>SDBT01008673.1_pt1 | contig 16569 bp, 10 predicted proteins | sample 2277101 | NCBI WGS metagenome assembly SDBT01 (sample SAMN10404973, study PRJNA504765) | marine sediment metagenome | isolation source: marine sediment core GS10_PC15, 103 cmbsf | place: Arctic Ocean: Southern Knipovich Ridge | collected 2010 | reverse complement strand
CCTCTACCTACAGCGAGTGTCCCTTGCCATCGATCAGGGAGGATTTCGTTGGCTCCACCTCTTTCGATATCTTTGATAGTAGACGGTTCGTTACGAATTTTTCCTGCCACTATAGCATCTAATTTTCCATATTTCTGTAATTTAAAATTGTAAAAAGCTTCACATACCTCCTTTCCATATTCATCATATGGAAAACCAAATCCATCAAACCAAAGCATGTCCACATCATATTTAATCGCCAATTCTTTATGACGCAGCACCCAGTTTTCCTTCACTTGCTGAATCCATTCCGGTGTCCTTTTTTCGGGTGGCAGGCCATAGAGTTCAGCCGGATCTAGCCCTTCCCACCATTTGCCAATGCCATCTTCTATGGTCATGTGCCCATCATAAGGTATCCCTTTGTATGGTCCGCATGTATCAGCGCCAAAGGCTGGTAACCACCAACGGAGAAACCGGTCATCATGGGAACTTACACCAAACGGTAGTCCATACTTTTTCGTTGATTTTTCAAATTCTCCGACAATATCACGTTTTGGCCCTATATTTACAGAGTTCCATTTAAAATACGTTGAATTAAAGTTATCAAAACGGTCATGGTGATTTGCTAAAATCATAAAATACTTTGCACCAAGACTTTTGAAATACTTTATCAGTGCGTCTGTGTCTAAATGTTCTGCTTTCCATTCATTGAGGACATCTTTATATCCCTTTTCGGAAGGATGCCCATAAGTTTTGCAATGGTATTCATATGCTTTTCTCCCCCATGTTTGATTTCCAACATCCTGCATGTACATGTGTCGAGCATACCACCCACCACCCGATTCAGGTTGAGCCTGTGCTCCCCAATGTGCCCAAATACCAAACCCGGCATTTGAGAACCATTTGGGACATTCAAATTGTTCCCGTAATTCTTCCCATGTAAGTTCTTTCTTTTGTGAAAAACAAGAAATGCATAAGAAAATCATAAAAAATGAAAACAAAATATGTTTTGCATGTTGAATGGTGGTAAATTCTGAAAACTGTCTGTTTTTCATAATAAATTATTTTAAATACTGTAACCCTAACCTGAACAGTGGGTTAAGCAAGTAACTTTTTTATTTAATATTTTTCTTCATATACTCTCATCCTGAAATCTTTTCAATTATTCCTCTGCAAAAACCTCCAATTGCCGGTCAGAAATTGCCGGAACCGTATCTTCATCTTCAACTCGGAGTCTGTAACCAAGTTCCCGGGGAGAAGGTGACACCCAACCGGATTTTCGTCCTTTAATCCGGATTGAAGAACCAGGATGAATCTCAACAATGGCATACAACGGATCTTTGTATGGAGCTGTGAATTTCAGGGAAGGATATTTCGCATTTAACTCCGGGCTGTATCTTTCAGGACAGGCATATTCTTCTCCTAACCATTTGTATGACATGCTGTTAATCTGAACATAATGAATCCCATTGATCTCCTTACAGTCATTTGTATGAGTGTGTCCGTTGAAACAGGCGATAACCTTTTTGAATCCTGCTTCTTCATTCGCCTTTTCCAGTATAGCTCTTACTTCATAAATGTTTTTTGTATTGTCGGTTGATGACAAAGGTTGATGTGAGAACAAAATAACAGGTTTTGATGTTTTCTTAAGGTCTTCCCTTAACCATTCCAACTGATCTGGAGGAAAATTTCCCCTGGTGCTGCCATATGCATAATAGTTACTATTCCCATAGGGAATATAAGCACTACTGTCAACAAAGAAATTAGGATCCAGTACGATGAAATGAAAACCTTTTGAATCGAATGAATAGTAATTGTTCTCCATTTCAAGGAAATCCATAATTCCCTGTTTCGATGATATATCCATATCATGATTGCCAAGGACATGGTATTTTGGCCCGTTAAAACTATTCCAGGTCTCAAGAAATGTTCGGTTTTCCTCTTTTGGGAAGCAGAAATCCCCTAGTTGAACAATAAAATCCACCTTTTCATTATTCATTTCATCAACAAAATATTGTAATCGTTTTTCCGCATCAAACATGATGTCCCTGTGAACATCGGTACAAACACCAAATCGAAGAATATTTTCATTTTGTTCACGATAATTACATGTTGTCAAAAAAAGAATAGCCAGAAAAAGAGCAAACAAAAATTCTTTTCCCCTCAGTGTTCCAGGTTTCCCAGGCTTCAGAAATCTTAAATTTTTCATGGTTAAGATTGTATTAAGGATTGATATAATCTAAATTAAACTGTGGGTTGGTCTTGATTTTCACTGATACGAAACGATAATTGTATCAGAAATTCCGGGCCTAACAGAGTTTGCTTCACTACCAAGAGGATAATCCAGGTCCATAGGAGAAGGTCCAACCCATTCAGTCTCTTTGCCCTCAATCGTAATTGCTCCGTCAGTTGCGACTGTGATAATAGCATAGAGAGGATCTTTGTATGGTGCTGTATATTTAATCCAGGGGAATTCTTTATCAAGTTCCTCACTATACCGGATATTCTTGTAATCCCCACCCAACCAGTAATAGGACATGCTGTTAATATGGATGTATTGAATTCCTGAGATTTCCACAATATTATCTTTATGATGATGACCACAGATACAGGCGACAACTTTTATAGAATTGGATTTCCTGTTGGCTTCCTCAAGGATTTCTTTCACTTCATCTGAATTCTCAACTCCATCTGAATTGGTAAGACTCTGATGGGAAAACACCAATGTTGGCAAATTGGTTGTATTCAAATCATCCCTGAGCCATTCCATTTGTTCACTCCCAATATAGTGGGGGTATCCTCGCTGAGGCGGATCGCGTTTCTCATTCCCATCCAGGATAACGAAATGAAATCCTTGCTGATCAAATGAATAGTATTTTGAAGGCATGTTATAGTAGGCTGCGGTTTCTTCTCTTGTGAACTTACCGCCTGTATCATCATCCATGTCATGGTTACCCAGCATGTGGTAGGCAGGTCCTATAAAGGAATTCCAAATATCCAAAAAAGAGATATTGTACTCCTGTGGCTGGCAAAAATCCCCCAGCTGGATAATAAAATCCACTTCCTTGTCATTCATTTCATTTATAAAGACCTGGAGGCGCTGGTCGGCATCATGCATAACATCTTTATGTATATCTGCAATAACACCGAATCGAATAGTTTCAGGTTTCTTGTTGCAACTACAGACTACTACAATAATTACAATCAGGATAATTTTAAAAATTTGGTTGTTTTGTGTTTTCATAATACAAGTATTTTTAAATTATAATTATATAAACTATTAGCTATTTATTTATTACTTCATCCGGCCATGGGGCAGGATTATTATTCTCTTTATATGAAGGACGTTGGGCGTTTACATTTCTAAGAAATTCCCCCAGCTTACTGGCGAGTTCCCGAGTTTTTTCCTCGTTTTCTGAAGTAAGGTTGTTTAATTCACCTATATCCTCCTTAATATTGAACAAATCAAAATGCTGGTCTTCATACCAATAGATTAATTTCCAATCCCCACTCCTTATTGTGCTGGTTGTTCCGATTCCCGGCCCAGATGGCCCCCAATTATTGGGGAAATGCCAGAACAGGTCCCGGTCAGGGGGGGCATTTCCAGTTTGCCGTAGCATGGGTACGAAGCTTATACCATCTATATGCTGAACGGTTTCAAATGCTGAAATTCCTGCCATTTCCAGAAGAGTTGGAAAAAAGTCTTCAATAATCAGATATTCATTACAAACGCTACCCGGGTCTGTCACTCCTGGCCATTTTACGATCATCGGTTCACGGATCCCACCTTCATATGCAGACCCCTTTCCACTATTCAATGGTTTATTATGTGAATGTGGAATCCCTCCCCTTGCGGCTGCACTTAAACCTCCGTTATCAGACATGAAGAGGATGATGGTGTTTTCTGCAAGATTTTTTTCATCAAGGTATTTCATAAGGTCTCCGAGGCTTTTATCCATGGATTCAATCATGGAGGCATATTTAGATTCTACAAGGGGAAGTGTATCATTAAGGTATTTCTCATAAAATCTGGAATCTTCCATGATAGGTATATGGATAGCATAGTGGGACATATAAAGGAAGAAGGGATTACCAGTATTTATGGCACTATCAAGTGCATTCATAGCTTCAAGAGTTAAAGCCTCATTCAGGTAGATGTCCTGTCCGTGGTATTTTTCAAGTCCGGGTATTCCCCATGGCAAATTGTGTTTACCAAACTCATTCCCAAAATTATCTTTACCATAGTAACTACCCGGTCCGCCGGCAGCATGACCGGCGATGTTAATATCGAAACCGATATTCAGGGGATCAGCAGCCGGGGTTTCCATGGCACCAAGATGTGCTTTGCCGCAATGAATAGTGAAATAGCCGTTATCATGAAGTATTTCAGGAAGAGGAGTTGCATGAATAGTATGTTCGATCCCAGGATCAGGACTCATTCCGTTGACGTTCCATTCCGGAAGTTCAAGGATCTTATGACGACTATCAGTCCTGGTGTCTTTCCTGAGTGTCCAGTTGGTTACCCTGTGCCTGGCTGCATTCATGCCAGTCATGAGGCTTATCCGGGTTGGAGAACAGACAGCACAGGCATAGGCTTGCGTAAACATCATTCCTTCATCAGCCAATATTTCCATTGAGGGGGTATGGTACAAATTGTTAAATGGTGTCCGTTCTGAATGAAACGGTACCGATGTATCCTGCCATCCCATATCATCCACGAGAAAAAGGATGATATTTGGTCTCTCAATTTGCTGATCCGGGCTTTTACAAGCTGCAAGAGATAATAAGCTGAAAATTAAAACGAATCCTATTTTTGTTATTTTCTTCATGGTTTTAAAATTTACCTGAGAGTTATAATTTATATGGATCTCTTTTACTCTTTAAAGGGAATAAATATAGTATAAGAATCATTCCCTTTTTTGACAGCCACAGCTAAAACCACAGGATTATTCTTTTCAATATAAATAAAAGGTCTTTCCATCCGGTCTGGTTTGATGATTCTGCCATCTGCGAATAATATACTTTTCAGAGAAACCTCAGTGTATTTTGCGCTTTTCCAGTTATAGCCATCATTCGATGTAATCATGCCAATGTAATTGTGAGCATGAATGACCGCATAGAACCGATTTCGTATCGGATCATACCACATTGAAGCATCTTCGGTATCCATATTGTCAATGACGGCTTTCGATTCCATTTCAAAGGGTCCATGAGGGGTTTTGGATATTGCCAATGCCTGGTTCCGTATGAACCTTTCTTCATCGGGTTTATCACCTTTTACAATCATAAAGTAGGTCTCATTCGGTCCCTTGCAAATTGCCGGATTTACTGTAAGTGTTGTAATAGGTCCTGCAGGTTCAACGATAGGATGATCCAGCTTTTCCCATGGTCCACATAGTGAAGGGGAGATTGCCACACCTGTCCGCTGGTTATTTCTTAAAACACTCCAGTTCGGGTGACTATAGCCTGTTTTCGCGGTCTCAATCAATTCATTATCAGTGAGTACCTTTTCGTCTGAATGAGTTCCAATGTAATAGAGATAATATTTCCCATCAAAATATTTGATTTTAGGATTATGCGCGGTTATGGCATCCCAGTGTCCATGACCTCGTCCCCTGAGTACCGTTTCAACATATGAATAGGGTCCTTCAGGCTTTTCCGATACCGCATGTGCTATTTCTGAGTGTGTTAACCAGGCGTAGAAACTATATTCCCTGGGCCAACGGGAATAGAACAGATGGTATTTCCCATCCTCACTTTTAATAATGGAACATCCCCAATTGTAATAATTGTGGTCACGAAAGACATTAGAATCTGTGACCGGTAGTATTTTCTCAAGTAAGTTTAAATCATCATCCTGTTCCTGGGCACCAGTTGATGGTGCTATGATTAACAGAACTAAAATCACTAAAGCTATATTCAGTCTCTCAGAAAACATGATCATTCAGTATCAATCTGACTAATAATTTCAATTTCAGCAGCTCCTGCATATGGATTATATTCTCTCCCCTTGAGACTTGTCATACGAAAATAGCGAGAGGATTGAACGTTATCAAAGATTACCAGGCGCCTTGAGGGATCGTTCAATATGTTTCCGAATTCACATTTTTGAACTAAATTCCAATTCTTACCATCCTCACTTATTTCAAATCTGCAGGTTTCAATCATCGAATCACTCATCCGGCTGTCCTGTGGCGGAAGATATGTGAATCCACTAATTTGGATTATTCTGCCCATGTCCAGCGCGATATGATGGGGATGACCGGGTGCTGTATCATCACCTCTCCTCCTGGATGTAAGCCATGCCGTAAATGGATCCCCGTCAAAAGCATTTTCAGCCATTCCCCATCGTGATTGAAAACTGGAAACTGAAATAATTTTCCATCCGGAAGGATCTATTCCCAGTCTGCGTTCCTCAACAGGTCCCTTTTCACCATCAATGATGGTTCTTGCGTTGATCAAACCGCCATCCGGAAGGTCAATGGGTTCTGAATACCTGGCAGACATTTCTGTTGGTTCCGATCCATCAAGGGTATAATAAGTTGTTGTTCCCCTGGCCAGTGACTCCATGGGATTTCCTCCGCCCCCTTTCCAGTTAAATATTTCACGTTTACCCATTATTAAAGAAACTTTACCTTCTTTGTTACGCATAACCGTTACGGCCGGAGGTCGTGTCTTGTAATAATGGGCAGATATTTCAGATAAGGTTGGATTAAGACGCGATTGCAGTATCCGTATTCGAAATCGATCGGTTTCAACCGGTGCAAAACGGAGAATTTTTTTATACCCAATTGTGGTTCCCTGAGCCACTTCCTGCCAGGCATCATCAACCCAGGCATCGAGTGCATGCATTTCTATACGTTGTCCATGCTTTGCTATTTCTTCCTGTAGAACAAACCGGTTTGTTGTTATTTTATTCCGAAGATGGATCTCCAATTCCATATCTTCTACCGATGGTTCCCCAAAGGACTCTGGCTTCTCATACAGGAGTTTTCGCGGAGCTGATTTTATTTTTTCTAATAAAGATTTTCCGTACGTCTCCCTTATACGTCTGCCTGTTTCTTTCAATACCACTGAATCTTTTGATGAGAACCTGCCCTCCCTGGTTGGTGGTACATTTAGCATGAAAACACTATTTCCCCCAACCGATCGTTCGTAGATATCAAAAACATCATCTGCAGACCGGACCTGCTGATCTGTATCATCCCTGAAGAACCACCCCTGCCGTACCGATGTATTTGTTTCTGCCGGAAGATAGTATAGATATTTTGCATCATAAAGTTTTTCCCTGCTGCCAAGGTCTTCCTCCTTCGAATCCGGCCAATCACAGGAATCGGGATGTAGGCTCAGGGGAATAATATTCCATTCCGAATCCCTTGTCCGTCCGCCTTCATTTCCGCACCAGCGTATATCAGGCCCTTTCCCGAAAATCACGGCTTCAGGTGACAGTTCGCGGATCAGCCTGTACCAGTAATCATAGGTATATGTTTGCCCGCCTTTTCGTTTTGGATGGGCACCGTCAAACCAAACTTCATATATGGGTCCCATATTCGGTCAAAAGTTCGAACAACTGGTTTAGAAAGTACTCGTTATAGTCGTCAACAACAAAATTAAATGTGCGTTTATCATTGAACGGACGATCGGGATCCTCACGGGGGATAATCCGCTCAGAATATGAACTGAGATTGCCATACATTCCATCTTCTGATTCTATCTGGTAGAGATCAGCAGGTGAGAGATAAACTCCGAGTTTCAGATCATATTTTTTGCACGATTCTGATAGCTCCTTCAAAACATCTCCTTCTCCACCTTCCCAGGGTGAAGACATTACCCCGTGTTTTGTATATCGTGTTTGCCATAAACAGTATCCATCGTGGTGTTTAACAACCATTACTACCAATGTCATGCCTGCTTCCTTCATTATTTTGCACCACTGGTCTGTATCCAATCCTGTGGGATTAAACAGGGCAGGATCTTCCATACCTGTCCCCCATTCACGACGGGAAAATGCGTTTGGTCCCCAATGGATAAAGGCAATGAATTCCCGCTTATGATATGCCAACTGTCGTGGCGAAGGAACCACATGAGCAGCTTTTTCAATAATCTGCTCCGGAGTATCTTCCGGATTTACCCGGATAACCTGTGATGGTTCTATTTCCGACTTCCGGGAGGTGTTTCCGTTACCTGAACAACCCGGAATGATCGAATAAACAACAACAATAATAGTTGTTATCAATAGTGCAATACTAGCTTTTCGTTTTTTCATAATAAAAAATTATTTTGATTTGAATCTTAAATCTGAACACCTTAATTAAAATTAGCTTTCATATTATCCCTCAGATCCTAATACTAACTATTCCCGTTTATATTCAAAAACTCCAATTATTGCAGCGTGATCGGATGGAAATTTTATGGGGTGATAATCTATAACCTCAGCGTCCAGTACTTTCATCTTTTTACTTTTGTAATAGATGTAATCGATCCGTTCTTTAGTAACACCCTCTTTCGAAGAAGTGGCATACCGGGGACTGCTGGTAAATCCAGGTTCTGACAAAGGAATAGGCTTATTTTCCCTGTAAGCATCGATAAATCCGGCTTTCTCCATTTCTTTGCTAACTGGCCATTCTACAATATATCCATAATGCAATCCTTTCATTGTTTCAATCCAATCAAGATGGGACCCTGTATTAAAATCACCGCACATAAGTACCGGAACGTGATCTGCATTTTCCAAAATGGGTTTAATTTCACTTAGAATCTTCTTTATTTCAGCATGCCTTGTCTTACCTTCACCCAAAATCAACTGTTCTGATGTAATGGTTTTATCTTTTATATTTTGTCTGATACTAGGTAAATAATGAAGCCATGTGCAAAAAACATTTATTCTATTCCCATCTCCGAGATCAAGGGTAGCACCTCCACAATTAAAGGGTCTGAATACATGCATGGTTTTACTTATCGGAAAACGGCTCATAATGGATAAATTTGAACTGATCAGGTAGAAATAATATCCGAGCGAATCGGCAATGATTTCGCCTGAACCATAGGTTTCAATAAGGGTGACAACATCAGCCTGGCTGGATTTTATAATATTGATCACTCTTTCCAAACTTACGGTTTTGCCGTAACGGTGTCCGCCATGCCAGATGTTCCATGACATCACCTTCAGTTGTCCGGGTACTTGTTCAGATACTTTATTCTCCGAAGCCGGAAAAAATTCTTCATATAAACGAGTTACTTCCGAAGCTGGGATTGCCTGATCCCATATCTTTATCTCATCCAGATAACCGTTAAAACTGTTCCATTGTCCAAATGAACTCCACTCCCAGTATTCATCCGAACCACCGGCTATGGTACGCAGGTCAGTCTCCAAACCTCTAAATCCCTGAATGTTGTAAATGGCCACGTTTCTTCCGTCAAAATACATTCTTAGTTCTTTGATATTCCTGTCAATTGTAAAACCCAACTGATGCCATTGCCCATCGTTGATTGCCTGTCGTTCTGCTGTGGGAATATAATTATACTGTGCTTTACCATCGGATATATTAAGTGCCCATGCGCCGTTTTCCTGTGTATATATCTGCCATCCTTTTTCTTTTGGTGAATCTGCTTTTTTATTACCCATAACTGGTGTCCCCTGTTTTGCCCCGGGAAGGGTTTTCACCCATACCTGTACTGAGAAACTATAGTCGTTGCCATAATGCGGAACCAAGGTTGAGTCCAACACCCATGGCATCCGCAAAGCTGCATTTTTACTAAGATCCAAGGCCAGGTCATTAAGTCCTTGCACAAACTCCGAAAGTTGCAGATCTGACTTGTAGTGTGCTTCTTCGGGACTTATAATTTCTTTGTTTGGTTTTATCAAGCCTTCCTTAAAATCGAGATATATTACAGGTTGAGAATAGGAATTTCTTCCAAGCAAAAACAATAAAATAAATATTGCATAGAATTGTAACGATTTTTTCATTATAGATAAATTTAATTTATAAAACATCTTTCCAGATGCAGAAATCGATGTTATCACTACCATCATGGCTTTTTTAATCCCCATCGGTTTATTTTCTCATTTGATGTCAGGGATCACTTCAAGTAGATCAAACCATGCAGTTCCAGGGCTTAGAAGTTCGAGTGTGGGATTGGTTCTATTTCTTCTCTGTTCCAATTCCTGCGACTTCACAGTGAAGGAATATTTTCTCCACTCATTGTCCATGATTAAGTCTTTTGTTCCCAACGATCCCAGTCCCAATTGGAATGTTAATCCGGTTTCCTTTTTTTCTTTTTTCGAGAAAAGAGACTTAAAAAATCCTCTTCTCTCCAATAACTCAAATTGTGGATCTTTTGGCATTGCTTTTGCCCATACTGATATAGTATAGCTGGTTCCACTTTTCAACCGGACCGGGAAAAAGGATAGAGCAAATCCTTTTCCTTGGGTAGGCGTTGTCATTCTTATTGAATGATTCCCATGGAAAGCTACCCTGGAGTCGACAAAATAAGTTGATCCCCTGTCGCCCTGGTGCCTGGCATAGCAACCGGAAGGTACTCCAATGGAAGGATTCATTTCAAAACTAGAGTTAAGTACAAGATTTTGTTGATTTAAAATCATACTATACTCCTTGGTTTCTGTCAGGTTAAACCGATATACCTTCCTGCCAAATGCCTCGATCATTCCATTTATTGTTCCATCCAGGATTTCTATTTTCCTGTTTTCAAATAGAACTTCTGCTTCGCCTGAATAATCCTCTTCCTGAATAAAAATCTCTATCGATTTAGGTTTATTTACTGTGTTCACAGCCAGGATAGTTATTTCGTTTCTGAATCTGAAAGCTTTGAGTTGAATGGATGAATCAGTACAAGATATTACAGGAGCATTTTCCGTTGAAAATAAAGTCGGGGTTAATTCAGCAATTTCCAGAGCAATTTTACCACATTCATTCCATGCAACAACAGACTTGGGGAATGAGTTCATACCGTGCCGGATAAAATACTGAATACCCTTTGAACCATTAACAATGGAAAGGTAGGTCATCACCCTGATTTCTTCTGAAGTGGGTTCTCTTGTCCACCATTCATTCCCTCCAAAAGCCTGCGGGACGATCCAAACCGGCTTTTCAGGGTAGAATTCCTGATATAATCCTTTAGTAACATCACTTACTGCCATTACAGTTCCGCGTGGAATTGGATATGGATCAGCCATAACAATATCCATTGCTTCCGCATAATCCTTTGCCTTTTTCGGGGTCATGAAAACAATGGATACCGGATGATAGGGATCCAATTTTTTGATTATTTGACATATTTCAATAAGCGGTTCAGGAGGGACTTTCCGGCCTACAGGTTCATCTGAGATATACCATGCCAATAATGCAGGATGGTCCTTAAAGTCATTGATCTCTTCCTTGAGTAATCTTAGTTGTTCATCCTTCTCGATTTGACTATTTTGCCCTGATCCAAAACCTCCATCTCTTCCAATTCTTTCTCCAATGCTTAGTAAATTATAATGGACTTTCATTCCCAGTTGCGCACAGCGATCCATATATTTCCTTCTTTCATTCCGGGTTTTGTCGCTAATTTCTTGATATGGTGACATCATATTGAATCCCTTTACTATTTCCTCTTCAGCTAAAGTTGCTTGGACCGGAGAATAGCAATAAAAGCCAAAGGGAAAGAAAGGTAACCCATCAACAATAAGTCCACTATTTGCCCTGTCAATCTTTACCTCATTGTATTTAGGGGGCAGAATTTGAACATTAATCTTCTCACTTCCATGTTCTTCATTATTCAAATAATATTTACATATTATATCATTTTCGCCTAATTCGAGTGATGTTAAAGGAAATGGCAACAGGTTAAGACCAGAAATCAATTGCTTTTTTTGTCCTATTATTTTGCTCTTAAAAAAAAGAATTGCTTCAAGTCCTTTTTGAACCTGTTCATCCGGAAGGTATATAATAACTTCTCCTGATGATTCGGAGGTATAATAGTTAAAACGACTGATAGCCTGCACTCCTGAAGCCCCTAAAGGGTTATAAATCAGTAAAAATAAAAACTGAAGCGTTAAACTTTTTGCAAAAGAATTAAAATTTAATACCCTTTTCATTTGAAATGTATTTAGTTAAACATTTAATTATCAATTACACTTAATTGCATTAGTATGTCATTTATCCAAAAATCATCGGTTAAAGTACTTTCTGCGAAAGTATTCCCTTTTACCTGTTCAATCCATGTAAATCTACAGTACCTTCTATTCCAGGAACCAGATCGGACTCGACCAAGCCAGTTCTTCATCTTCAGTCTGAATACGAACATAATACCAAAAATGATTCTTTTGATACCATGCATATTTTGTTATAACCGGATTTTCATCGGTCCATTGCATTTCAATTTCCTTTTGGTTTGGCTCAATCCGATAGACAACCTCGTTATTCCTGAATATTACGAGTTCCTTAACAGGATTTAAGGCCACGGCTTTGATATTAAATGTTATCGGTTCATTATTCCATTTGACCTTATCTCCCATGATTGCCTTTCCTGATTGAAAGAACAGGCTGATTTTTTCTCCTGAGGTTCCGAAAGTATTCCGGGCTTGAATTGCTTTAAAAATACTTTCCCTGGTAAGATCTTCTGCCCAAACGCCTGCTTTGCCAATTCCGCCTCCATGGTCAGGACTGGCAATAACACCGATTATGATACCCCTGGCCCAGGCATCCTGGATGTAGTATCTTTGAAAAGGTGCACCTTTAGGTGCCTGGCGCGGACTACCGAAGTATTCATATGACTCTCGTAGTTGGAAAATTTCAGCTACCGGTTGCAGTTTTTCGTCTACATAATTCCAGTCTACGGGTGGATTTCCGTTTTCACCATTAAATTTCACCATATGATCCCAATCGGCTAGCTGATGAGGAATTGAAATAAATTCAGCATTGCCTATTTTTCCCCACAACTCAGATGGAGTTATATCATCATAATTATTATCATAATACTCGCTGAAATAGGGATCAAGATAGATAAGATTGAAGTGACCATATCCTTTTGATTTAAGATGCATACTTGAAGCCCATTCCAGGGCAAGAAATGTAATAAATCTGCCCGGATCATAATTATTCCGGGTTTGTTCTCCATTATAATCCCAGATATAACGATCAATATCAGAACCATGGTCAGTTAAGGCACAGAAATCCAGTTTTTCTATATCACGTTCGTTCGCAAAAAGATCATGACCGGGAGGATTGCTGGCTCTCTGGCAAATGGAGATAGCCGAATGTTCGTGAAGGCTTCCCCAAAATAGAGTCAATTCTTTGTCAGATATCCTGACTTTCTGGCGGGGCAGATCTGCCCCGCAAAGTTTGATTTTTTCAGGCAGGGAAAATTTTGTTTCAGGCATGTTTAATACTTCAGTTTTTAGCGTGATATCTTCCCCGGTATCTTCCAAAATAATGGATTTAATCACTATTCCTGATTCCCAGTTTGGCATTCCCCTTCTTCTGTCTGCACCCCATCCGTCAGGCAGATTATCGTACTGAATTGCGAAGAGCAACTCATTTAAAAGAACAGCAAAATTTACCGGATTCCACCGACCCTGCTGTTCAAATAAAGAAATCTTATCTGACCATTGATCATTTTCATATTTCCAAACAACGGGTTTCCATCCTTTGAGCTGGCCCATGGATTCCCTTGCGGTAAGCCAGAGCTTTCCAGAAGGATCAATTCCAATCCTGGGTCTGAGCAATTTTTGGTTATTAGTGGAGATAAATTCAAAGAATCCGTTGGGAGTAAATAAATTGTCTTTCTCAATTTTAGCAACGACAATACGCTGTTCTTCCACATGATTCAACCGCATACGTTTCTGATTATCAGACATTGGTACGGTGTGCCCATAACTTTGAGCCTGCCATGTCATCCATACCTCATCTCTCCGGGTAGTCAAAAATGGGTGTCGTTCAATCCTTGCGTCAGATGTGAATCTCTGTTCTTTCTGCCATTTTCCATTCCGGTACCAGGAACCATATATGTCTGAACTCTTTTCACGAAAAGAATCCCATACAGCCAACAATTCACCACTTTGCAATGCAATAATTGAAGGATTATAACAATTTACATCAGGTGAAGAAATGTAAGTGATCCTACCAGGTCCATCTTTATTAATCATGCACGCATATATACCCCGGAAATTTCCTGCATTTGATTCCCAAACGATCCATGCGGATTTCCCGGATGTCGCTACTGATGGATTAATATTCGAATTTCCTTCGGATTCGATATACTTTATTTCCGGATTTGGAGAATTACCATTCACCATACGAACATATCCAATCTGCCATCTGTCGTTCCGTTCAACAGGAAAAACGATTATGCAACCTTTCTCAAATGGATCAATAACCGGTGGTGCAATCCCTGTTGATGGATCAGGTTCCAGGCTGCAAATATTTATTCGTCCCTCTCCCGTAACCTGGTTGATCCTTATCATCCTCCTTGCATCTATTCGTTCAATATTTGCCATCCATATTTTGTCATTACTATCCCTGGTAATTACCGGAAAGCTTTCAATGCATGAAGGGTATTTAACTTCTTCAGTAGATTCTTCCTGGATCATGAATGCTCCAAACACTGAAATAAGAATCACTGTAATTCCAATTATGACTACCCTTTTCATAAAAAATGTATTTATGTAATGTATTTCTTTTATTTCTGAATCTTTTATTTCTTTTCTGTAAAGAGTAATGGAGCCTTTGTTTCTTTTATCCACCGGGAAATAAGGTCATGCATTTCTATTACTTTGTCCGGTAATTCATTATAAAGATTAATTCTTTCTCCAATATCCTTTTTTAAATTATAAAGTTCTTTTCTACCACTGGGATAGAATTCTATCAACTTGAAATCACCATACCTCACAGCTGTCCCATTTTCGGTCCCGACTATAGCATCAAAACGGCTGGCAGTTGGAAAATTCCAGTACATGGGTTCCCTTACAGGTCTGTCCTTCCCCTGCAGTATTGACGCATAACTAACTCCATCCAGGTGTTGCTCCGGTAATTGAGGCGGGCAAACCATTTCCAGGATGGTGGGAAAATGGTCCACACCTGTAACAAGTGCTTCGGAAACAGTTCCTGGTTTTGAGATTCCCGGCCCGTTTACAATTAAAGGAACCCTGATACCTCCCTCATACAACCAACATTTCCCTGCACGTAATGGGGTATTCGATGTACTTTTGCTACGCTGATCTATTTTACACGATTCTCCCCCATTATCCGAGGTAAAAATGATCATAGTGTTATTTGTAACACCCAGATCATCCAGAGTCTTCATGATTTTACCCACACTTTGATCAACGGATTCTATCATGGCAGCGTAGACCGGATTATTCTGATGCATTTTCTGACTTGCCCGTCCCTCCTGCTGATATTCCGGACCCTGGTAATTAATTTCTTTTATATTTTTCCTGTACTGTTCTACGAGCTCAGCTTTTGCCTGAAGGGGTACATGAACTGCATAATGAGACAGAAAGACAAAAAATGGCTTGCTATGATTATTCTTAATGAATTTTATTGTCTCATCCGTCAACCGGTCTGTTAAATATTCCCCTTCAATACCTCCTCCTAATCCGGGAACATCCCATTCAGGACGTTTAGGGCTTTTATAAGGATAAAAATATGAATCCGGCTGGCCTTTACTGTGTCCGGCAATATTGAAATCAAATCCCTGGTCCTCCGGAAAAGCTCCTTCCACACCAAGGTGCCATTTCCCGGCAAAAAAGGTTTCATATCCTTGTTCTTTCAATGCTTCAGGAATGGTCATTTCTAACAGAGGTAATGGGATTCCATAATTTTCTCTGCCAGGTACTCCGTTTCTCGCCGGATATTTACCGGACATAATACCAAAACGCGATGCAACACACATTGGATGACAGGCATATGCCTGCGTAAACTTTAGCCCTTCTGAAGCCAGTTGATCAATGGATGGGGTTTTATATAATTTCGATCCATAACAGCCAAGATCTGTCCATCCCATGTCATCGATGAGTATAAAAATCACATTTGTTCGGGAGTGGAGATTTTGAGCATTCAATTGCAAAACGATGGTGAATAAAAGGAATGTACATAAAATATTCCTGAAGTAACTTAACCACTTACTTAATGTTGGATAGTTCATTTGAATCTTGATGTTGGTTTTCTAATCTAAAATAAACATTAAATAATTAGCATCGCATTTTGCTGTTTGTAATTCTTTAAGAATTTCGACAAGTTCTTAACACTACTTTAAAATACAAAGGCTTGTACAATTCCATTACAGCTAAACCTTGACTATATAGCCCTGGCGGGTTCTATTGTTTTAAAACAATCCCTGGCCGGGTTAAAAGAGCCCGAACTGGAAGTGGGACTTTGAGGGTAGCCTGTCGTGCTACAGCTTTCGTTCGGAGTCCGACTGAAAGATGTTTACCCGTCAGACCACTGCAAGCGGGCAGACGGGTCTCAGAGCATCAGTTGTTTCCAACCTGTTTGTCTGTGTCATTTAATCCAGATTTCCTTGAGGAAATATGGTTATGCCAACCGTTACACATGTTTTTTAGTTTATCGGCAAGATCAGGATACAGTT
>SDBT01008672.1_pt1 | contig 16570 bp, 17 predicted proteins | sample 2277101 | NCBI WGS metagenome assembly SDBT01 (sample SAMN10404973, study PRJNA504765) | marine sediment metagenome | isolation source: marine sediment core GS10_PC15, 103 cmbsf | place: Arctic Ocean: Southern Knipovich Ridge | collected 2010 | reverse complement strand
CCATTATGAAAAATAAACAGATATAACACGCTTACCAGAATTACCTGATACATTTAAATTAGTTCCTAGTTAAGAGGGAAAAAGTTTTATGTGAATACAAGTTCCGCTGGATTGCAAATAATATGATAGATATTAGTAACTACTATAATGTTGATAAATGATAATCAATCATATAAAGAATAGTGCATTAATTGCACTTTGATTTCAGGTCTCAGATGCAACTAGATTATCCTAATCGATAGCAAACAATCTAAACATGAACTCCAGACTTTCTTATTATAATAGAATTTTGATAAATAATCTGTTATTATTAACAATATAAAGTTTATTTAACAAAAAATTTTAATAAATTAAATGTTTCATATGGAAAAAAAAGAGATTGTTCGTAAAGGATATAATAAAGTAGCTGAAACTTTACAGGAAATATTTGGTTTAGAAAAAGAGGGACATGAAAAATTAAATCTCTTAGCTGATTTTATGTTAAGAATACCACTTGGTGGTCAAGTTCTAGATGCTGGTGTGGGAATGGTGCTTATTCTCGCTATTTAAGTGATAAATTTAAGGTAATCGGTGTTGATTTTTCTGAGAAACAAATCGAATTAGCAAGACAAAATGCTCCTAAAGCCCAGTTTATTTGTAAAGACATGACTAAAATCACCTTTCCTGATGAATTTTTTGATGGAATATTAGCTTTTTATTCGATAATTCATGTACCCAGAGATGAACACTATGATTTATTGAGTAGTTGTGAAGATGTATTGGAGCGGCTTCGAAGAAAAAGCTAACTTAAGCATGCTTAAAAAAATTGGATTTAAAATAATTTGGTCAAAACCAGTAAAAGAAACACCGAAGTTTGGAGATGCTTCTCATTTATTTGTATTAGCACAAAAATAATTTTCGAAAATACCAAAGATAAAATGATTTGAATTATTATCGTATTAAACAAAAACCACAAGTGGTTTGACTAATTAAATTGAAGGGAACAAAGCGAGTTAACCTCAAATCAGGCATCAGAGTTTTAATCGTATTAAAGAAAGACCAGCGCTCTGGTAAGTTAACTGAGGGTATAGTCAAAGACGTGCTTACAAACTCTCCTAATCACCATCATGGGATTAAGGTTCGGTTAAGGAGCGGTAAAATTGGGCGAGTGAAACAAATACTTAGCTCTAAACAATAAGCTAGTAAAATACGCTATTTTTTTACAACTTATAACTTTTTTTCCAAAATTCCTGTTTCTGCTTAATCTAATACGAAAATTGTCAATATAACATTTTAGTTTTATAAAAAATTTTGTAAATACCAAGAATATAAAGGCAATGTAACTCTTTTTTACTTAGTTATGGGTTAATTTTTAGTAATTATTACTTCTAACTATTCAAGATTGAAGATTTATTTATCGAATAATAAGATTCGTTAGATGCTTTTAATATAATTGCATCACCTATGATTTCTTCTTCTGATGTGTGGTATTTAATTATTTTAATGATGAAACCCGCTCACAAATTTTTCCAAAATAAAAGTAAGACGATTTATGTGAGCGTAGGTATAGGAAAAACCCACAACAGAAAGAAAAATGAGAAACAATCATGTTAAAAGAAACATATAGAATGACCGGAACGGTCAAATGGTATGATGAGAACAAAGGATTTGGATTTGTAAAACCTGATATGAACGGTGAAGATGTTTTTTTACACCATACTTCACTACAACAGCACGATGATATAAATATTGTCACCGGCGATCGTATTAGCTTTATAATTCAAAAACGAGAAAAAGGACCAGTTGCTCTTGAAGTAGAACGGTTCGAAGAAGAAAACGAGTTACTGCAGTTCGATCAAGTTGAAGAAGAAAATGAGTTACTGCAGTCCGATCAAGTTGATCAAGTTGGTATTGGAATAAATTTTACTGATCTTGACCTAAATCCAGAAATATTACGCGCGATAAGAGATGCCGGCTATGTGGACCCAACACCAATTCAAGCCCTGGCAATCCCTATCGTTTTGAAGGGGCAAGATTTGCTAGGGTGTGCCCAGACTGGAACAGGTAAAACTGCAGCATTTGCACTTCCGATCCTGCAGCGATTGGGTAAAACCTCAGACAATCAAAACCGATCGAATATCTCAAATAATATCAAGAAACAAAATCTTCGTCAAATAAGGGTTTTAGTGCTTGCACCCACGAGGGAGCTAGCGATCCAGATTGGGGACAGTTTCAGCATTTATGGAAAATACACTGGACTAAAAAACGTTGTCATTTATGGTGGTGTTGGACAAAATCCACAGGTTAAAAAATTACAGCGCGGTGTAGATATTGTGGTCGCGACACCCGGTCGATTACTCGACTTGATAAGGCAAGGTTATATTAATCTGAGCCATGTCAAGATGTTCGTTTTGGACGAAGGCGACAGAATGCTCGATATGGGGTTCATCCACGATATTCGTTCTGTAGTCAAGATGATGCCACAAAAGAACCGACAATCCTTACTTTTTTCTGCTACAATACCTCGTGAAATCAAGGAATTTGCAAAAACCATTCTGCATAATCCCCTCGAAATAAATATATCTCCCAACAAACCCACCTTGGAAATTATAAAACAGGCTGCATTTTTTATATCGAAAGAGAAAAAGCAAGCTTTGTTGGAATATTTACTTGCCGATGCAACTATTACGCGAGCACTTGTTTTTACGCGCACTAAGCACGGCGCAGATAAAGTCGTTAAAAAACTGAGAAGGAAGGGGATATACTCCGAACCGATACACGGAAATAAATCACAAACTGCACGTCAAAATGCGCTTAAAAATTTTCGCACCGGAAAAACTCGTGTGCTGGTAGCTACCGATGTTGCTTCGCGCGGCATTGATGTAGATGACATCTCACACATCATCCAGTTTGACTTGCCTGATGTGCCAGAAACCTATTTGCATCGCATAGGTCGGACGGCACGAGCAGGTGCGGGAGGGACTGCTTTTGCTTTCTGCGAAAAGAATCAACGCAAACAATTAAAAGAGATCGAGCGGTTGATTCGTATGCCGGTTAAAATAGTACAAAACCATCCCTACATCTTTTAATTCCTTTAGAATATCCTTATTTTGCTTAAGAGATAAGATGAGTTGAAGAACATTATAATATAGAATACAATTCCGGATACTTTTTAGATTATCTTTTCTTCTTTTTTTTTAATCCATTCTTCTTTTAAAAGACGAAAACATTTGACATCAACATATTTTCCGTCTAAATACCAGTGTTGTTTCAAAGTACCTTCGTAAATCCATCCTACTTTTTCAGCAGCGCTCAATGATGGATTATTTTCAACTGCGATCTGAGCCATTACTTTATTTAAGTTCGCATCATTAAACGCGTATTTAAAAAGCAATGCTGTTGCTTCTGGAGCGATATTTTTTCCCCAATAATCTGTCTCTCCAACATAAATATACGCGTATCCATTTCGATCAAACCAGTCAACATAGTAAAATCCTATAATACCCACTGGTTTTTTATCAGTTTTATGCCATATTTCGAAATGAATATTGTCTCTTAATCCCTCTTTTGGAGGTTCAAACCATTTTTTTATATCTTCTATAGTACTCGGTAATCTATTAAAAATATATCTCCGAATTCTTAGATTATTAATCCATCTTGCATATATCTTAACATGTTCGGAATTTATTGGTACTAAATCTACCGTTTTTCCTTGCCTTATCCAAATAATCGTTAGGATACTATCTCTATGTTTGTACTACTCACACAGTACATATTTGGATATTCGATTATAACAAATAAAATTGAGTGTTAAAATAGCTTAAATGATAGGCATGTAAGTATAACACAGTGTAGGTACACACCCACATGACACACATACCTACCCAGTCTTATTAGATGCCCCCTTATGCTTTATATATCATACCTACAACACAGTAGTACATCCATACCCATACATATACTCTATTATATGTTGTTAGTTAATACAATACACATACATGCCCATACGACGCTATGAGAAGGAAGGCAGTGGTTCGGTCAGGACAGGTTTAAGGGTTCATGTAGAACATAAGGAAAAAAGATGACAAAATATTATATATGTCTGAAATGTAGAAATATCCAAATATCAAAAGAAATGATAAAATTGAGACGTAAGAATAAACTAATCAATAAAAAACACTGTAATCATTGCCTACATTCTAAATTCAAAAGTTTTAGGATTTTTGAGACACTAAATTATATCTATAGTACTTATGAATATATAATTGAAAGAATAATGTTGTATATCTTACTAAAAACACATAAAAAAACTATTAAAAAACTCTAAATTTCAAACAATAAAATAAAGTGAATACAAATCTATGACAAATTTTAAATATAAAATATCTAAATTGAATGAAATGGGTTTTTACCATATTAAAACCTACAAATTCTTTCTTTTTCTATTCAAATTTTTAGTAATACCTTATATAATGAGTTAAAAACCTTAAACATCTTAAACTAACGGAAATTTGGATAAATCATCCTTACATATATGTAAAAACATCAGAATTATTCATGCTCAATTTTATCACTTATTTTCATTAATTGATATCCATATTATTTAACCACATTTGAACTGGAATTATCAAGAGAGTTATTTTCTTTTAATTTCCTCCGCTTCATCATCCGCTTCATCTTCATACCCCTCCTCTATTGTCATCATTTCTGCTTCGGTGTAGTGTTTTTGACAAAAGGGTTTTCCTTCCACATAAATTATTTCTTGTTTATCAAACATTTTACCACAATAGGCACATTTTCTTTTTTCCATTATAAAACACCCATTAATAAGACATATCGTCTTCTTTAGTTTGATAATAAGGAATTGGGTTTAAAAATCTTATTTTCTAAAACAATAATTTGTATTAATATATAGTCATCGCCATAATAAGTTTGTCTATTGCTGGAATTTAAAAAAATGAAATAAGAAATTAAAAATAATTAAGATTAGTTCATTCTCTTTCTTTCAAAAAGAGTTTCTCCATCCATTTAGGTAAGATGTAACCTCCATAAAAAAGTATTGCAGTGAACATTACTAAGATTCTTGCCAGGATAATTATAGCGATAACTGGGACAAAAATTTCTAGAGCATAGGCAAAACATGCCAAAAGGAAGCTACTAATTATTAATTTACCCTTTAATCTAATTCTTTTATTATCAGACTTTAGAGAACGGAAACCTAAACTAAAACCTAGTGAAATCATTATGATTGCCATTATTAAAAGATAAAGCTCGCTAAAAGGGGAATAGTCAACTTGAATTTCGTTAATTAGTGTTCCTAGGATCATTGTATCGGTAAAGATGATGTATATGTAGATAATTTGAAAGATAATCGCGATTATGAAAGAAATAATGATAATAATTTTTTGTATTTTTTGTCTCATATACGAAAGCTTTAAGTTAAATACAATCCATAACCATAGAGTTAAAGGTGGTATTGCTCCGTGAACAAAAAAGTGAAGTTCCATAGATGGAATCGTATTAAAAAAGACAATGCTAATAAAATTTAATGCTACTCCCATCCAAGGTATTGCTATTCCAAAATAAGAAAGACCACAATAGAGAAAAATTTTATCCCTGATTTCAAAATATTTGGCCATTATTTTTAATCCTACAAATAAACTTACTATTATATAAATCAACGTAAAGATTCCTAACATCATAAGTTCAAAACTTAATATCATGTTTCATAACTCTTAATTAAGGTTTATTTGAAATAAAATCTTAAAATTATATATCTGGAAAGAGAAGGTATATTTAATTCTTTGCTAAAATTTTACGCCTTTTTATTCATTATCAATTTCACTTCTTAAGAAATATTATTCTGTTTACAGTATCCCACATAATAAATTTTCAATTAATAAATTGGAAATTTTCTTACATTTTATAAAATATTTAGAATAAATTAATTTAACTGTATTATTATAATCTTTAAAAGAATCGAAACTAGAAAAATAACAATTGTTTATTTTGGAGCGAAAAAGAAAATGGAAGTAAAGAAAAAAACATTTAATGAGATATTGGGGATAGATGATGCTGATAAGAAGATTATCGAAATGATTGAGGAAAACCCAAGCATAACTCACTCCGCAATAGCGGAAGAAATAGAAAAGTCCCAACCTGCAGTAGGAGCAAGAATTATAAAGTTAGAGAGAAAGCATTTATTAACTAAACAAGTAGGTTTTAATATTAAAGAAGTTGACCTTAAGGTAGCTATTGTATTTATCTCTACTAAGGATGTGGATGAAATCGTTAAAAAAATTGAAGATTGTCCTTATATTAATCATGCATTTAAAATTTCAGGAGAATTTAATGTTATGTGTTTTATTGGAGCATTAGACCTTCAGACAATCGAAAAAATAATTGATTTATGCTTTCGGAATTCACCATATGTCGTTAACGTAAAGACAAATATTATAATCGATTCCATTCATGATTTTGTAATACCAATTGATTTTCAAATAGAAAAATTTGATGGGCGAAATTGTGGATCTGCGTGCCACCTAAATGATAGTATTCCCAAATTTAAGTTCAAAGAAAAATAATAGTGTTATTTTTTAATTTTTTATCTAAGCTTTCCCTTCTTTCTTAGTCATTTTAAACTTACACTTTTCTCCACAACCATCTTCTAAAGTAGGATTGTGATCCTCAGAATCAAAATCTATTGGTAGAATAAAGTCTTTAGCAATATCAGTAACAATCTCCATAGAAACTGATCCAATATCTGGATTTCTCCTAAAATGATAATTAATAATATTATCGAGCTTATCAAGCTTGGAACTAGCTAACAAAATGGATATATTATGCTCTCCACTTAATCTAAATGCATTTAGCATAAATGGACAACATTTTGCCATTTCCATGAGTTCATCTGGGTCTTTTGTTTTGACTTCAACTGTTGCTAAAAAGAGGTTAACTTTTTTAAAATTTATTCCCGGTTGGAATACTAATACCCCTGATTTCTCAAGTTTCTTAATCCGCATACCAACTGTTGGTTGACTCCTATTAATCCTTACAGCAATATCAGTATGTGTGATATTCGGATCTTCTTGAACTATCGAAATGATCTGACGATCAATATCATCTAATTTTAATCTTTCACTAAGCATTTTAATCCTTAATTTGAAATTTGTTAATATGTAATTTCTCTATTTATAAAATATAGATGATCGATTATAAATTATAAGTTTTAATTAAACATTTTATTCAAGAGAGAGTGTTATGCAAAATACTCTAACAAATAAACTATTTAAGCTCTTTAATTTTTAAAACACTAAAATACTATCTAGTAGAAGTCCGATACTGAATGATACAATAAATGCGATACACCCAATTATTAACATCTCTATTGCACCTTTTAATCGTTTTTCACCAGTTATCGAAGTCTTTAATGCTCCCACAACAAAGAGCATTCCAAAAGACAAAACTGATGATATAATCATCGAAATTATTCCAAGATTTAATAGATATGGAAATAGAGGAATAAACGCACCGAAAGTAAAAGCTATAAAGGTTAATATGGCACCCATTGTAGGATTTTCCGGTTCTTCTATACCCAATTCACTTTTAGTAAGAAAATTATACCAAACTTCCTTATCAGCGGTAATTGTTTCAACGCAAGTATTTAGTCCTTCTCCAATAAATCCCATTTTTTCAAATATCTCTCGGACTTCTTCCTTTTCTTCTTCAGGAAATAGCTCAATCTCAGCTCTTTCCTTTTTCATCTCGTTTTTAATGTAATTAAATTCAGATTTTGATGAAATATATTCTCCAAGCCCCATACTACATGCTCCAGAAACCATCGCTGCGAAACCGGTTAGAAGTACAATTGTATTATCTCCCGTTGACAGAAGTGTAGCAGCAGCTACACCTATAAGTAATGTAAATGTAGAAATTAAACCATCATTTAGACCAAGAATAATATTGCGAATTCGTCCTCCACCTTCAACATGCTCCTCTGTTCTTTTCATCATTCAATTAATCACACTCATTTTTTGTCTCAAATATTATTAGGATTATATCTTATAAAATAAATATTTTTATATCTATTTAGTATTAGTTGCAATAACTTAAGAATTCAGAGAAGTTTCGATCTTCTTTGTTTTTCTGAATAATCTAAATTAGAGTAGATTTCTATGGATGATGATTTATTTACTTTTATTGTTGGAGGTAAGGCAGGACAAGGTGTGAAAAAGACAGGAGCCGTTGCTTCTAAAATTTTTATTGATCTGGGTCGACAGGTATTTCAAATGGATGATTACATGAGTTTAATAAGAGGAGGTCACAATTTTTCAGTTGTAAGTACCTCTACTAGCTGGATAAGTAGTCACTATATGAATGCTGATTTAATAATTGTTTTTGATAAGAGAAGCTATGACAATCATATTGGTAAACTTGCGAAAGGGGGTATAATAGTCTATAATTCTGATGAAAAAGGTGAAATGGAAGGAATTGGTGTACCTTTTACTAGTGAATCCAAGAAATATCCAATGAAAAACCTTATGTTCGGTATAGGAGCAATTGGAATTTTATCTTCTGCTTTGGGATTTGAAAAAAATGAAATGGCAAAAGTCATTAAAAAAGAATATCCTAGAGGAATCGAAGATAACATTGAATTTGCAAATCTTTTATGTGATAGGGTCAATCCTCAGATACGTGGTAAGTTTAAAATAAATAGAGGAGATAAAAAGAGACCAATTCTTTTTGGAAACCAAGCTATTGCTTTAGGCGCTATAGCGGGAGGATTAGACGTATATTATGCTTATCCTATGACTCCTGCATCATCTATACTACATTATCTTGCACAGAAAGCTGAGGATTTCAGATTGGCTGTAATACATCCTGAATCTGAAATTGCGGTTATGAACATGGCTGTTGGTTCTTCTTTCACAGGAGCAAGAACTATGGTAGGAACAAGTGGGGGGGGATTTGCTCTAATGGTAGAAGGATTATCATTAGCTGGTATAACGGAAGCCCCCGTATTATGTGTATTATCTATGAGACCTGGCCCCGCTACTGGCGTTCCAACTTACACTGAACAAGCGGATCTAAATTTTGCTTTAAGTGCAGGCCATGGAGAGTTTTTACGGATTGTAGCTTCACCTGGCACGATAGAACAAGCGTACTATCTTACAGCTGAGATGTTAGATTTGGTATCAAAATTCCAGACCCCTGGAATTCTATTGACAGAAAAACACTTATCAGAAAGTAATATGACAGTGGATATCGATATTGAGAAAACAAGATGGGCAGAGCCCTTTGTAAATAATGAGAGTGGCTATAAGCGTTATATTGAAACAGAAGATGGGATTTCTCCAATGCTTTATCCCCCTTCAAATGAAGTAATTAAATGGAATAGTTATGAGCATGATGATTTAGGGATAACTACTGAAGATCCTGATTGGACAGTTAGAATGCATGATAAGAGAAACAAAAAATTAGAAGCTCTGATAAATTATATGGAAACAATGAATACAGTAAATATCTATCGAGGTGAAGGCCCACTAAATATATTTACCTATGGCTCTACCACAATGAGTGTCCTTGAGGGTTTGAAATATGGGGAGATGGATTATACTGTCGTACAACCTATTTATTTGAAACCCTTACCAACATGGATTTTAGACGAATTTATTGAAGGGCCCAATATAGTAGTTGAACAGAGTTCAACTGAACAGTTTGCTAATCTTTTAAGAGAAAAGGCAGATTTAGAAATTGAAATAGTTATAAAACAATATGATGGTCGACCTTTTGATCCAATTGATTTAGCACAAAAAATAAAGGAGGTGCTCTAATATGGACGATTTAGGGACTTATGCTGAAAACACATGGTGTCCTGGTTGTGGAAACTTTGGAATTCTTAATGCTTTTAAAAAAGCTGTTTTGAAATTAGAAGATAAAGGTGTCAACCGGCGAAATATCGTAATATCTTCTGGTATAGGATGTAGTGCAAAAATCTTTGATTACCTTAATTTAAGCGGAGTTTATGGATTACATGGCAGAGATATGGCTATATTACAAGGAATAAAATTTGCGAATCCTGATTTAAAATGCGTCACATTTTCTGGAGATGGAAACGCTATGGGTGAAGGCTTATCTCATGTGCTATTCGCTGCGAAAAGGAATGCTGATATTACCATAGTTATGCATAATAATGGTGTATATGCGCTCACAACAGGTCAGGTTACACCAATTACTAATAAAGGATGGAAAGGACCTTCAACTCCAAGAGGTAGTGTGGAAGAACCATTCAATCCATTGAGTCTTCTATTAGAGGCTGGAGCAAGCTTTTTAGCTCGTGGATATACCACTAAAATTGATCATTTGGCAGACTTAATGGTTGAGGCTATAGAACACGAAGGATTCTCATTTATTGATGTGTTACAGCCTTGTGTGAGCTTTAATAATACCTACAAACTCTATAATGAGATCGTGGAAGTACTTGATTATGAACCAAAGACATATGAAGAAGCTTTACAACTTGCTAAAAGAAGAGATAAATTGCCTATAGGGATTATTTATAGAACGAAAAAAGCCGTTTTCCATACTGAACTTTATGGAGACCATAATCCTATCACTAAAAGAATGCTAAAACCCGATAGAATAGCAAAACTTAGAGAAATATTAGAAGTTAAATAGTTCTTATTCATTATAACATCATTTTTTACTTTTATTATAGACTAAAAAAATAAACTATAAGAATTAAACTACCCTAATTTAATCCATGAGTAATATATGGGATACTAAAGCTGACACCGTTCACCCCAAAGATAATCTTAGAGATGTTTCTCCTTTAGCAAATAAAACAAGGGTTGATAATGCTGGTTATACTCATTATGTATTTAGCAAAAAAGTATTTATTAATCCATGGTACAAAATATCTGATGATGAATTTGAATTATTTAAAAATTTTGTAGAAGGAGGCTCGAGAGAGTATCCTTCAGATGGAAGTATCCCCTGTGATATAGTTGCCGTAGAAGTTAGAAAAATTTTTAACCGAATAATTAAACTTTCGAATGATCCTCAAAGTAACCATTATGAAGATGCTCAAGATGTTCTAAAAAATAAAAAATTCGCTTTAGTTCGGGGGACTTTAAAGCTATATTTAGGTAAATACACCACAAGAGATTGGAGAAGAAAAAGATTTACTGATGATATTGATTTCTGGATACATAAAGTACATGTTTTACATCACGCACTAAAAGAGCTTGGATGGATTAGGAACAATACTACAAAAGAATGGGAAAAGAAAGTTAATTGGGTGAATCCTTATACAAAAGAAACCAAAATCGACACTCTCATAGCCGCGAATGATCTCGACCAACTGCTTGATTTTGGAGCTGGAAGCTACCTTGAGGGTACCAGCCTTCGAAACATTTTCAATAAAAAGATTAAAAGAGGCCATGATGTCGACCTAAGTGATATAATTAATGTTGCTATGGTTAACAACGGAGTAGAAGGTCATCATAAAGACGAATGGCTCGATGCTTGGAATTCATTTGAGGAAGCAACAAATACCAGAAGTACAAGAATTACTTCTAACATAATAAGTTTATGTAGATATATGCGTGCAATTGCTGATCACATAGAAAAAACTACTGAAGCTATTAATAAATATAACGATTCTATATACGATAAATCCCTATATCCCGATGCTGAAATAAGAAAAATTTGTAGAAGTTCCATTCACTGGGTTGCGTTCTTTGACTCTAATGGAGAGGAAGCAACTAGGAATATGCTTCACGATTTTTATCATGAACAGGCAGAACAAAAACCTCAACATGTAATGAATCTAAGGAGTATAGCCAAAAAATTGTTAGTTTTACTCAATTCTAAATACCATCATCTTAAAATTATTTTTGAAATTGAAAATTGATGAACTAGTCATTTCAATTAAATTTAATTTTTTTGGAGTGTTTTAATTTTATCATGGACTTAAATTTAGAAAAGAAAATAGAAATAGCTGATAAGCCATTATTTGATAGTTATTTCGTGAAATTTAAGCCTCAAATTTCTGAGCTTACTTTTACTAATTTGTTTATGTGGCGGAATTATTATGATTTTTTATTTACGGAACTAGATGATCATTTAATTATCTTCTCAAAAAGTTATTTAAATAGGTGGAAAAAATCCCACTCGAATAAAAAAGATGCTATCTTCTTTCTTCCTCCTATAGGTGACAAACCAGATGAAATTACTTTTGAATTATTTGATAATTTAGATAATATTGAAATTCATAGGGTTCCGGAAGCAGATATAAAAAAAATTAGAGAGAATAAAAAAATTACTAATTCTAAATTAAAAATTATTGAAGATCGGGATAATTGGGATTACGTTTATATGAGGGAGGAGCTTATTACACTTGCGGGAAGCAAATATCGTCAAAAAAGAAGATGGTTAAAAACCTTTACTGAACAATATGATTATAAATTTAATTTTATAGCTGGTGAATATGTTGATAAAGCTCGAAAGTTACAATATGAATGGGCTGACATCAATGATTTTGAAACAAAAGAAGGTTTAAAGGAAGAGCAAAGAGCAGTTGATGAGCTTTTTGACAATTTTCATGAATTGAATACTAGAGGAGGCATTCTCTGTAGCGATACAAATTGTGTGGGATACACTTTAGGGGAAATGCTAAATGAAGATACACTAGTTATTCATATTGAAAAAGCCCACATAGAATATGAGGGTTCCTATCAAGCAATAAATAACTTGTTTCTAAAGGGTTGTTGTGAGAAGGCTATATTTGTTAATCGTGAGCAAGATTTAGGGATTCCTGGACTAAGGAAATCCAAGGAATCTTACAAACCTCATCATATGGTTAAAAAATTTGTTATTATTGCTAATTCCTAAGCTTATTTTCTTCAGATGATTAATGTGAATGTTCTTGGTGTTCCTGTTTAATATTTACTGGTCTTAAATTTCCGATTGCCCAACCTGTGACTTCATTAAGGGATGGATGTATAATCATTGACTTGTAAATCGGCATAAAAGAACCTCCTTCAGGGCATGCTCGTAAAGTTTTTGGTATTAGATTCAGATCCATTTTATCTTCTGGAAGACAAGTGAAACCCGAATTCATTAAATACACAAATGGTTGAACTAGAACAGCTGCGTTTGGTCCTACAATGTGAGCACCCAATATAGTATACGATTTATCTACTACCAACTTAACAAAACCATTCTCAATATCATCTTGTTCATATCCCATAGCATATCCTTTAGCAACATTAGAATAGTTATTTATCGCAACAAATATTTCATGCCCTTTTTCAATTGCCTCCGCTTCTGTCATACCTACATGTCCAATTTGAGGATATGTAAAAATTGCCCATGGAACTGAATTGTAATCTACCGCTTGTTTTTGATGACCGAAAATATTGCCTTGTAATATTTGGGTTTCGTAATTTGCTTTATGACGAAATTGATAAAGTCCATTAGCATCTCCTAAACACCAAATATTTTCTTTGTTAGTTTCTAAGAATTCATTAGTTATAATCCAACCAGCTTTATTAGTTTCAACACCTGTTTTTCCAACATCCAAAATATCTGCATTTGAACGACGCCCAGTAGCCACAAGAATCTCTTCGGCTTTTAATTCTACTTCTTTACCGGTTTCCATATTCTGGACAGTAATCATTTTCAATCCTTTTTTTTCTTGAGCTTTAATTGCTTTATGGTTTACTAAAACTGTCATATATTTCTTAAAATTTGCTTCAAGAAATGAACTAATTTCAGGCTCTTCAGTGGTGACCAATCGAGGCAACATTTCTACAATTGTGACCTCAGTTCCAAAAGCTGAAAAAACATGCGCAAATTCAGCAGCGATTACTCCGCCCCCAATAATAATTAGACTTTTCCACGGTTTATTAGGAAATTTAGGTCCAAAAAAAGTCTCGGTTGTAATATAGTCAACATCTTCAATACCTTCTATAGGAGGAATAAAAGATCGAGCACCAGATGCTATTACAAATTTTTCACCTTTAAATGTCCCGAGATTTTCACCATCTTTTGAATTGACTGTCATTTCGTACTCTCCGGTAAAAACTCCTGTACCCCGGTATACCGTTAAATTTTCAACTTGTGATAGGCCTTTATCCATCATTTTACTCTCATCAATTTGATGCCACATTCTTTTTGCAATAAGTTCCCAATCAAATCCTTCCAATTTTAAATCTATACCGATTTTTTTCGCATGTTGAGCTTCTCTAATAATATCTGCGGGATGAACTAAAATTTTTGAAGGGATACATCCACGTGTTAAACATGTCCCTCCCATCTTGCTATCTTCAACAAGAGCAACTTTTAACTCCATGTTTATACCAACATTGGCTATGTTTAATCCTGCTCCACTCCCAATTACAACTAAATCATATGTTTCCATAAGATCATCTTGATTTTTTATAGTTTTTAAATATTTTTATAATAAATTAAAGAAACAAGAAGAAAAAATAAATGATTTAAGTATCTTAACACAATTTTAAATTAATTAAGAAGCTGCTTCCAACTTCTTCGATACTAAATCCTTCATTTCATCCAAAGACTTAACTTTATTCATCTCATCCACAGATATAAAAATTTTCATGCTTGAACCGTTTTCAAGATAGGCGGAAGGATATTTGGCATTTTTAACATCATATTTTTTCTCAAATTCATCCTTATGTAAGAATTCAGTAGGTATATCTAGATCTTTTATGTAGCTCTTCCATCCCTTATTCATTGAAACGCCAGAAAATGTTTGCATGCAGAGGTTACACTCGTAACTCTCTGGGCTGCGCTTTTTATGAAAGTAATCCCTCACAGCATTGATAAGCCCAGAGTTTGCATTATAAATGAAGATTAATTTTCTATTATCACTCATTATATTCACTTTATAATAATGTTTACTTGGATTTTATTACTACTAATATATAATTTAATGAATATTAAACGTCTCATTATTTATAATAAAGTTAATACATGCTATTTAGATTTTTTATAAGAGAATTGACGAATTATTATTTATTTCTAATATTCTACTGAGATTTGAAGAATTTTCTCTTAATTTTTATTGATAATTAGGGGAATAATCTATTAGAAAGGTAAAATAAATTATAAGAATTTTTTTTTTAAGTTAAATCTATCTTCTTTCCGTAATTATATCAATCTCTGCTAAAGGAATATATGATAGATTATTATTTTTGTCCTTTAATACCAAAATATCATCAGAAGTTATAGATTCTATAATTCCGGCAAATTCCTTAGTGATACCTTTGATATAAATGTAAACTCCATTACCTACTAATTTTTCAACAATCTCTTTTGGAATCATTTTAAACCTAATTTTTAAATTTTTTTTGATTAATCCTAATAATACTCATAATCTTTTTATTATCTTTATGGATTAAGTTTGATGCTACTAAAAGTCTAAGAAAGAAATAATATGAGGAGATATTTTCATTTAAAAGTTAGATACTTAGATATTCTCTTACCTTTTTGGTAATCTTTGATTTATCGAACACAGAAGTATCTCCACTTTGCTTAAATACATCAATTTCATTTTTAAAATTAACTTCAAATTGTTCAAGGAAGTAAGCTAAAAAATCTTTTAATATCTGATCTGCAGGTTGAGAGAGAAAAAGAGCCATTTTAACTTTTTCTCCATATGCAGCATGAATAAAAAAACCTTTATAATTAATTTCTTTTAGGGAAGCAGAACCACCAATTTCAGAAACAAAGCTATCCATGGCAGATAAAAACCCCGATACTAGTACATCATCTAAGGGTTCAGTTTCATTTGAATAAGAAAAAAATGAAAGTCCGGAATGGGTATCAATGATCAACAAGCTTCTAAATATACTTTCATATTTTTTTACAACTATACGCCTTTCTAAAATTTTTTGGTGTTCCTCCTCGGATAAAATGCCAAACAGATGAAAATTCTTCGGATTATATGATTCACTCTCTTTAAAGTCATATCTAGAAAATTTAATAACCTGAGAAGGAGCTCTTATTGGTTCCCGAGGCAAATTCCTTATATACTCTTCACTGGTTTTTTGAATATAACTTTTTGATTTCTTACCCTTGGTAACTCCATGTATTTTTTTATGTAGCGGATCAACTACATATAACCAAGCATGTAATCTCCCCATATCGGATATTAATTTATCAAGTCCAATTTTATAAGCTCCAGCAGAAGTTGTCACAAAAATTAACCAAGACGCAATAGAAGAAGCTTTTTCTATTAAATTTAGAGTTTCTTGATAGCTTGAATCAGTCAGTTCATGCCCGGTTTTTATAAAAACTGCTTCGGTTTTCAATAATGGAGTCTTTTTAGTTAAATATAAATCTAATGAATATTCCATTAATTCTTCAGTATTAAATACTGAAATACCTAAATCTGCGCAGTAATCTGAAAATATATCAATTAATTCATGCTTGGAGATATAATCAAATTCAGGTAGATGTTTTTTAATATTCTCATCCTTTAAAAGAATATCGCCCATTAAATCAATTGAATCTTTATATCTCTTTTGCCTTTCATGTAAATTATTATATGCGTTTAAGTATA
>SDBT01008671.1_pt1 | contig 16570 bp, 16 predicted proteins | sample 2277101 | NCBI WGS metagenome assembly SDBT01 (sample SAMN10404973, study PRJNA504765) | marine sediment metagenome | isolation source: marine sediment core GS10_PC15, 103 cmbsf | place: Arctic Ocean: Southern Knipovich Ridge | collected 2010 | reverse complement strand
CTGGCGGATATATGCGCCTGGTTGCCTAAGGTCAAGAAGGGCGGGGTCATAGGTGGACACGATTACGTTCCGGGCAAGCGGAGGTTTCAGGTGGCGTGGGCAGTGAACGACGTGTTCGAGGAAAAGGATATCTGGACGTATCCGAGACAGACGCTATGGGGGGTGGAGATATGAGGCCTGACGACGACAAATGGGTAGACAGGGAGACGGGTATATGGTCGCTGGAGGTCGAGACGGTCAAGAAGCGCCACAGGTTCGACGCCTGTTTGTGCGGGGCCATAGCCCATATGCACAGGAACAATCCCCCGAAAGTCACCGTGGATTTGGGTTGCGGTCCGGGGTATTATTGCAGGGCATTGCAATATGGCTTTGGTTGGCCAAAAGTAATTGGAGTGGAAGGAACTCCTAATATAACTTCTTTGGGGGTTTATAGCCATATATATGAACAAGATTTGTCTAAGAAATTGCCTAATAATACTGTTCATGTGTATGTGGATTTAGTTCTTTGCCTTGAAGTTGGTGAGCACATACCGAGGAAGCATGAACAGGTTTTTATTGATAATGTTTGTATGTGTACCTATAAGGATCTTATCCTGAGTTGGGGCGTGCCGGGGCAGGACGGGACGGGCCATTTCAACCTGAGGGATAACGACTACGTGATAGGGCAGTTTGAGAAAAGGGGGTTGGAGATAGATTGGAAGCGCAGTGAATGGCTTAGGAAACATTCGTCGTATGAATGGTTCAGGAATACCTTAATGTTTTTCAGGAGGAAGGAATGAAAATAAAAGACCCCAATAAATTATATTTATTTGACTTAGCTGAAGAGCTTGACAAAGCGGAACGTATGGGAAGTAATGAAGATCATCCTGAAGGGTATAGGTATATCAAAATGTCTGATACGTGGGCTAAAAGAACAGTAAAAGACTTAAGGGCAATAGTGGAAGATGAGTAACCACGACTTCCAAAGATTGTCCCGATTGCTTGAGGAGGAATATAAGATCGTGCGGTATTCCTCCTTCAAGGTATGGAACGAGAGGCTGGACAAGCCGATCACCAAGGAATACACCATAAGCATCTGCACTACGGTCATGGACAGGTTGAAGGACCTGAAGCAGACGTTGCCCGCGAACATAAGGGACAACCAGGATTACGGGAACGTTGAGTTCGTGATACTCGATTACAACAGCAAGGACGGGGTGGGCGCGTGGGTGAGGCAGAATTTCGGTAAGTTGATCAAGAAGGGAAAGTTGAGTTTCTACCGGACGGAGGAACCCAAGTATTTCGACATGAGCCATTCGCGCAATCTGGCGTTCAAGGTGGCGCGAGGCGAGATCGTGAACAACGTGGACGCCGACGCGTTCACCCGTAGGGGATTCGCCGCCCATATAAACAAGCTGGCGAACCACTGCCCCGAGAAGGCCATGTTCGCCAAGAGCAAGCAGTTGCTTCGCGGGCGTTTGGGATTCTACAAGAAGGAGTTCATGGAATTGTTAGGGGGGTATAATGAAGTTGATATAAAAGCTTACGGACATGACGATCAAGATTTGATGACGAGGGCTTGGGAACTTGGTTTTATAATGATGCCTTTCAGAGGCAAGTTTTATGGTTGTGTTCCCGATCATGTAAAACATCAATCAGATAATTATGCTCAACCTCATTGGGTATCAGAACACAGGAATAGATTTATTTCATACGTTAATTTAATGATGGGTAGATTCAAGGCTAATGAAGGGGTAGAATGGGGAAAAGCAAAATTGGTAAAGAATTTTGAAGAAGAAATTGAAATATGATAATATGTTGGGATAAATTAGAGCCTCTTAGATATAGTTTTAATACTGAACGATGGTATAGAGGCAGGACTATATATGAATACAAAGATGATTGCAAATCTTGTAAGAATCCTTTTTTATATGAAGCACACAGCAAAGGAGAGTTTTGTAGTTTGAAATGCGCTAAGTCAGGAAAACATGCCCCCATGTTTGGTAAGAAACTTTCCATTGAAGCGAGGCAAAAAATACGAGAGAAAGCTGTTGGTAGAGTTATATCAGAAGAAACAAGACAAAAAATGCGAGGAAGGCATGTATCAAAAGCGACAAGAAAGAAACTTAGTAAAAGGTTGCTTGGTAAAAATCTTGGAAAGAGACGTTCAAAAGAAACGTGTGAAAGGATGAGTAGGAACCACGCAGATGTTAACGGGATGAATAATCCTTTCTTTGGAAAGAAACATACAAAAGAAACCAGAGCCAAGATAAGTAAAAGCCATGCAGATGTTAGTGGGATGAATAATCCAAGATTTGATAAAGGGGATACTATATGTGGTGATAAAAATCCTAATTGGCGTGGTGGTATTTCTGGTGAATCTTATTGCGCCATTTGGAATGATGAAGAATTTAAGGAATACATCATTGAAAGAGATAAGGAAAAGTTTTGTTGGAATCCAGGATGTTTAGGAAAAGGAAATAAACGGGTGAAGCATCACATAGATTATAACAAGAAAAATTGTACGCCGGAAAATGTAATTACTATTTGTAATTCCTGTAATTCAATAGCAAACTTTAATCGCGATCATTGGCAAGCATTTTATACTGAACTTATGGTAAGTAGAAAATTAAAGGAGACAGTGATATGAAGATGGGAATACTGAAGAAGTACAACGACGGCTACGTGCTGCCCGCGATAAGGTACAGGCAATTCGTGCCCAAGTCGGTTCAGATGCACAAACTGATTACCATGAGGATGATCGGTTGGGTGAGGGACAACGGCTATTGGATCATATGTCGCGAGGACGAGAGGTACATAAAGGTATTCTTCGCGCCGAACGATGTTTGGTTCAGGGCGTTGTGCACCATACCCGTATTGGCCGTGGTGAAGGATTTACCGCAGATAACCCTGATATGAGGAAAACATGAAGAACTTCTTTGTCGCCAACATGCAGGAGAATAGCAAGCGTTACAGCCCCGAGCGCATAGAGATACTGGTAAGGGCGCAGATAGAGAACTCCCTGGAACTCGGTTGGCATAGGGAGGATATCGTGTTCATAGCCAACTTTGATTACGAATTCATGGGGGTTAAGGCGTTGAGAGCGCCGCTGAACGATTTCTGTTTTACTGGCAGTAAAATTTTTAGTTTAACTTGGTACGTGAATCATGTTATAATGAGCGATACCATATGGGCACACGACCTTGACGCATGGCAGAATATTGCATTTGGGCACCTGGTGTTCGACGGCGACGTGGGATGCGCCCAATACTCAAATCCAAAATATAATGGAGGAAGCATTTTTTGGACCCCGCATTCGAAGGATATCATAGAGGAGATAGCCAGGAGATTGACCGAGGGAAAGGAACCGAAAGAAGAACCGACCCTCAATAAGGTGTTCAAGTCCAAGGAGTACAGTGACAGGATTTCCATCATTGACCATACGTACAACGTCGGCTGTTCCGGCTACGTGCCCAGATTTGAGAGAAGCCTCAAGCCCATTCGGGTATGCCATTTCCATCCTTACAATGGAATCGCTTGGGAAATTCACGCGCTCGATAGGGACGGAGCCGGGGCGATATCGGTTGGACCTAGACTGGAGAGGTTGCTGAGGAAGTATTATCCGTTGGCCACGGAACTGAGGGAGAAGCTGAAGAAGAAATAGGATTGAACTAAAAACTTGACGCCGGCACGGATTGGCCTCCGTGGTCGGTAATTGCAAAAAGGGGCAAACCGGGCGCCCGGATTCGGTTTAGCCCCTTTTTGTTTGTCCTTGAGGAGATAAAAGATGTCCAAGTTTGAATTTCAATTAGCAGTCACAGATGAAGAGGATCTCCCTGCTGTGCATGGGGAAGCGAGGGAACCTATCGAACTTCCTGTAATGACTAAACCTGTCCATAGGCGCAAGAAGGAAGGGGATATTGTCAATGTCACTAAGCATCCGAGCTTGGGCAATGGTAGAAAGACGATTGATGCTTACCTGATCGTAGTCGTAGATGTGAAGGCTGATGTGGCGCTTTGTAATCGTACTGCCTTCGTTTGTGAGAACTGCGGAATAGTTACAGCTTGGATAAAGGATAGTACTTGGCAGTACCCGTTGAATGGCAGCGGCATACACATTGTTTGTGAATATATAGAAGTATTATCTAATAACGATTGGCAAACGCTGAATTGTATAGCTTGTAGTAAAGATAGATTTACTATTAGCGAAACAAGAACCAGTATAGGGTTGCGAGAGCATTTTAAGCAGGCCGGGTTGGTAGGTGGAGTCAATGCTTTTACCTTTAGTTCAGAAGATCCCTCGCCTGATAGAGTCTGTAAGAACAGGTACTCAATCAAGCTGGATACACTGAAGGTTAATCCCTATATGACTGAGCTGGACTACGTCAAGGTAAGGGATAAAGAGTGTATCTATCAGCCGTTTAAGACGATTGAGGACGTTTTGCTTGGCAAGCCCGAGATTGCTGCAATGGCTGATTGCGGGGTCAAGCCTAATGACTGGAACTGGGTTACTTGGTCAGACACCGAGAAGATCGTGTGGGATAATGTACTTGAGCAGTATATAGGGCCGAGTGATTTGGGATTCAAGCCGGAGGCAAAGTAATTGGCATCCAGTAGGCGCACAGGTACAAACGAGAGCATCAGTACGGGGGGCAACAACTCCCGCGACTACGACCTGACCAATGGTGAGCTTACCAACTGGGAGCAGGATACAGACATTGACCTCGTGACTGCCGAACTATCAAAGGTTATTGAAATTTATGATGATGTAGCTTCGTATGATGACGACGTTGCTGTGGAGGGGGCAACGACCAACGGTCTTTATTTTAGGATAATTAGACCAGCGGCTGGTCAGGGACATGATGGTACTCCTAACAATGGAGTGCATTTTATTTCAACGGGTCCCACTGGCGAAGCGATTTTTACATTGACTGAGGATTTTTGTCAGGTTCAAGATATAATCGCAACGCTTACCATAAATACAGCCTCCAACAAAGCGTGCTTTACCCTCAGTGATGGGGTTATGACATCAACGGGCCAGAAATTAATTGGCTGTATGGCGGTTGATTCTACCAACGCCCACGTCACGAATATAGCCAGGGGTTATATTACTGGTACTGGTTCTTCCTCTGGGGTTTCGGAGTACTATATTATAAACTGTCTCGCCCACAACAACGAGGCAGAAGGATTTAGGCCGCATGGCAATAATACTAATGATAAAACTTATATGTATAATTGCACGTCTGTTGGAAATGGAACGTATGGGTTTAATCGCACAGCAGGAACGGCCACGGCTAAGAATTGCGTCTCAACCGACAACACCACGGCCGATTTCTCTGGAACTATTGGAAAGACTACCTGCACCACAGAGGGCGTGGATTCAACCGGTTGGTATGCAAATGCAGGTGGGGACGACTTTCACCTAACCTCAGCGGGTGTTGCTGGCAATGGAACTGACCTTAGTGGAGATGGGGATTTCGCCTTTGATGACGATATAAACGATGGTTTGATGGGAGCGAGTAAGGCCGGAGAGACAAGAGCCGTTACCTGGGACATTGGCTTTGATGAGTTTGTGGCGTCCAGTTCTTCAAGTTCCGAGTCGTCTTCTTCTTCGAGTGAGTCGTCATCAGAATCATCATCTTCTAGTTCCGAATCTTCAAGTAGTAGTTCGGAAAGTAGCAGTTCTTCTTCGTCGGAAAGTAGTTCGTCTTCAAGTGAGTCGAGTTCATCCTCGTCGGAGTCGAGTAGTTCTTCGTCCTCTGAATCTTCAAGCAGCAGCTCGGAATCTTCAAGCAGCAGCTCAGAATCTTCAAGCAGCAGTTCTTCAGAATCGAGTTCGAGTAGTTCTGAGTCGAGTAGTAGCTCTTCCTCTGGGTCAAGTAGCAGCAGCTCGGAATCATCTTCTTCCAGTTCTGAAAGCAGCAGCTCTTCGAGTTCTAAATCAAGTTCGTCCAGTTCAGAAAGCTCATCCTCCAGTAGCGAATCATCTTCAAGCAGCTCGGAGTCAAGCTCAAGTAGTTCGAGCGGGTCATCTTCGTCTAGTTCAGAATCATCGAGCAGCTCTTCGGAATCCTCAAGTAGCAGTAGTTCAGGGTCGTCTTCAAGCAGTTCAGAATCCAGTTCGAGCAGCAGCTCCAGGAGTAGCAGTTCATCAAGTTCCGAATCTTCAAGCTCAAGTTCTGATAGTAGTTCGGAATCAAGTAGTTCCTCCAGTTCCGGTAGCAGCAGTAGTTCAAGCGAATCATCTTCCAGTTCAAGCGTGTCATCCTCATCTTCAAGCGAGTTCAGTTCGTCGAGTTCGGAATCCTCGTCCTCTTCCAGCGAATCGAGCAGCTCAGAATCCAGCTTAGAATCCAGCTCTTCCAGTTCGGAATCGAGCAGTAGCAGCAGTTCCGAATCAAGCTCATCAAGCAGTTGGACGGCCCTGGAATTGAAGTTCATTGACGAGGACTCACCGGTCACTACGTTGATTGATGGGGCTTCGCCAGTGACGACTTTGGTTGATAAGAACTCAACGGTAACGATATTGATTGACGAGGAAAGTGAAAACTAAAGGAGATTGAGTAAATGGCGAAACTCTTTGCTGGGCAATCGGAACTAAGGATACGTCTGACGATGTCCATAGACATAACTGATGCCACCACCGTGCAGATAAAGTACCGTAAGCCGGACAAGACGACCACGGGGGAATGGGACGCTGTTACAGAAATAGAGGCGACGGGCGTGATTTACTATGACGTGTTGGACGGTGATATACCAGCAGCCGACTACGGTGAATGGTTGTTCTGGGCGTACGTGGTATTCTCTGACGGCAGGAACGCCCCCGGAGAGGCCGTTAGGGTCAAGTTCTGGAAGGAGCCCTCGACGTAATGGGAAGACCTAAGAAAGAGATATTAGATGGCATAGACATCGGCGAGCATCTGGTGTCCGGACAGGACCTGACGAGGCTGAGCGCCCTTGCGCTGGACGAGGCGAGCGCGTTCGGCCAGGTGCAGCAATCCACAATAGATTCTGATTACATGAAGTCGTGCGAGTGGCAGTCTCACCCAGAATACTTCATGACCGAGGCGTTGGGGTTCTCCCCCTGGACCTGTCCCGACGCTGACGACCAGTTGGACATTGTGCATGCCATAAGGGACTACCCGAGGGTGACAGTCAAGAGCGGAAACGGCGTGGGCAAGACGGCCATAGCCGCGCGTATAGTGTTGTGGTTTCTCACCTGCCACTACCCTTCCATCGTTGTCACGACTGCCCCCACTACGAGACAGGTGGAGAAACTGCTGTGGGGTGAGATACGAAGCGCCTACAGGACGGCGAAGCTGGACATAGGTGGGGAGATGCTGACCACGGAACTCAGGTTTGAGGAGATGTGGTACGCCATAGGCTTCGCCACGGACGAGAAGGAAAAGTTCCAGGGGTTCCATTCACCGCACATACTGATAGTGGTGGACGAGGCGAGCGGGGTGTCCGAGGCCATATTCGAGGCCATAGAGGGCGTGCTCACGAGCGAGAACGCCAGGATACTCCTGATAGGCAACCCGACGGACCCAGGCAGTTACTTCGGCAGGACGTTCCTGAACCCGAGGGAACGCGAGGGCTGGAAGCACCTGCACATAAGTTGTTACAACAGCCCGAACGTCAGGGCGGGCAAGCTGTTGGTACCCGCATTGTGCGCTCCCAAATGGCCCGACGCTAAATTGAGGCAATGGGGTAAGTATAACCCGTTTTACCAGGTCCGGGTGTTGGGGGAGTTCCCCGACGCTGGCGAGAACAATCTGGTTCCGTACCATATGGTGCATGACGCGCTGCAGCGGTCAATCCCCCCCGTGGGCAGGAAGGTGTTGGGCGTTGACGTGGCGTGGTTCGGGCAGGACGCCTGTGTCATAAGCAGGCTGTGGGGCGAGCAGTTCAGGGTGTTGAAGAAGCTCTACAACCTCGACGGTCCCGCGCTGGCGGACAAGATAATGATGCAGCTTGACGCCGCCGGTAACGAGGACATCAAGGAGATACGGATAGACGTCATCGGCTTCGGCGCGAGTTGCTACGATGCCCTGAAGGGAAAGAAGACCAGGGGGTCCGACCTGGAAAGGAAGAAGCTGAAGGAAATCAAGGTCATCAAAGTGAACGTCGCGGAGAAGTCCAAGAGCAAGGAAGCCCAGAAGAACTACAAGAACCTTCGGGCCGAGACGGCCTTCGCGATACGGGAGATGTTCGAGTCGAACCAGGTGGACATAGAAGACGAGGATCTGGCCGTGCAGTTGGCCAACATAGAATACAAATACATAGAGGGCAGGCAGACCCTCGAAAAGAAAGAGGACTACAAGAAGCGGATGCAGAGCAGGAGCCCGGACGAATTCGATTCATTCATAATGGCGAAGGCGATAACCAGGGGCGCCGCCCCGAGCGTTTGGTAAGGAGGATTAACCCGTGCGAGCAATAGCGATCAAAAGACCGAAACCCGTAAAGGGCAAAAGAGGATTTTTCAGGAACCCGATCAGCAGTTTCGTGAGGAACGTAACCCTTGTCGCGTCCAGGATGAAATCTTGGGGGGAGCTGCACAGCTTTTTTGACACCATAGCGAAAGGTTCCGCCGACAAGGGGACCGTCGCCGCGCAGTTGGCCGAGTACAGGAGTTGGGTGAATGTGGCGGTGTCAGTCATATACAGGCGCGTGGAGGCCGTGGAGCATAGGTATTACCGCAACGACACCCACGAGGAGATAAAGCCGCAGGAAACGGCGTACGACAGTATAAATAAGATATTTCTAAAGCCCAATCCCTTCATGAGTTACCGTTTTCTGAAGGCCTATTGGCAGCTGCAGCTCGATTTGACGGGCATGGCCTTCGGGCTGCGGTTGGATGATGGCTTTGGCATACCCGAGGAGATATACCCCCTCAACGTGGACAACTTTGTGGAGGTGGTGAAGGGCGAGACGTTCAAGGATTGGATACTGGGTTTTACCTTTGATATCGGTGGGGAGTACATCACCTACAGGCCGGAGAACATCCTCTATTTCCATTACCCGCATCCGAAGGACCCGCGGATAGGCAGCAGTCCGGTGCAGAACCAGGCGTACGCCATTGACGTGGATCACTACCTGGAGGTTTACGAAAGGGATTTCTTCAAGAACTCGGCGCGCCCGGATTTCCTGCTCACGTTCCCCGAGGGCGTGGAGATAGGCGGGGAGGAGGAGGCCAACCGCATAAAGGCACAGTGGCGCAAGAGCTTCGGTAACGAGAATTTTCATTCAATGGGCATACTCGACCAGGGGGGTGACGTGAAGGAATTGACCCCGAAGAACAAGGACCTCGACTTGATGTTCCTGGCCGACTGGTCAGCGGACAAGATACTCGCGGCCTATAACGTACCGCCGGGAAAGGTGGGGCTGGTCAAGGACGTCAACCGGGCAAACGCCGTGGGCATCGACATAACTTTCAACTGCTATTCTGAGGATACGGAATTCTTGACGCAGGTGGGTTGGAAGAACATACACCAATATGAACAGGGGGACAAGATAGCGACTGTCAACCCCGATTCGGCGGATATAGAATTTCATGTTCCGTCGAGAAAATTTCAGAACGAGTATAACGGAAACATGGTGCATTTCAAAACCAAGCAGATAGATATGCTCGTAACGCCGAATCATAGAATGTGGTATTCCAGGCAAACAGGCAAAACCACGAACGGTAAATGGAAAACGTTGTATACGCCTTGGGGGTTTGAGGAAGCCGGAAAATTGGCGTTTGAAGGCAATGGGATTGGCGCGAAGAGAATATACATGGTCAATCACCCGGTTTATTTTGACAACGAGAATGAATTGGAGCGCATAGTAATCAATGAGGTTTCAAATCCTATACTAGCCAAGCAGATAACCAACGAGCCCTATAGTGGAACGGTTTGGTGTTTCACCGTTCCGAACCATCTTTTCATAACGAGAAGAAACGGTAAGATAGCGGTACAGGGAAATTCTGAGTGTATAAAACCCCGTTTGGATTTGCACGATGATGTCATGAATCGTAAGGTACTTAGTTTGTTTGATCCCCCTAACCATAGGATTTACATGAAGCACAACAACCCGATCCCGCGCGACAGGGAACTCGACATCAAGGAGATAGAGAAGAAGGTCGCCGTTCCCATGTGGACAATAAACGAGGCGCGGGCGAGGGATGGGCAGGGGCCGGTGGTGGGGGGCGATGTCATCTACGTTCCCCTGAATTACCTTCCGTTGGGTACGGTGCCGCCCGAACCTAAGGCGCCCGGCGAAGAAGGCGAGACGAGAATGATCGAAAAGGGAGACGACTGGGATTATCCAGAAAGCTGGAAGGTCGCCCGGTGGTTGAAGTTCAAGGCCTTCACGCTGGCCTGGGAACGGATATGGGTGAGTCGGTTGAAGGAGCTGTTCACGAATCAGATGGACGAGGTGCTTAACAACCTCGACGCCTACGGCAACAAGGCGGTATGGCCGTATACCATGAGGGACGAACTGTTAAAAAACGTCGAGGAAAAGTGGAAGGTGCTGTACGACAAGTATAACGGTTGGTCGGGCAGGAAGTTGGCCGCTACCCTGAAGGATAATCCGAAAGAGGTTGAGGATTTGATATGCAACGTGGTCGACGATGGCCTGATCGCCCTTATGGTTGAAGGTCTGATGAAGGGTGCGGAAGCAGACAGTATGGTTATGGGTCTGGAAGAGTTGATAAGCAGAAAACAAGCGGGGATCATAGAGGCCCTGCTGTTCGATTGGGACAGTAACATGAAGGTATTCAGCAAGGAGGGTAGGCGCATAATAAGTTCGGTCATGGCCGAGGCGGGTCAGGAGGAGTTGGTCATGTTGGGCCTCGACATGGAGTTCAGCCTGGAGAATCCCCTGGCGAGACAGTTCCTCGGTGACTTGGTGGAGGAATTTAGTACGGAGGTGCTGTCCACCAAGGCGGATCAGCTGAGAAGGACACTTGGCGTGGGTTTCGCGTCTGGCGAAAGCATTCAGCAGTTGGCCACGAGGGTAACCGGTGTCTACGCCGACGTGATTCGCGGCGGATACGACGCCGTGAGGATCGCCCGCACCGAAACTATAAGGGCTTCTAACGCGGGTTCTTACCTGGCTTACGGGCAAAGCGGTATAGTGGGGGACAAGGGTTGGCTCTCCGTCAGGGACAAGAGGACGCGGGGCAATACGAAAGAAGACAAAAGCGATCATTGGCGTATGGACGGGCAGAGGGTCCCCAACGATAAGCCGTTCATCGACCCTCGTTCCGGATCGAGGCTGATGTTTCCCGGTGATACGAGCAGGGGGGCGGGTGGCCATGACGTGATACTTTGCAGATGCACCATCGTCCCATTTGTCAAAGGAAGATAATTTTTAAAAACACTATAAAAATAAGGAGGAGTATGTTATAATAGGCAATAAATAAAAATCAGGGGTGGGAATAGGCCATTCTCGCCAAAAGATTATTAGGGCATCCGGGCAGCCGCTCAGATGCCCTTTTTATTTCAACTACTTAGATAGAAGGAGAACGGTAAAAATGGGGTACATCATAAGAGACGAGGATAATCGGCCCGTAATCGTAAAGGGTCAGCAGGTTATTGGCGCGGACACCTTTGAGACGGAAGTGAAGGATTTTAAGGATAAGGAAAGGAGCTTCACCGCCACGATAAGCAGGGAGACGCCGGACCGGGTCGGTGACGTCGTCGAGGTAGCCGGGTGGGACTTGAAGAATTTCCGCAAGAATCCGGTGGTCCAGCCCTTTCATAACTACAGGACCCTGCCTGTCGGGCGTTCGCTTGAGGAGTACACGAAAAAGGACAGGTTGATAGGCAAGCCGCAGTTCGCCCCGTTTCCGGAAGCCCAGTTGATGTACAGCTTATACCGCGACCACTACCTCAAGGGTTTCAGCGTAGGGTTCATCCCCAAAAAGAGCGAACCCATAGAGGAGAAGAAAAAGAAGGATATGTTCGGCACGCCCGTAAGGTACATCAAGCAGGAACTTCTCGAATATAGTGTTGTGCCGATTCCTGCACATGCCGACGCCCTGGCTGAGATCAAGACGTTGGTAAAACGTGGCAGCCTTTTCATTCCCCATAAATACCTGCGGGACGAGGGGGAGTACGTAGTTGATAAGTACGATGATTACATCCATGTTCATTTCGATGACAGTAACGAATACAGGGTTCTTTACGTTACGCCAATCAACGATTCGGTATGGCTCGTGTACGGACCCAAGAAGGACGAATCCGTATTGCACAATCAGCGGTTCATATTTTACAAGGTGGGTTACACTGAAGAAAGCGCCGTGAAGTATAGTAAGGAAAACATGCTCAAGGCGGATGTTACGGTTGAGGAGGGCGTTTCCACCATTGAGATCGAAGAGAAGAAAACGGTGATAGCGCCGGTTACTTATGATTCAGAGGCGTTCGAGGCAAGTGGTACCGTATTGATCGAAGTTCCCGTATGCGATCCGACGGTTTTCGGTGACTGCAAGAAAGCCCCGACTTCAGAACAGGACGAAGACGAAGCGCCCGAGTACGATCCTAATGAAGTGCTGACCTACGTTGCCGAAGAAGACGAGGTATTCTATACCCATGACGAGGTGACGAAACCCTTCGCGAACGAACACGCCTGCCGCCTGAACGCCCCCGGCAAGTACAGCAGGTTCGCGAGGAAGAACTGCTTCCGCAGGAGTGAGGGCAAGTGCATACATTTCATCTTCGGGATCAAGGCCGGCAAGTCCGAAGTGCAAGCGATGCGTTATCCTAAGGACTCCTGGGAAGCGTCGGCCGCAAGCAGTCATTGCAAGGACAAGGGTGGAAGTTTTGAGGCCGCCGGAACTGCCGGTTTCGAATTGGTGGAAGGCCCCAAGGATGATAGGGACAAAAAGATCGAGGGGCTCATGGACGAGATAGATTGTTTGAACGACCAGACGAATGAGTTGTTCAAGGATAACAAAGAACTGAAGGCGAGAATGGAAGAATTGGAAAATAAGAAACCCGAACCGAAGAAGAAGTTCAGGGTCATCGACGACAGCAAGCCCGAGCCGAAAGAAAAACGGGTGAAGGTGATAGATGACACTCGGAAGGAAACCCTAAACACGGAGAAGACGTACAGCGTCTCCAAAGAGGAAGTGGAAGCGAACGCCCGGAAAGCGATAAAGGAAGCGCTCGATTCCGTGTTGGTGAGATTGGAATAAAAATGACAAAGGAGTAAGGAACAATGGGTGATGAAGAAAAAGAGCTGACCTTGAGTGAGATCAGGGAACAGCAGGAAGAGGTCACGAAGAAAGTGGTGGCCGAAGCCATGGCTGATCTGAAGACGGCGTTGGCCGAGAAGCAAGAGGTTATCGTGACGCAGCAGTTCGACATCGAGAAGGAACTCAAGAAGATCGGCATGGGCTCCACGCCTTTCGCCGGCGGGTACAAGGTTACCACGCAGGGTTCCATCATGGACATGCATAACGCCAGGGCGCCTTTCATCAAGCTCAGCGAGGAGATGGAAGGGTTCGCGGAGGCCATGCGCGAGTACATCAAGAGCAAGGGCAATATTATCCCCAAGCTGTTGCAGGAAAACACCGATCCTTCGGGTGGGTATCTCGTGCCCGAGGAATTCAGGGCAACGATGATTCAGTACGATACCGAGCCTGCGGTCGTATGGCCCCGAGCGACGATCTGGCCCATGGTAGCTGACAAGATCGGTATGCCCAAATTGGCCCAGCGACCGGATGAGGACGACTCCAACTTCGATCATTTCGCGGGCGTGGCGTTTACCTGGACGGACGAGGGCGGGAGCAAGACTGAGACTGAACCTAGTTTCGAGTTTCTTGAACTGGTCGCACACGAACTCTCGGGCTACACGGAAATCACGGATATCCTGCTTGAGGATTCTGCCATCAACCTCATGAACTTCCTGGTGAACCTGTTCAGGCGTGCCTACATTTGGTACACCGACAGAAGCTTCATCAGAGGCACCGGCGCCCGACAGCCCTTGGGCGTCGTTTCGGACCCGGCGGTCACCGTCGTCGCAAGACAGACCGCGGGTGCATTCGTTTACACTGACGCGATCAACATGGCGAACCAGCTTCCCTCGGTATTTGACGCCAACGCGGTGTGGTTCATGAACAAACGGGTAGTCAACAGCGTGCGGAACGAGCGGGACGACAATGCCGCATTGCTTCTGCAGCAGTTCTATCAGGCGGGACCCCCGGGCATAGGGCATGGGCAGATACTGAGCATGCTCGGTTACCCCGTGGTTCTGACCGATAACAAGACGTACGCCCTCGGTACCACCGGCGACGTCATTCTTGGTGACTGGACCCAGTACTACATCGGCGACCGAAAGCGGTTCACGATGGACGTGTCCAAACATTTCAAGTTCCGAACCAACCGGACGGCCATGAGAATTACGGGACGACTAGATGGTCAGCCAGCAATTTCGGAGGCATTTTGTGTTCTCGGTACCACCGGCGGCACGTCATAGAGTTGGATAGTTCACCCAATTACTAATGGGCTTTGAGCCTGGTGTCGGGGAGTTTTTAATCCTTTCCTGCTCCCTGACACCCCAATAAAAAGGAAAGAAGTATTCCAAGGAGGAATAACGAAATGAGACGAGACAGAATAGCGAACGAAAAGGTCATAGATTTTTTTCCGCCCCAGTCAATGACGGCGGGGGCAGCTTCCAATTCCGACATCTTTGACACGATGAGGGAGAGCATCAGCCAGAACGCGCGGGAGAACCATACCAATATCCTGCTTTGCATCTCCATCGCATCGGGTTGGTCCGCCACCGGTACGCTGACCATTCTTATGCAGCACCATACCGGACCGCTCGGGGCCGACATGGTCACGTACGCCACGCTCGACCTTATGGGCGGGATGGAAAGCGAGGACCTGTACCTGGCGGAAATCAAGGACTTCAACAGATACGTGCGACTGCGGGCCACCCCGGCCACGGCGAACGTCACGATCTGCGTGATTGGTACCGCCAACCGCAGCAGGCGCGAACCCGTGGTTCAGGTCGGAACCGAGAAGGGTGTAACGTATGACAGCGATCCTATAACCAGATAGTAATGATGGATGACTATAGCAGAGAAAGCACATGAGAATAGTTTACATCGACAGGGATTACGTTAGCCGGTTGGGTATCAGGGAATACGATGTGCCCGACGAAAAGGGCGCTGATCTTGTTCGACGGGGGAAGGCAAGGGCCATAATAGACCCGGTGTCTCCCCTCGTCGACAAAACCGCGAGACAGGAAGCGCGCAAGCCCGTTGAGGAACCCAAGAGCAGAGTACCGAGTAAGGGCGCAAAGAAGTTGGGGCACCACCCCCACGTTGCCTGGATACACGATACGGAAAAACTCGGTGGTGCCGAACTAAGTAATCAGACGGTAATAAACGTGGGCAGGAAACTGGGGTTCAAGATATACGAATGTTACCCCAGGACGTTCGACAAGCAAAGGCTGCTCAGGTGTGATTACTTCATAGTGAATAACTTCTTTTTCTTTGAACCGGAACAGTACCATTTCATAATGGACGTGCTGTTCGAGTATAAGAAACCCTTCGTCAAGTACGACCATGACCATCGCGAGATAATAGGGGAGCAGGTGAGGCTGAAAACGGCGAGACTGCTCTTCGGCAAAAGCTTCCTCAACGTCTTCATCAGCCCCTTTCACATGGAAAACCACCGTAAGCGCCTGGGCTACCTGATCGATCCTTGCTGGGTATTGCCCCCCGCCATCGACACGAACATATTCAAATCGCTCCCGAACGTGGAGCGGGACGAAAAGAAGATGGTGAACGTGTGCGGGAAGCTGTACGAATCGAAGGGGTTTAGGCATATGCTGCATTTCGCGATGAACACGCAGGGCAAGCATACGTTCGAGATTTACACTTCCAACGACCAGGAGGTCAGGGCGGTGTTCAGGGAATTGTCGAACGTCAAGGTCTACTCACCCCTGCCTAACAGGAACCTGGCGGAGGTTTATAACTCCGCGGGCTACACGATCCATTTGCCCCACGCCCTCGAAGCCTGCGGCAGGACGATAGCTGAGGGTTTGTTATGCGGGTGCAGGCCGATCACGAACAAGAACATAGGCATACTGTCTTTCAGGGAATTTCACATAGGGGATGAGAAGAAATTTAACGTGGAGAAATTCAAGGCTGCCATCGACCTCGGAATTTATCGGTTTTGGAAGGAAGTAGAACTTCATTATTACGGAGTCAAACCCAGAGAAAAGGAGAAGTAAAAACATGAAAGAAGATATTGAAGTAAAGGCGATGGAATCTATTAAAAACATGACGAAGGGATTTAGGCAAGATTTTAAAGACCTTTTTGATCACCTTAGGTTCACATTTGATATAAAAGTGAACATTGTAACTGTCGGGGGCAATGAGATTTTAGCTAAGATTACATACGAAGAAGGCTTTAATCACGAACAAATAACAGGGGAATAGAGAAAAGGAGAAGTAAAGATGGAAAATCAGAGAAAGCATTACAATCCCTATATGTTTCCGGTGAGGGTGATCAACGATTTGGGGGAGGAGCAAATCCTGGTTCCGCTTGACAGGGGAAGGGTCAAGGGCGACGAGTATGATGGAAGCAAG
>SDBT01008669.1_pt1 | contig 16574 bp, 19 predicted proteins | sample 2277101 | NCBI WGS metagenome assembly SDBT01 (sample SAMN10404973, study PRJNA504765) | marine sediment metagenome | isolation source: marine sediment core GS10_PC15, 103 cmbsf | place: Arctic Ocean: Southern Knipovich Ridge | collected 2010 | reverse complement strand
CGCCTGGACCAATTTGCAATCCAGGGCTGGCTTCGATTAAAGCAGTGCTTAATCCCCCATCCAGCGATTACTATTATTACCTAACGGATTTTGAAGGGATTACTCATTACACAGAAACTCTTCAAAAACACAACGAAAATAAACTAAAGTATTTGCTTTAGTGCCTAGGTTGTTGCTAATTAGTTTATTAGTGGGGTTAGTGGTTGGTATAGCCATGGGCTCAATGTGGGATTTAGCTGATCCTTGGATTTTGATTTGGTTGCTAACAGGATTAGCGGCGATTGGGCTTATTTTTTATAAGCGAAGCATCTATATTGTTCTAACAGCGTTAGTAGTTGGTTCTATAATTGTAGGTAGTTTTCGATTCAATTATTATGCTAGTGGACCACTTGATGATGATATTAGTATGTATGCAGGAGAGACAATCTCTTTTTCGGGAGTAATAATTGACGATCCTCAAATAGATGGCAATTTAACTGAATTTACTATTTTGGTTAAGTCATTGGATAATTTAACAGATTCCATAACTGGCAAAATTTTGGTTAAAACTCGGCGATATCCTGCTTATCAGTATGGTAATGTCATTTCGGTTACGGGATTAGTTAAACAACCCTATGATTCTCCTACTTTTAAATATTCCAATTATTTATCTAGGTTTGGGGTTTATTCTTTGATGGATTATCCAGAGATTGTGGTTACTAAACCTTTTGATGCTAATTGGTTTTTATCTTTTTTGTATAATTTAAAGAATAGTTTTGTTGCTATCATCAATAAGATATTGCCAGAACCAGCTGCTTCATTTTTGGCGGGTTTGTTGTTTGGGATACGTCAAAATATGCCAGATGAATTATTGGAATCTTTTAAAACTACTGGCTTAACACATATTATTGCTTTGTCTGGTTTCAATATCACAATTATTGCTGGGGCGCTGATGAGTTGGTTTAAGTTTTTACCTCGCAAAATCAGGTTTATTTTTACTATAGTGGCAATAATTTCTTTTGTGTTATTAACCGGAGCCTCTCCTTCTGTAACTAGGGCAGCTATTATGGGCATACTAATACTTTGGTCTGGCTTGGTTGGCAGATTATCGGATGTGACAATTTCTTTGTTGCTGACAGCTGGCTTAATGGCTTGGCATAATCCTAAAATTGTATCTTATGATGTGGGGTTTCAATTATCTTTTTTAGCTACGGTGGGCATAATCTATTTTCATCCCATATTAGTTAATTTTTTACCGAGATGGTTAGGTTGGATTAAAGAATATCTAAGTCCAACTTTATCTGCTTTACTATTTGTTACTCCGGTGATTGTCTATAATTTTTCTCAAATCTCTTTGATAGCTCCCGTGGCTAATGTTTTAGTTTTACCTTTGATTCCGGTGTCCATGGCTTTGGGTTTTGGGGCTGTAGTTTTAGGTGCGATTCATTTAAGTCTGGGCTCAATAGCTGGCTTAGTTGCCTGGGTACCATTGCAATTAATAATCATTATTGCTCAACTATTAGCTCAATTGCCGTTGGCTTCGTGGCCGATTAATGTAAATCAGCCAAGCTGGCTAGTTATATATTATTTAATATTAATTAGTTTAACAGTTTATTTATATGCTAATAAAAAATCGTCTCTATCTTTGGGGTCTTAGTTTATTGTTTGTGGCAAATTATTTTATTTGGCAAGCTGTTGTCTTTGCCTATGACAATAAACTACATATTTATTTTTTAGATGTTGGTCAAGGAGATGCTATTTTGATTAGAACACCTAATCATAAAAATATCTTAGTAGATGGCGGTCCCGATGATTCCGTTATTTATAAATTGTTTGAAGTTTTGCCTATTTGGGACAGACAAATCGATTTAATGGTACTTACTCATCCTCAAGCGGATCATGTCACAGGGCTTTTAGAAGTTTTGGATAGATTTAAAGTAAAAGAAATTTTGGCTACTTTTGCTGAGTATCCAACTAAAACTAATCAAGAATGGCTAACTAAAGTGTCTAACTATGGTTGTGTTTTAAATTGGGCTGACGCCTCGGATGATTATTATTTTGGGGAAGTTTATTGGGATACTTTATGGCCAATAAATTTGGATTCTGCTAGTGATGATGTCAACGAAGATTCAGTTACAGCCAGAGTTAATTATGGAAATTACAGTGTTTTATTGACTGGTGATATAGGTTTTCCTACAGAGAGCGAATTGCTAGATATATACTCAGATATTAATTCAACTGTGCTTAAGGTTGGGCATCATGGCGGTAAATATGCTTCGTCTGAAGAATTTTTGTTTGCAGCAAGGCCAGAGATTGCTGTTATCTCAGTAGGACAAAATAGTTATGGGCATCCCTCTGCTGATACATTAAATCGATTAAATAATGTAGGGGCAGAGGTTTATAGAACTAACAAACAAGGCACAGTAGAGATTGTTTTTGATAAAAACAATTATTTTGTAAAAAATTAAACGGCTCATGCATGAGCCGTTGAAAAATAGCTTGACTGAGAACAGATTTTTTATATATAGTAAGATGTCCTTTAAAATAACAATTTTAGGAGAGGGTCCTATGTCGAAACTGCCATTTGATGAATCTGTTATTCATCTTATTGAGGAAACAGATTCTTTTGAGGGTCTTAGTGCCACCATCCAAGTATTGTCAAAAACAAAAATCCCAAAGAACCACCAGAAAATCATGGATGTCTTGTACGAAGCATTTGATCGTATGTATGAACGCTACTCCAAGGAATTTGAAAAGTTGTTGCGTTCATCGCTCGGTCTTTCACTCGATGATCCGAACATGCTTATGGATGTTCAAAAGGGTTATCAGTTGATTGATCGAGATGGCACAGTATGGCAAGTAACAGAAAAGTATCTAGGTGATAGTAGAAATGATTTTACTGTTGGCTTTACTTTGGCACACTCCTCTAATGAGTCTAAAATGGACTTATATTGCTTATGGAGCGGAGCGCTTGTTATCAACCTGGATACGACAGAAGTAGCCACAAATTTTTATGAGGATCCTGAGAATTCGAGTATTCTCTCTGGCCGAGTAATATTTAACACTGAATAGTCTTCAACCACTTTTTTCTTGGGAGCAGTTTGTGCCCTCCTCTCAAGTGTTGATTTAATTGGGCACCCCCGAACATCGATATGTTCGGGGTTTTTTATTTTGCCATTAACTCAATATAATAAAACTGATGGATAAAAAGAATTTTATAAAAAATCAGGAAGATTTTGTTTGTGAGAACTGTGGACATAAAGTTAAAGGCGATGGTTATACTAATCATTGCCCTAAATGCTTATATAGTAAGCATGTTGATAATGTACCTGGTGATAGAGCTAGTAATTGTCATGGCTTGATGGCGCCAGTAGGAGTTACTTATAAAGATGGACATTATTCAATTACACTCAAATGTCTTAAGTGTAGAGCGATTAAGAATAATAAAACTAATCCAGCTGATAATTTTAATAAAATTATAGAACTAAGCAAACAACATCTTGTTTAATCTAATTTATATCCCCTGGCACGTATTTTGGCTCCCCTTCGTATTGGCTACTGTTTTAAGTTATGTTTTGACTTGGTTGGTTAGATATGTAGCTAATCAGCGGCAATGGTATGCCCAAAGCACATCACATCAAACTCATACCAAGCCAATGGTGCGCTTGGGTGGAGTGGCGATATTTTTGGCCTTTGTTATCCCCTTTTTATTGATACTGGAACTAACCCTGCCTCGGATTGGGTTATTGTTAGCCATTACAATCATTTTCTTAATGGGTTTGTGGGACGATATTTTTAATTTAAAGCCTTGGTTAAAAATTATCTTTCAGCTTTTAGCTGTGGCTGTAGCTATATCATTTGGTGTTCATATTGGTCAGATTGCTAATCCTTTTGGCGGGGTAATTGTTTTTAATCAGTTTTGGGATATTTTATTAACTGCTGCTTGGCTCTTGATAGTTACTAATGCCATGAATTTATTAGATGGGTTAGATGGATTAGCAGCTGGGGTGACTGGCATTTTTTCAGTTGTTTTATTTTGGCTAAGTTTATTTATTATAGTTAATCAGCCAGAAACTGCCTTAATAGCAGTTATCTTGTTAGGCGTAGTTCTGGGATTCTTGAGATGGAATTGGCATCCAGCCAAGATATTTATGGGTGATTCTGGCAGCAATATGCTGGGTTTTTTAATTGCTACTTTGGCTATTATTAGTGGGGCTAAGTTGGCGACTGCTGCATTGGTATTGGCTTTCCCTATTTTGGATGCGGTCTGGGCTTTTATTAGACGGGTTAGACAAGGCAAACATCCATTTTTAGCAGACCAAAAACATCTTCATCATCGATTAATGAGCGTGGGGATATCACATCGCAATGTAGTTTTAATGATTTTAGCAATGGTGGCACTATTGGGAACGGTTTCACTTTTGGCTGGCACTCAGATAAAATTAATTTTAATGGCGGCAGTTATTTTGTTTATGATTTTGTTGATTAGGAGCATAATTCTAATCCAAAGAAGAAAACAGGGTTGACAAAAAGTGTTATATAAGGTATGATGATTTAATAGCCTAAAACAAAAATAAAATAAAAAACAAAAATGAATGATCAACAGTTTGAAAAGCTTGTTCAGAATTTGCAGGATGTAATGCGTTGCCCGAATTGTTCCTCGACGTACTCTTTGGAAGATATTCATTATCTGGGACAGATGGACACAATGACTTTTTTGCATCTCAGGTGTCACAAGTGTAACACCCCAGTTTTTGCTAGCATTGCCGCTGCTACTTCAGATGGTGCATTAATGCATCCAGAGATAATCGAAGAGCAGATTATTAAAAAGCGAAAGCTAGGCTCAGTTTCTGCTGATAAGTTTTTAAGCCGAATCACTCATGATGATGTTTTAAATGTCCATGAAGCTTTATTTAAAGCCAATGGTAATATCTCTAAATTTTTAACTCCTAGATAAATAGACTGATATCTTAAATTGGTTTAAAAACCTTGCTCAAGCAAGGTTTTTTGAGTATATTAACGAGGTTAAACTACATGAACTAATGATAGCTCAATCAAATAATAATTCGGAAGTGATTCTTACTAAAAGGGATATCACAACTCCAGCTAAGGCTTTACGTAAAGAGGGATTGTTGCCTGCTGTTTTGTATGGTAAAGAAATAGATTCTGTTCCTTTGTTAATTTCTTTTGACGTGTTTGAGAAATTATATAAAGAGGCTGGTGAAACAACCATCATTAATTTAACAATCGAAGGTGACAGCCAAGAACATGCTGTATTAATTAAAGATACTCAATTGAGTCCGATTACTGGTAAATGTCTACATGTTGATTTTTATCAAATTAAGAGAGGTGAAAAACTGCATGTTACTATACCACTGAATTTTGTAGGCGAACCTCCAGCAGTTAAAGATTTTGGCGGGATTTTACTCACCAACAAAAATGAAATAGAGGTAGAATGTTTACCCAAAGATTTACCTAAAGAAATTATAGTTGATTTATTTGGACTCAAAGAAATTGATGATTCAATTACCATAAAAGATCTTAAAATTCCGACCGGAGTAGAAGTATTGGGTGAACCCGAGGAGTCAATAGTAATAGTTGCACCTCCGGCAGTCGAGGAAGAAGAGGAAACTGTTTCGGAAGAAGATGCAGTAGCAGGAGTGGAAGCTGTTGCAGAAAAAGAATCTGACGAAGAAGACACGGAGACAGATTCAGATTCTGACAAAAAAGAAACCCAAGAAACCCCTAAATCGGAAGGGCAGTAAAGACAAATAAATTTGATTAGGATGCAATTAAACATTTTTGTTATTGTTTTTGTTTCAATAGACATCTATAATTTTAATTGTTGTTTATAAAATAGAAAATTATATAAATTAATTTTATGGGGGGGTAGGATATGGCTGTTAAAAAGCGTCGCAAGACTGCAGCCAAGAAGAAGGTCGTACGTCGCAAAACCACGACTAAGCGTAAAGTTGCTAAAAAGAAGAAGGTTGTGCGTCGTAAGAAAACTACAGCTCGTCGTAAGGTTGCTAAAAAGAAAACGACGAAACGCCGTAGAAGATAGTAGAACGTTTGTATTAAAACAAAAAACACTGTAGATATTAGTGTTTTTTGTTTACTAAGGTTGTTTTGTACTTAATAAAGGAAAACTTTCCTTTCAAATTTAGTTGCTTTAATCCAGTTATTGGGATTCTCGGGATTTAATTTTTTCCAACAGTGTCGCTGTAATAAAAGATTTAATTTTTGGTCGGTTAAAGTTTGGGCTTCTTGTTTGAGATTTCTTTTTTCTCTGGGCGCCACCGTGTCAATAATATCAAAATTATTATTTTGGCTTTCAGTTTTTAATCTTTTTTTATAATAATTATCCAATAGGTCTATTAATTGTATAAGTGATTCATTACTACCATGAGTATTGTGATTAATCTGAGCTTCTAAAAAATTGCTATAAGTTTCTAATAGTTTAATCTCGTTTTGATAGGGTTTAAGTATTTTTATTAATTCATCAAAATCCTCAGATAAATAATTACCACCCTCTTTGTTCAAATGTTCTTCCAGAAGTACCCTAATTTCTTGATTGAGAATTTGTCGACCCCTATTATTGGTTATGTTGTTCATTTGTTTTTGTCTTATTAATCCTATTTTTGCATTATATCATAAAAATCTGCTCCTGTAAAGGATTTTTTACCATATAGAGTTACTAACTGTCTTTATTAGATGCCAGAAGAAATATACTATAGTAGAAGGTAGGTAGTATGGAATATAAAGAAATTCGAGAAAAATTTATTCAGTTTTTTGAGAAGCAGGATCATGTTCTGGTCCCCTCTTCTTCACTTATCCCTGAGCATGATGCTTCAGTATTGTTAACTACTGCTGGTATGCAGCAATTCAAGTCTTATTTTGCCGGGCAAGCTAATCCTTACAATGATAAAGCTATTAGCATACAAAAATGTTTTAGAATGTCAGACATTGATGAAGTGGGTGATGAAACTCATTTGACTTTCTTTGAGATGTTTGGCAATTTTGGCTTTAATGGCCAGGTTAGCAAAAAGCAGGCTATTGACTGGGCTTGGGATTTTCTTACGGCTCCTAATTGGATGAACATTGATAAGTCTCGTATTACTGCTTCTTATTACAATGGTAATCGCCTTGGCACAGAGAAGGATGTTGAAGCTAAAGAAATTTTAGAAGGGCTAGATGGGTTGAAAAAGATTTCATCTCAGCCTGATACAGAAAACTTTTGGGGTCCAGTTGGTGATGAAGGACCTTGTGGACCAACGGTGGAATTTCATGTCGATGGTATCGAAGTTTGGAATGTAGTATTTAATCAGTTTTATCATTTTAAGGACAAAAGTTTACATCTAGCCTCTGGTGGCCTTGGTATTGATACTGGGATGGGATTGGAAAGACTACTAATTGCAGTTACCCCAGAAGCTACTAATGTATATGAAACTGATGTATTTACTCCGATTATAGAAACGATTAAAAACCATACTCCAGGCGAGGAATCTGGGGTTACAGAATCGATTAGGATTATAGCGGACCATCTTCGTGGGAGTGTATTTTTAATATCTGACCATGTTCAGCCTAGCAACAAAGAACAAGGCTATATTTTACGCAGACTGCTCAGGCGGGCTATTCTACATTTAGACAAACTAGAAGCCATGTCTGGTTTTAATGAAATTATAGAATCTATTATTGCCAAATATGCTGACTTTTATCCAGAACTTTTAAATAGCAAAGAAACAATTATCCAGATGGCCAATTTAGAAAAAAATAAATTCCTCAAAACTATTTCTCAAGGCCGTAAAGAGTTAGAAAAAATTATCCAATCAGGTCAGCAGACGATTGATGGTGTCCAAGCTTTTGATTTATTTGCCACCTATGGTTTACCACTGGATTTTGTTAAAGAGGAAGCAATTCAGCATGGTTTGCAAGTTGATGAAGCAGGTTTTGAGACAGCTTTTAAAAAACATCAAAAAATCTCTCGAGCTGGGGTTGAAAGCAAATTCGGTGGTCATGGATTAGCTTCTGGAGCTAAGGTGAACAAAAAGGACCAAGCAAAAATTACTCGTTTGCATACTGCTACTCATTTACTTCATGCCGCACTAGTAAAATTTTTAGGCAACGAAGTTAAACAGGCTGGGTCGGATTTAAATACTGAACGAGCTCGGTTTGATTTTACTTTTCCTCGGGCATTGACATCTGAAGAAAAAAAGAAGATTGAAGATTGGGTTAATCTGCAGATTAAAAAAGCTTTGCCAGTTAAGAAAGAAACTAAACCATTAGAAGAAGCCAAAACTTCTGGGGCCTTAGCTTTCTTTAAACAAAAGTATCCTGATGTAGTTGATGTTTATACTATTTATAATCCAGATACTAATGAAGTGATTTCTAAAGAGCTATGCGGCGGCCCGCATGTTAAAAATACATCCGAGCTTGGAGAATTTAAAATTACTAAAGAACAAAGCAGTTCAGCAGGAGTGCGTCGTATTAGAGCGGTTGTCGATTAATTTTTGAATCATGGCACTATTTAAAAAAAAAGGAGGGCGTAAAGCTCAAAGCGAACATTACATTGCTTTGGATGTTGGCACAGAGTTTATTAAATGTTTAGTTTTCCGAAAAGAACATAACCGCTGTTTTGTTTTAGGTAAAGGTAAAGTTAAACATACAATTGGCAGTATGCGTGGCGGAATGATTATTAATATCCCCCAAGTTATTCCTGATCTTAAAAAAGCTATTGATATGGCAACTAATATGGCTAGGGTGTCTCCTAAAAGCTTAATCGTAAGTTTGCCGGGAGATTTGGTGAAGAGTTTAGTTACTACAGTGCACTATCATAGATCACATCCCGAATCACATCTTGATGCATCAGAATTGAAAAACATCATTTATAAAGTTCAGTGGAAAGCTTATGAACAGATGCGCAGTTTAATTTCTAAACAGCAGGAAGACTCAAATTTAGATGTTAAATTAATTAACACTAGTGTTATAGATGTGAGAATAGATGGTTATAAAATAGATAATCCATTAGGTTTTCAAGGAGGCAAAGTTACTCTTAGTATTTTTAATGCCTTTGCTCCACTGGTGCATTTAGGTGCCCTACAAGCTGTGGCGGATGAATTAGATATCGATCTTATCAGTGTAGCGGCTGGTCCTTATGCTTTTAGTATGAGCCTAGCTCCCAAGCACTCTGAATTTAGTGCCATTTTTATAGATATTGGTGCTCATACTACAGACATAGTAGTTGTTAGTGAGGGTGGCATTGTGGGTATTCAGAATTTTGCTTTAGGTGGTAATGCTTTTAATAAGTCTTTGTCACAGATATTAAAAGTGTCATCAGACAAAATTGAAAAAACCAAAGTTGATTATGCCAAAGGCAGTCTGGGCAAAAAGTCTCAAGCTCAACTTAAAGAAGTTTTTAAAACTACTGCACTCATCTGGGTTAGTGGAGTAGCGGCAGCTTTGGGTGAATTTACTCACTTAGATGTTTTGCCTAACAGGATTTTTATTAGCGGAGGCGGTGCTAATTTACCGGAAATTAAAAATGTTTTAATGGCTAAAAGCTGGACTCATAATCTGCCATTTGCCAAAAAACCCTATCCTTCAATAATAGAGTTGGATGCAATAGACAAGATAGTCATTGAAGGTGATTTACAAATTAGTTTATCTGATACTGTAGTTTTAGGATTGGCACATCTTACATTAGAAACTGATTTAAGCGAAGATATAGTTAGTACAATGTTGAGAAGAATCATTTTAAGTATGCAGGCATAGGGATTGTTATATGAAAAGAAAGGCAATTTATTTAGATGCTAATGCTGATTTGGTTAGTGCATTAGACAAATTAAGTCGCGTGACAGCCGATGAGGTAGTTTTAGTTGTGCCTAAAGGTTCTGTTTTATTTCATAGTATAGTTAATCTAAAAATTCTTAAATCGAACGCTGGGCAGGCAGGTAAATCTTTAGCGTTAGTAACTATGGATTCTGCTGGTCGGGCCATGGCTCATCAAATTGATTTGCCAGTATATAAGACATTAGCCTCTGAAGATGCACTACCAGAAACTTCTATTAAAAGTCAGGCTGATGATAATTTACAAACAGATGATGTGCCAACTGAATTGTCTAAGCCACAAATTAAAATTAAACATCAGCGCAAACTGCCCCAATCCCAAATTATTAAAGAAATAGAATCATCATCTACCGTTCCTTTATCATCGATACTTTCTAAGTCGTCTAAAACTTCTCTACCAATGCTGTCCAATTCTCTTATGAGTAGAAACGGACTAATGATTGTATTTATTGTGCTGGCAATTTTGATTTTAGGTGGAGTAACCTATTTTATTTTGCCGAGAGCTACTGTTAATCTTGATATTAACTCGGAGCCATTTATACATGAATTTAAATTAATACTAGCTGATCAGAATGATCTTACCGCCGCTGGCCAAAACGTATTCAAAGGTAGATTTATAGAAGTTACTAAAGAATTGATTCAAACATTTCCAGCTACGGGTGCAGAAAATAAAGGTAATGAGGCTAGTGGATTTATTACTATATATAATTACACTAAAACCCTGAAAGGTCTGATTCCTGAAACTCGTTTTGTTTCACCTGATGGATTAGTTTTTCGCATCAAAGAAGATGTGTTGATTGCTCCAGCTGTGGTGGGTCAGGGTGGGTCTTTGATAGCGGGGCGCACCAAAGCTAAAGTGGTAGCTGATACTGGAGGGACTGACGGCAATCTATCATCGGGCAACAAGTTTGAAGTTCCGGGGTTAGGGACAACTGGTGTTAATTTAGTTTATGGCATCAATAGCGAACCGTTTATTGGGGGTACAGATGACGAGATTAAAATTGTATCCCAAGAAGATATAGAGTCAGCCAGAGAATCTATTAGCAAGAATGTTTTCCTTGATACAGAAATGCAAATCCAAGAACTGGTAGGCAAAAATGAAGAGTTGATAATTCCTTTGGTCCAAAATGACATTATTGACAGTATTCCATCAGTGGCAGCTGGGGCCAGAAGAGAAGCATTTGATCTTAAAGTTCAAGTTAGGAGCTGGACATTATTGCCAGAGCAAGACAGATTAGAATCTATTATCCAGAATACTGTCGATATTATTATTTCTTCCAACCAAGCTTTAACTCCTCAAACATTACAAAGCGCTAGAGTAGTTATAGATAATGCTGATTTTTTGATGCATACCATAGATTTCATCGTTGAATTAGATGGCTTGATTGCTCCTAAAATAGATGCATCAGAAATAGCTGGGAGTATTTCTAATAGGTCCCCCAAAAACGCTGAACAATTATTAGATAGTGTGCCTGATGTTATATCTCACAAAATAGTTTTGTGGCCATTCTGGGTTAAACGGTTGCCTATTTTAGAAAATAATATTAGAATTATTTTTTCATATATTAGTCCACAATTAACGGGATGAAAGTTTTAGGGATAGATTTAGGCAGAAAGCGCATTGGCTTAGCTTTAGGTGATACTGATAATAAATTAGCAGTTGGTTTACCGACTATTATTAATAATAAAAAAGTTTTTAGGCAAATTAGTCAGATTATTAATAATCATGATATTCGGAAATTGATTGTTGGTCTTCCTAAAACTTTAAATGGTAAAATTGGACAGCAAGCCAGTTATACTCGAAAATGGGCCAAAGATTTATCAGATCATTTAGGGGTGAAAGTGGAGTATGAAGATGAGAGACTGAGCAGTAAAATGGCTCGTGATAGTCTCATTGCAGTTGGACAGAAACTTTCTAAAGAAGGTATTGATCAAGCTGCAGCTGTGTTGATTCTGCAACACTACTTAGATAAATTGACTTGATTTTAGTTAACTACCCATTGACAGCTCAATGTGAGCATTTTACAATGTGGACGAAGATTATTTAAGGGAGGTAATAATGAATAAATCAGAGATAATTGAGTTAATTGCCAGGAAGGCAAATGTATCCAAAAAGACTGCTACGCAGACTATGGATATTTTTATCAATGCTGTCAAAAGCAATTTGTCGTCCGACAAGAATGTAACTATTACTGGCTTCGGTACTTTTACTGTAAGCAAGCGGGCGGCTCGCAATGGGGTTAATCCTCAAACTGGTCAGCCAATTCGAATTCCTGCATCGTCTGTGCCTCGTTTCAAAGCCGGTAAATCTTTACGTGCCTTAATTAAGTAAAATTGTATTTAAGTAGAATAAGACTTCTTCCCTCTTGTCTTAGGGGTAGAAGTTTTGTTTATATAGTAGAGTAGCTTGCGGGTATCGTATAATGGCTATTATTCCAGCCTTCCAAGCTGGTGATACGGGTTCGAATCCCGTTACCCGCTCCAGTAAAATGATTATTGATACACAAATTATACATAACAAGTTAATTGCTTTACTTGATAGTAATAAAGTTGAATATAAACTTTTTACTCATAAGGCAGCGTTAACTTATAAAGATTTAGTTAATGTGCAGAAAGAAACTGGTTTCTTTGGGACAGAAGCAAAATGCATGGTATTAAAAGCAGACAGTAAATTTGTCGTTTATATTACATTACAAGGAAAACGGGTTAATTTTGATTCAGTTAAAGAAACATTAAATGTAATCGAGCTTGATCTAGCAACTCCAGATGAACTTGATAAGTATTTTGGTGCTCAACCTGGGTGTGCCTATCCTTTTGCTTTTGATGCCAAGTATGATATTTATGTAGATCCAGTAATTTATAGACAAGATTGGTTACTATTTAGCCCAGTTTTGCCTACAAAGACAATCCAAGCTAAGGGGCAAGATTTAAAAAGAGTATTCGATTCTCTTAAGAATAAAGTCTGCGAAGCCACAACTTTTAACCAATAAGTCATATTACACAATATGATATATTTTTTATTACACTAATTAATGCTTTACTGAAGCTAATTTTTCAAATATAATAAATTATCACTTTGACAAAAAGAAAGGGAGGCCCCGGGCACAATGATTGTTTATGACGAGAAACAGTTGCTAGAAATTCTTGAGATGTATGTCCCTTCTGCTATATATTTAACTCATGTCGAACTCTACTCGTCTAAAGCAGACGATAGTTCGCCGGATATAATTGCACATTTGCACATTCCGCCCAAGCCGGTATATCTGGTCGAAAATGTAGATATACGCCACGTTAATAACACGGATGCCGCATTTATAATAAACCAGACAGTTTTTTGTCTTTATAGATGGGCATTAATTAATGGTATGTTGGGAATGCCCCAAATGTCTGTTGAGATGTTGAGAAGCTTGTATGATAAGATGTTCATCAAACGCGAACTTCGCCTCTATGAGAAATTTACCCCCAGATTTACAGTTGAGTATGAAAATGGAGAGCCGGTTCGCAAACCCCGAACTGATTTAGTGGTGAGATTATGGCATGTAAAATCCCGCCAAGTTGGAACTGCCATGATGGTCTGGAATAGATTAGAAATACTTGATTTTCTAATAGCTGAAACTGTCGGCGGAGTGGACTTGAAAAATTAGTTATATTCTCAATCACGCACCTATAAGCCCCTATTATGGGGCTTTTTGTATTAATTAGTTATTTATTCGACTTGTGGAATAAGCTGTTAACGAATAACTAAAACTGCTATCACGTGTCCATGTCTGAGTTATGCTTTGCATAACGAGTTTGGACTAATAAGTGGTAAAGCAGTTTTAGTATATGAGTCAGCTTATGTAACCAGGAGTATGGTTTGGGCCACCGTTTGCCTAAACAAATGGTGGCGAAAAGATTCCTTATCTGGAGCTGACTTTATATTCTTGACAGTTTTCATTATTTGTGATATAATTAAACAATAACCAAAAAAATTAATTTAATAAATTGGCTAAAATAAAAATAAAAACAGATATGTTTAGTAAACTAAAAAAGGTATTGCTTCATTCCGGATATCAAGTTATCTTGACTAGGAATATTAGCAAACATGAACCTAAAGCTATAGCCTGCGGCGTCAAAGGCTATATTTTACCTGATAACTTAAAGATCTTTATTAATAAGAGTTTTGGGGTTAATGATAGAGTAATTACTCTTATTCATGAACTTTTACATGAGATTCATCCTAGTAAGTCGGAGTATCAAATAGATAAGTTATCTAATAAGATATTTAATGATCTAAATGTATCACAGCTTGGATTTTTACAGTTTTTTGTTATGACCCCTATAGAAATACACTCCATGCTTAAATCTAATCAATTAGCTTATTAGAAATTAAAATTTAATTATTTATCTGACTCTGCCGCTTAAGCAGAGTTTTTTTTATCTCTTTGAGGTATATTAAAAAGTGTAATGTTAACATATTATGTCCTCGTAGCTCAGTGGATAGAGCAACAGTTTTCTAAACTGTAGGTCGTAGGTTCGAATCCTACCGGGGACGCCATGGTGGGCGTAGCTCAATGGTAGAGCACCTGGTTGTGGTCCAGGCGGTTGTGGGTTCGAATCCCATCGCTCACCCCACCAGAATAGAAATAGGTTTTATTATAGTTGATAAATAATGTGTTTATGACAAGCCGAGTATTATTAATTAGAAAAGAAGATAAAGATATTTTTGATTTAATTAAAAAAGGAATTAAAAATATTGAGACAAGGGCAGCTATTGATAAATATAAAAAAATCGAAGCTGGTGATAATATTATATTTTCTTGTGCTGGACAAAAACTAATTAAAAAAGTTAAATCAGTCGAATTATTTAAAACAATAGATAATCTAGTTGAAAAGTATCCTTTAGATAAAATATTTCCTAAAGTAAAATCCTTGAAAGAAGCTAAACAAATATGGATGAGTTTCCCTAAATATCCAGAGAAACTTAAAAAATATGGTTTAATTGCTTGGGAATTAGAATAAACCTAAATATAAACAATCTATGTTAATAAAATGTCTCCGTAGTTTAATGGATAGAACGTAAGCCTCCGGAGCTTAAAATGTAGGTTCGATTCCTATCGGGGACACCAAGGGTTCATAGCTCAATGGTAGAGCAGCTGCCTCTTAAGCAGTTGGTTGCAGGTTCGAGTCCTGCTGGACCCACCAGAGAACTTTACAATGGTAATATAAGGTATATATGGCCCGTTCGTCTATCGGTTAGGACGCCAGCTTTTCAAGCTGGAAAGAGGAGTTCGATTCTCCTACGGGCTACCAGTCTTCGCTTCCTTAATAAGGAAGCTACGCCTGGTTTTGCCACTATAAATAAAAAGCGAAGACTGAGCCCTCCGTAGCTCGCAGAGCGAAGGATGGGCCATTATTCAAAATTACAAACAACTCACAGGGCTTCGGATTGTAATTTTGGTGTAAACAATAAAAACTATCTGATTCCAGATCAGGTTATCTTAGATATGGTAATATTAAAGTGTTATTATTTAAATATAATCTTATGAATAATATAGAAAAAGCAGGAGTAATACTTGCAGGGATTTTAATAGTAGTAGGTATTGCTTACTATGCATTACCAAACATTAGTGGAAGCTCAGCTTTTGGGCTTAGACCAGGTAGTTCACCACTTCTTGGGTCATCTGATTCTCTTGCTTGTAATATATATGTAGCAGATTCATCTATGGCAGATGATCTTAATGATGGTTTAACCTTGCAGACTCCAGTTAGAACCATAAGAAGGTCTTTTGATATAGCTAATACATGCAAAACAGCTAATATTAAATTTTTGGAGGAGAGTTACAACGTGTTATCTAGTGATATATTGATTAATAATCCTCCCGTTAATGAAATTGAGATTGGAGGCCTTGTGGAATCCATCAATATAGAGCCTTATCAGAGCAATAATTACACAATTTATACAAGTTTATCTGACAAAACTAATATGATCAGTCTTACGGACGTTGATGGCTCAAACCAGTATATTGACATTAATATACACGAATTTATATTTGATGATATTGGTTTTAGGAATAAATTTAAAAGTAATGTCAATATAGCTTATAGTAACAATGTTTTTAACGTCAGATATCCTGTGATAGGAGGTGTAGTAATTGAGTTCACAAATCATCCTATTCAAAATACGAATTTAACTGCTAAAATAAATGACAATATTTTTAATATGGAATATAAAAATAGAGCAGCTATTTTAATGTCTGTTATCTCCGGTTTTGAGCATCAGAATAATCATGTCGAAATTTCCAACAATGAATTTGTTTTTAATCAGTCTATATATGAAGCAGATGCGAACAATTCAGAAACCAATGGCATATTAATAGGACATCTCGCCATAGGCTCTGATGTTAACATTATGAATAATACATTTGTTTTGGAAGATGGATATAGCCCTTATAGTAAATCGAGATCATTAATAGGTATTAGTATGTTAGGGGGTAATCAGTCTGCAATTGATATCAGTGGGAATGTATTCTCTCTAGCGGCTGCTATAAGAGTTGGTATTCACTATTTTCCCTTAAATGCTGATGAATCCTATTCCCAAAATATAACAATAATTAATAACTACGAAGCATATTAATCTTGTCCAGTCAACGAAGCCAAGTCTGAGTGAATTTCCTTCAATCATTTTAGTGAATGAATTAATTAATTTTAATTTACGTTTTAGGTAAACTAATAAATTGAATTAATACATCATAAAAAATGTGGTCTGG
>SDBT01008668.1_pt1 | contig 16574 bp, 32 predicted proteins | sample 2277101 | NCBI WGS metagenome assembly SDBT01 (sample SAMN10404973, study PRJNA504765) | marine sediment metagenome | isolation source: marine sediment core GS10_PC15, 103 cmbsf | place: Arctic Ocean: Southern Knipovich Ridge | collected 2010 | reverse complement strand
GTGTGGGAAATCGGCGGTGATGATTGTGGTGTGTTGTTTGATGTATCGCCGGGGTCATGGACGGTAGTTAAAGAGAAGAAGCTGAGGTCATACTCATACAATGGAAATCAAGTCTGATGAAGTGATAGGTGTTGCGGATAATGTGTATTCTGGGAAATGATGATGGCGGATGAAAATGGTTGCACATTAAGGGAAATTTCAGATAAAGCGTGGAAAATATTTCACGATGGTTATTATGATGGTCGTAGTTATCCGATTATCTACCGGTGTGGTGATTTCAGTATATTTGTTCCTGATCGATATTTACGGATACGTCATGATGGTCGAACCATTTTCAAGTCATCCGGCGTGCACTTAGAGAGCTGGGGCGACGATGAATTGCTGCGTGAATTTATGGATATGGAATGGGAGAGCAATGGTGGCGGCGAAATGGATGATGCAAAAGGGATAATCAGTGAGTTGGATATCGGTCTGTTGCCGGAGGAGGTCGAGGCGATCAGCAAGAGGTTGTTTGCGCTGGCGGTGGCGACTAAACCGCCTGATTGGGGTTATGCCGGGATGTTGCGCGACATAGTTGAGAGCGAGCATGAGCAGATTGTTGATGTGTTCGGTGTTTATCACCTGATGAATCTCTGGGTCAAAAAGCGTGCAGAGACTGAGGAAATGTTTATGCGCTGGAATGCTGCGCGGGTGGCGAGATGAGTAAAATGATACGGTGTGCGAAGATAATTGAGATTGATATGGGCGATGGTCATGTTAAATTCGTCAATTGGGATAATGTGATCGATATCAATGTCTGCCAGAGTCAGAAAACGGATGGGACTTCTGAATTGAAGGTGGGCATAGAACCACCAGACGGATATGTCGTAATCTCGATAACGTCTGTTAATAACAATACAATCGATTATTGGAGCAGTGCTGAGATCGAGGTCATCAAAACAAGTATTCGAGAACAGCTTAGAATTGGAAACATGTTTTCTATGTAGTGTGAGGTGAGTGATGGCAAAACGACCGGATATTGTAATACCACCTGAAGATGTGTCGCCTGTAATCCCATTCTCAGACGATATTGAATATTTCAGGTTTGATGACCCTTTTGCCTTTACTGCTACCGGCTGTAAAATTTCGTCCACTTTACAAGGGTCTGTGTGGACTAGAGGCGAGTTGTGTAAAATGCTAAAGGTTAAAACTATACCTCCATTTGGTGTATTTGTGCCCATTGGAGAAGATGAGTATATGGCGGGAAAGGCTGGTGAATGATGAGAAAGAATAGGCATGTAGTGATTGATCGTGACTATACAGTCGTTATCCGTTATCCAGAATGTATCATCCATAAATTAATACCTCGTGGTACGACTGGAAGGTTTCTTAAATATGAAGGTGATTATGCTTGGGTTGATTGGATGGGAGATGTTTATGCACTTCATGCAGTGCCGGTGGATATGGTGCTGGATTTGGGGTTATTTTTGCCTGAACCTGTAAAATTTCATATAAGTAATTAAGAACAAAAACACCCCACCACACCAACTCTAACATTGATCTCTGGTGGGGCGTTGCCGGTGTGCAGGATTACTTGATGATAACTACCCTTATCGTTAGTAATGTGTTCGCTGCAAGATGATTGTAGCATAGAAATTGCGGGGCTTATGATGCGGACAATTGCGGGTTACGGGCGAATGACTGTGAAAATGATGAATGTCCTATTGATATTGCGCGAATCTGACGATGACGGGTATCCGTTTTGTGGGTTGGATGATGTGCATTGGCGGACGATCAACACATTGTCAAAACGCGATTTTCTGATGCGTAGTCCGGGACTGGATGGTGTGAAATACAAATTGACCAATCGCGGCAAGTTGGCTCTCAAGATGTATGAGACTCCAGTGCAGGTATATCGCAAAGATGGCATCTGCCCGGTGTGCGGGATCAATCCGAAACATGTTTACGATAGTGGGCGGGTCTATGGTTATTGTCTTCCATGTGCGAGAACTGCCAGGCGGCGCAACCATCAATTGAATGGTTATCGAGTTTCTCGTGTTTTTAATGAGGTCTGCCCGCGATGTCAAAAACGGAAACGACATTTAACCGAATCCGGGAGAATCAAGTCATGGTGTTTGCATTGTCGTCGCAAGGATACGAAGAATAAACGTCCGGGAAGAACTGCTGCACGTCTGGCGGCTATTGCGGCCGGTGATGTGGCCAGATGCTGCAAATGTGCTGATGGAGTTCATTACACAGAGCGCAGTGTTTACGATTATTGTCGGCGGCATCTGCGTGAATATATGAATGAATATAATCGCAGACGGCGGCAAGGAAAGGGTGATTTATGATTGACTGGGTTGTGGGTGATGTTGTGGCGACGATGGATGTCGTGTTGAAGATTGAGCGCAAGCAGGGAGATTCGCATTATTGCAGGGTGGGGTCATTTGTTGATGATCGTGTGGTCTATTCAAAAAAGCATCAGGTGATAATGAGTGGTGAGCAGTTGGTTGCTTTCCTGGCCGGTGACTGCCCGGATGGGTTGATCGAGGTGGTGCCGGTGCAGCATAGAATGTTTGAGTGAGGAGTGTGGAGAGATGATAAGGATAGTTGATGTCTTTATTGGATCAGCTAAATTTCATACACGGGAGGAGTTAACAGAAAATGAAAAACGGCGATCCGATAAAACGGTTGAACTGAACCGATTGGTGGAGCAAGGCTATGAGATCATTGATGCTTCGCCGATGACGGTGGGCATTAGTGGCATGATGGTCTACACATTGCAAAAAATCACAGATGGCGAATGAGATTGTTATATAGAAGAGGGAATTATGCGAAATGAAGATGATTGAGATTGATATGGGTGATGGTAATGTGGCCTGGATTAATTCTGAGCCAGGCGTTGGGTTGAATGTTCTTGACCTGGAGGGGACTCCTGAAGGATTGGGAATGCCTGCGCCGGTACTGGGTACAAAAATACAGGTGATTACCTCGCCGGGGATGATTGAAGAGTTTCATACTGATGCTCAGTTCAAATCTACCATCATCAATTCGATACGAAGGCAATTGGCGGGTGGAGGTCTTTGATGAAAACTAATATTGGTTGGGCTTCTCATAGCTTGAATTTTTATAATTGGTATTGTACTCCGGTCAGTGCTGGATGCGATAATTGTTATATGTTTGTCATGCGGAAACAATTCGGACGTGAGCCGAAATTGTTGCAATGGCGTGATTCGGCGGTGGTTGAATACAATCGCTTGAATGCCGATGATGTGGTCTTTGTTAATTCGATGAGTGACACTTATCACGAGGCGGCACCGGTGGAATGGATACAACGGATTCACCAGATGATCGCGGGTAGGCCGGATGTGACATTTTTGTTGCTGACCAAACGACCAGAGCGGGCGTTGCAATTAGCGCCGGTGTTAATTTGGCCGTGGAATCTGTGGCTGGGGGTTTCGGTGGAGAAGATGGCGGCGCTGGAGCGGATTGATGTGCTTGCTCAAATTCCTGCACAGAATAGATTCCTGAGTGTTGAGCCGTTGCTGGAGGATTTGCTGGCGCTTGGTGGTGTTGATCGTCTGACGAATTACTATGATGCCATCACACGGATACGCTGGATGATTGTGGGTGGTGAGAGTGGCAATAAACGGCGACCATTTGATAAATTGTGGGCGCGTGAGTTGCAAGAATTTTGCAATGTGACCGGGACTCATTTTACTTTTAAGCAGGGCGGTCATCGCTTCCCTGGCAAAGATAATGCGCTGGATGGTGAGTATTATCTGAGTACACCGTTTGTGTCGAATGAGGTGGAGGTTGAGCAGCTGGATATGTTTGACGATATTCCGGGGCAGGTGCCTGGTTATTATGAGCAGGAATGATAGGTATTTTATGGAACGATGTGAAATGCCAGTAATTATTAGATTCAAATTCGGTGATGGAGGATGGGTTAATTTATGGTCGCCACGAGAGGAGAAAGTGAATATGCAATTCAAATGCTTTAATTGTACAAACGAAGTCACTGATGAAAATTTATGCTCCGATTGCACACGATGCCCAGATTGTTGCAATTGTTTGAATGATTGTTGCTTGCTATGTACAAATTGGGTTGTTCACAAGCCAAAGCCAGGTGAAAAGTTATTCTGGCGTTGCAAAGAGGAAATTGTCGAGTCGGTTGCATATGATGATCGTAAGGGTATTATTCAAATGTCTAGCCCGTTCCGATGTGTGCATTATACACGACTGACTGAATGAATGCGGATAAGCTGCATTCTAGGAAAGGGTAAATCAAAATGAATGACGTGAATAAATTGAAGAAATTGCGGCAGCATCCCACTGTGATTGATAACAAACATGAGAGCCTGTACCGCGCATATCAGTTGTTGCAATATGTGCGAGTGTTGTTGGAATTGGGAACTCCACATGAGGTAATCCTGATGATAATTGATGCCACTTACAAAAATAATTTGGATGAACTTCATGAAACCACCTGGGAAGAAATGCAAGCCGGAGGTAAATCAAAATGAAGGTCATTACATTGTTGAATGAGAAGGGCGGGGTGGGTAAGACTACCCTGGCGACACACATCGCGGCCGGGCTGGCGATCCGGGGAAGGAGGGTGGTGCTGGTCGATGCTGATCCGCAGGCCAGCTCAACGTCACAGATGGGACTCCAGGAGCAAGACGGCTTTTATCGATTGCTGGCTAAATACGCTGAATGGGATGATGTGTTGCGGCGACCTGCCGTCGAATGCTGGGCGGGTAAACAGAAGGTGCTGGGTGAGTTGTATGTCTTGCCGGGCAATATTGAGACGCGAGCTATCCCGATGGTGATTTCGGATGCGGCGCTGCTGGCGGAACGGGTGGCTGATCTGGGTGATTGGGCGGATGTGATGGTGATTGATACGTCGCCAACGCCGTCGTTATTGCATTCGATGATCTACATGGCGACTGATTATATAATTTACCCCAGCAAGGTCGAGATGTTGTCGTTGCAGGGGCTGGGAAAATCACTGGGACGATTAACAGACGAATTGCAAAAAAATAGGCGCTTGTATGCCGGGAAAGTTGATGATGCGATTTTGATGGGGATTGTGCCGATGATGTTTGACGGGCGGACAAATGCCCATGATTATGGGATGAGTGTCATCGAAAAGAAATTTACTAAACTCTGCTGGGCTCCGGTTGCGATGCGGACGGTGTGGAGGGATGCGTCATTCTCGCGCAAGCTGTTATTTGCCCATGCACCGGCGCATGAAGGGACTTTGGATGCCTGGGGACTGGTGGATCGTGTAGAGGGAGGGCTGGTGTCGTGAATTATGTCCTAATTATAATTATGTGGTCTGTGTACGGTCTGTTTGTCTACTCAAGATATAAACGAGCTAAACGTAAGTATCATAATCCTGCCATTTACTTCGAGCAGAAGGTCGAAGTTATGAATCGTGTATTAGACGCTGAGTTTGATAGACAAGTGACGGCAATGAGGGAACGTGCGGCGGCGATCAGGACTGATGATATTAAATACCTGAATGCGGATGAGTTAAAGATTGAATGTGGGACGCTTGTCTATGTCACGCAAGATGATGGAACGCAGGTGATGAGGTCAGTTGCAGAAGCAAGTGATCTCGAAGAGGTGCCATATGGTTTCGTTATTGTGGTTAATCGAAGTGCTGCTTTCCCATTTTCGGAAATAGTGAGTGTTGATCGAGTGCGGAGAGTACATTCAAAAGGTGCCAGTGAGGTGGATCATGACTAAATATGAGGATGACAAATATGATCCGTTGGCAGAAGGTCAGCCAACGATGACGGTTGAGGATGCTGATGCGGCGATTTTTGGTGAGGTGCGTGCGCCAAAAAGCGGATTAGTGATTGCCAAGCCGGTGGCTATTGACAAAATCCATGCTGATATTAAGCAACCGAGGCGCGTTATTCCGGTAGGCGTGCGTGGTGAGTGGGATGGTGGTGCAGCTAGTGTGGCTGAGTTGTTGTCTAAATGGCAACAGGTAGCTGCTATTGACACCGATACGATCCGACGGCTGGTGATGGGGAATGGTGATGGGGCCGCTGAGATGAATAGCGGTGATGCGGTGGTCGATGGATTGATTTCGTTGTGTGGGTTGGCGGCAAGCATCTTGAAAGAAGGGTTGACCAATCCGATCACGATCGTTCCGCACGGTGTTAATTATGTGATTGAAACCGGTGAGCGGCGCTGGCTGGCACATCACCTGCTGGTGAAGTATGCCGATGACAGATATAAAAAGATGGTGGCGCGGGTGGTGAATAAGTTTGATGTTTATCGCCAGGCTTCTGAGAATGGGAGCCGCAGACCGCTAAATGCGATCAGTATGGCGCGACAGCTGGCGGTGCTGGTGATGGATATGTACCCGCAAGAGAATTTTGAAAGCCATGAATTTATGGCACCGCTGGGGCAATGTGACCGGGCGTATTATGCACAGGTTGCCAATGGTGCAACGTGGAAAATTAAGGACGGCATGGGGCAAAGGGTGCAGGATGTGACCGGGTTGAAATCGCGCAAACAGATCAGTGATTACCGGTCATTGCTGAGTATGTCGGACAAGGATTGGGACGATGCCGATGGCGCTAACTGGACAGAGGGGTTCTGCCGGGGCGTGATGGCTCAGAGCAAGAGGACGGCGACGATCCAGGACAAAAAGCATCAGGAGGCAATTGAGGAGGATGCCGGGCGGGAGCTTGAGGCAGAGATTCATCAGGACATCAAGAAAGTGGCCTATGAACGCAAGCAGCGAGAGATGGAAAATCTGGCGCAGATTGCTGAGAATGAGGGTGCTGGGTTGTTAGCGGCCGGTGACAACGATGGTGGATTTGAAATTGATGGTGTGCATTACGATGATGATCTTGATCTTATAGAAAAGACACTAGATAGCAAGTCTGTTGTTGATGGTGCTGAGGATGATGGTGAATATCCAGATCATTATGATCCGCTTAGTTATGTAAAGGCATTGGTCGAGGTTGGTGATATTCTGGACGACGCTGAGACATTGCCTATAAACGACATTCCAGGAAACGAAGAGGTCGCGTCTTCGCCGGTGATCTATGGCTATATGGATGCACGCTTGTTGCTGGGATTTTTGGGACGGATGGATGATCAGGCACAAAAAACGCTACAAACGATTATACGGTTGGATGCTGAGGTGATCGGGCAGATCGTTGCAGACGGTGGTCTGACGGCGTTTGAGGAGATGATTGATAATAGTTATGCTCAATTTCAGGCAGTCTTGAATAAGTTGGATGGTCAGTTGACGGCGTGTCTGGATGAGATTGTCGATCTGGCGCGAGCGGCTGAGGATGGTCATGATGGGGTATAAACCGAAGATTGGTGATCAGGTGTTGCTCGACATGTCTGTTTTGTGGCAACGCAGGGCGAAACGACTGGGAACTATAATCAACAGGCTGGAGCGTTGTGTCGCTTCGCATAAGTACGAGACGATTTATGTCATTCGGACGGGTCATGGTGATCTTATCCATGCGCGGTTGGGTCAATTTGCACAAGCATATTATAGACATATTGAGGATGTGATGTGATGTCTGTCAAGGCGATGGCGTTCGTGTGGGAATATTCTGAGCAGAAAAGCACTAAGCTGTTGATGTTGTTGGGTATTGCCGATCATTGTGATGATGATGGCAAGTGTTTCCCAGGTGTGAAACGATTACAGTTAAAAACACGTCTGGAAAATTATAAATCAGCGAGTCGGATTATCTGTGATTTGGAGATGGCTGGTGAGGTGACGATCGTGCGGCGACGTGGCAGATCGAGCATTTATTACCTCACTAAATTCTGTGAAGTGAATGGATTAAGTATCCCCCAAATGGTAGACACTATTGACGTGGATGACCCTCCCCCAAATGGTGGACAGGGTATCCCCAAAACGGTGGATGACCCTCCCCCAAATGGTGGACAGGGTATCCCCAAAACGGTGGATGACCCTCCCCCAAATGGTGGACAGGGTATCCCCAAAACGGTGGATGACCCTCCCCCAAATGGTGGACTAGAATCATCAGTTAAATCATCAGTTGATCCATCAGTTGAACCGTCAGTTGAATCATCATCTTCAAAAAGCAAGGGCGATGATGACGATTTCAAACTCAACAACAAAGAACGGAAAATCGTGTTTGAGGTTTTTGGCGCGATCACTGCGGTTGCTAAAAAAGGTCTGTTAGATAATCGTGAGCGGACGGTTGGTTTGTGCGAATACGTGATTGCGACCAGGCGGTGTCTGGTGGAAGAACATGCGCAATATGTGAGAACTCCGGCGCGTTGGATGTTGACGATGATTAACAATAATGATCCAGTGCCGGATGTTCCTGTGATGACAGCAGAGCGTGAGGCATTTGATCTTGCAGCAAAAGAGGTTCGTGAACAAGAAAAATATCGGGCCGGATTCACCGACGACCAATGGGCAGCGAAAGTCGAACAAGATCAGGTGGCAATTGATCGGGATGCTGCACTCAAAACAGCGAATGGTAAGGCGAAACGTGATGCTGATGCTGAAAAAGTTGAGGCATCTCGTTTGGCAACTGAAGCGGCTAAACTGTCACGAGAACAAGAGACAAGCAGCTGGAACGAAAAACGTGAGATTGAACGAAAAGAATGGAGGCAGATAACTGAGCAAAAATTAAAAAATAATGGTAATGACCGACTTGCAGTTATTGAGGCTACTTCAAAAGCGTTCAAAGGCATTGCCAGTATTGGTGGTGCAGGTAATGCAAAATGGCAACGGTTGATGATATCCAATCGACTGTTGAATATGTCCGATTTGTTCAAATGTGTCAGATGTGGTGAGGAAGAAATAAAGTTGTTAGACGGTACTAAAAAATGTGTTGAGGTGTTAACGGTAATATTCTCTCATCATTCTGATGCTGTTTATGAGGCTGCACGAAAATTGTCTAGCGATAGTTTGCAGCCATTTGTGCGGGTGATATCTGCCCTACAATATCATGAGGTAAATGCGGATGGATGAGATCGATGTGGCGATAGTCAAGGCGGTGGGTCTGTGTTTCCGGCGGACACGGTGTGGTGTCTATCCGAAGCATGTCGCGGCGTGGCTGGATGGTGATCTGTGGCGGTCTGAGAGCACGATCAGGCGGCGGTTCGTGCGGTTGAGCTATCAGGGCAAATTGCTGCGGGTGGGTCATGCGCGGGGTAGGCGTGGTTATTTGCTGGCGAATTGATTTCGCATAAGGTAGATTCTAGGAAGTATTGATATTCTATAGTGCGTCAACAAAGGAGAGAAAATTATGAACGGTGACGAATTTATTGATTGGATTGAACTCCAAATTGCACACGCCAACGCCAGCTTAATCTTTGCAGACAGTTCAGAACACCTGACCGATAACAAGTCCACTATCCGAACTCTTGAAAAGGTGCTGACTAAGTATCGACAAGTAAGCCAACCTGCCAAACAACGGAAAGAAGGCGGTGAATAATGCCAGGACATTCAACTTTAGAAACGATAGGCGCTATAGCTTGGATAATCTTCATCACCTCTCTTTTTGTGACTGTACTCTTTGAATCCCAATGGAATAGGTTTTTCGGATATTGCCGTTATAAATTGGGAAGGCTTCACTTTGAATCAGTCAATGACATCCAATATGGGTGGGTTGGCGTATTGGTTGGCAGAGATAATAAATGCCGTGCTTTTGTCCGGGATAGCGAAGAGGCATTTGAACGCGGTGTTCGGATCGTGGAATATGATTGGCCTGGATTAAATAAAGAATGTGAGAGTATGCGCTAAACGATTGCCTGTATGTTAATTATAGAGGCTAATTTGACGCAAGTCATAAGATATTTTCTAGGTAGGTAAATGGTGAAAACGTTAACAACGTTTGAGACAGATGTACTAATTGAATTGTCATGTGATGTGTTGCATGTCCGTTGGTTTAAATATTTAGTGCCTGAATACAAAATGGCTATAAACGTGCTTTTAGATAGTTGGCTGATTGTTGAAAACGATGGGCATATATTACTATCTAAATATGGTGATGATTATTTGTGTACTGGCAAGATGCCTGATGCTGTACCAACTGTTAAACAAGAGCCTTTAGAGTTGTTACCAAATGATCGACAAGACAACGAGCAGATAATTTCTGATTGTTCGCTGGGAGAGAGTGAGGATTGAGATGTCGTTGGATTTTATGGGATTTCCGAGTAGTATGGATTTGACGGATGATGAGCGGCAAGAGAATGAGGAAAGTGTGGCGCGGGCTGTAAAAAAAATTGAATTTGATGCCTGGGTAAAAAAGGGTGATGCAATACCGCGCTACACATGTATTCATGAATTTTGCGATACTGTAGTGTTGGATCATAATGGCGTTGATCCGATACAACGGAAAGCAAGATTGTGCAATGAATGTTTTGCTATTTTACATGGAGAGCGTGATGCCGGGTAAATATTTGTGTGTGCATTGTGGGCGGGAACGTGGGAATGGGTGTGGGTGTGTAAGTCCGTTTGCTGATAATGCGGTGCTGGCTGCTATGCGGGATGATGTGGCGCAGGAAAATGCAATGAAGTCAGTTATTGCCATGATGCAACGGATGACGGATAATATATTTGCCTTCGGTGATTCGCTCCGCGATTCTGGGCAAAATGTTCCGGGTATTACAGATTGGTTGCCGGGGCATAATCGGATACCGAGACCGGATATGGTGTTCATTAATCCGCTAGATAGAGAAAAATTTGAGCCGTATGACATTCCCGTTACTGAGTGGCATCATGTTCCCAAAGGCACAGCTTATCTTGTCGAAGATGACGTGTTTAATCTCACTGCGAGACTGGATTATCGGTTTGGATTTAACAAGGCTGGCTATCCTGTATCCGAATATGAAAACTTCAAAATAGAGTGTGATCCTGGCAAGCGGTGTGATCCTCCGGATGGTGAAAGTGAGGGTGAATGATGAGTGAAAAAAACAATGATGATCAACAAAAATTCAGTGCTGATATTGTCCAGATTGGATCACATTACAGCATACAATTCGATGTGAATTTCACAAAGGCATTGGCGACCAAAGATGTAGAGATCAAACGTCTGATGGGAATAATCATCGAAATGAATACAGAGTTAGTTCGATTACAGGTTAAATTATTCGAGGCAACCGGAGAACGAGATTATGGTACGATGTACCGTAAAAAATGTACGCGCTGCAAAAAGATTTGGGACGAACTCAGGGAGTATACTCCGCTTTGCCCGTCATGCGCTGCGCCGACAGAATTAATGACATCATTCGGGCCTCCATATTATGATGATAAAGGGAATATCGCAGATGGTGCGCTGCGGTATGAAGGTGGTGAGTGATGACTGTAGCTGAGTTGATTAAAAAATTGGAAGATTATCCGGCTGAGATGGATGTTGTTGTTGCTGGGTATGAGGGCGGATATAAGAAATTTAACGATATTGGAACGGTCATGATAACCAGAGAAATAGTGAATGCTGAGTGGTGGCATGGTGATTATGACCAAGACCTAAAAAATGGTGTTGAAGCGGTCTATTTGCCACGCTAGATAGAATGCGAGTTGACGATGGTGGGGACACTCCTGGCGGGGTGTCTTTTTGATTCGGGTAAAAATGACCGTTATTTGCTATTGATTGATTTACAATGTAGGTGTGGAATCTTATTGGCAATCATTGTGGGAGTGTTGGTTTGGAAAATATAGAGCTTATATTGGTGGTGGTTGTCCCGGCGCTATCCGGGTTTTTCGCGTTGGTGGGGTCATTGATCGTGCGTTGGTGGGATCGTGATAAGGTGACTGCTGAGGTTAGTAGTATCCAGGCTGATGCGACGGCGACAATGGCTGCTGCTGTGGCAAAGATGGCTGAAAGTGTCGGCAAGACTACCAAAATGCTACAGGATCAGAAGACTATCACCGATAAACGTGATGAGCGGATTGATGTGCTGGAACGGCAAGCGCGGGCCAGTGATGAATTGATTGCCCAGTTGCGGATTGATCTGGCAAAAGTGACGGAGGCTGCTGCTGTCAAGGATAAGGTGATAGCCGAGCAGAATGAGCAGATCGCGACGCTGACTGAACGTGTCAATAGATTACGCAGTGAGCGTGAGGCTGACCAGGCGCGGATTTCGACGTTGGAACTGGAGAAGGTGTCGTTATTGAAAGATGCGGGTAATGACAAAAACGAGCCAAAAAGTGAGCAAAAACCCACGATTGGTACTGAAATTGTCGTTGATGGTGGAGACGTTGTTTCCTAGAATATGATTTATGGGCAATGTTCGTATAGTCATATAGGAAGCGGGCGGCCAGGGTCGATTATTTGGATTATTTGGGCGGAATCGTATGGCGAATAGACACCGGTATGCAGTGAAAGAGATGTTGCTGGCGATCAGGGGCGAGCCTGAATCGTCGTTCCCGATGTTGCGGGAATCATCGGAGGGTAAAATTAAGATAATCGCCGAGCGGCTTGATTGTACCGAGCAGACGGTTCGTAATTATATGGCTCCGAATACCAATAAGGCCAAGAGGATCAGGGCGGCTGTCAAGCATGAGCTGACGATGTACCGGGCCGGGTTATATGAGATCGCTGAGGATGGTCTGAAGGCCAAGGTTGAGGATAAGGATTGGAATGCCATTAAATTTGTGCTTTCGACGCTGGGCAAGGATGTGTATTCGACCAGGCATGAGATGACTGGGGCTGATGGTGCGGTGCTGTTTCCCGAAGACGTTGTTAAATTGCTGGAGGAGATGGGCATGGAGCCGAGCGAGGCGGTGCAAGAGTTCGCGAAAATGCTGCGGCTGGCGGCGCTGGAGTCGGTGGATGATGATAGCGGATAAGACGTATTCTGGGAAATGTGCATGAATGAGATTATATCGATTGATGACATTGTAAGACTGCTCAAATCGGGTTGTGATGACTGGTCTGAATTTGGAAATGTGAATGTCAAAAAGCTGGGTGATTTAACCTTGTTTAATTATAGCGCAAAGGCAGCTTATGAAAAGCGATGGAATTATTTTGAGTGCGTATCTCGTGGGCTGATAATCAACCATGAGACTGGCGAGATTGTGGCCCGACCATTTGATAAATTTTTCAACTGGGGCGAAGGCGAGAGAATGACCGATGCCTCTATCGTTACAATTAGCGAAAAAATGGATGGCAGTCTGGGGATTCTGTATCGCCGCAATGGCTTGTGTTACATCGCTACACGCGGTAGTTTTGATGGCGATCAGGCTTGTTGGGCAACTAATTATCTTGGCCGCCATTATGAACTGGTGCTTCTTCCTGGCAATTTGACATTACTATTCGAGATCATTTACCCAAGTAATCGGATTGTAATCGATTATGGACAGCGTGAAGACTTGTCACTATTGGCAGCACGGGATCGCCACACTGGTAAATATTTATCGTTGCCAGAATTGAAACGGTTGGCTATGCTGCACGGATTTTCAATGCCAAAGATTTATACATTTGATGACGTTGACGAATTAATTGAGAACACGGCGGCGCTTGATGCTGATGCGGAGGGCTACGTAGTCGAATTCAGTGACGGCCAAAGGTTTAAGTTCAAGGGCTTACGCTATGTGGAATTGCACCGGATAATATCACGGCTAACGTTTAAGTCTGTGTTGAACGAAATGGAAAACGGCACGATAGCCGAGTTCTTAGAATTTGTGCCGGATGAATTTCTGGGGGATACTCACGAATGGATGTATTCGATAAAAGAAACAATATATAAAGTCAAGGTAGAATGCAAGTCAGCATTTGAAAATGCCCCCAAAGATACTCGGAAAGATTTTGCGCTATGGGCAATGGCGAATCACAAACATTTGTCAGCATATTTGTTTGCTATGCTGGATGGGCGAGAGATTGAACCACTGATCTACAAAAAGCATGACTGGGATCGTGTTGGAGGCTGTGCGGGTGGATAGTTGAGTTAAAATAAAGTTGATGTTCATCGAGCAACCTGGTACGCAAGACTATTTTAATTTAAGGGACGGCGGGTGGAATGATTGTTCTGGTTGGTAGCCGAAAGGATGTGCTATGAATGAAGAAGAATTTGATCAGGAGTGTTTTCTTTTATGGTATGAAGCGAATTATAAGCAAGAGACAGCGACTCGCTTGAATGATGACCCGGAGTTCAGGGCAGAGCGTGAGCAGTTGCGTCAGGCCAGTATTGATGCCAAGAATATGCGGGTGTTGCCGGTGTTTGTGGCGTATGGTTTGGCGCGTGAATACCGTCATTTGAATACTTGTGATCGGAAGCGGTGAGTTGTTTGGTTACGGATAAAGTGCATTCTGAGAAATGAGGAGGAGTAAATAATGGGAGTGAATGCCAGAGGTGATGGTTATTGTAAATATCATTTGTTCGTTTCTCATGGGCATCATGATGGCGGTTTTATGTATAAAGGATCATTCTCCGATTTGGACGGGGCTCTTGCTGCTATTGCCGAGAGGAGCTTGCCAGACGATGCGGAAATTATGGAAAATGATCCCATAACTGGAGAGCTAAGGTGTACTTATAATTGGGTATACAACGACAATGTCCAGCATTGGGAAAAGAATGACTTTGAGAATGATCTCCCATATTGATAAGGTCTGTAATGGCGGCGCTGAGCAGGAGTAAGCAGAAAAAATTAGTCGGTGATGTTGGCTGGCGTGCGGCGCAGGCGTTGGTGGCCAGGAGTCGGGGTGAGTTCGATGTGCCGTTGCATCCTAAGCAAAAGTTGTTTGTTAATTCGCAGAAATATTATGCGGCGATGGTCGGTGGGATTGGCTCCGGTAAGAGCATAGCTGGCTGTGTGCGGGCGATTAAGGCGGCTTATGGCAATGTGGGCGGGGTGCGGATTAAAACGCCTAATTTGGGCATGATTACTGCTCCGACATACCCGATGCTGCGCGATGCTACGTTGCGGACGTTCAAGGAATATGCCGGTAATTTGTTGGTCTATTATAACATCTCGGAACACCGGGCGGTGATGAGCAACGGCAGCGAGATATTATTCCGGTCAACTCATGACCCAGACACGTTGCGGGGCCCTAATCTCTCCTGGTGGTTTGCAGATGAGGCGGCGCTAGGGATTGGCATGGTATGGAAAATTATGATCGGACGGTTGCGGCAATTTGGGAAAAGAGGTTATGCCTGGCTCGCGACTACACCACGCGGACGAAATTGGTTATGGCAGGTGTTCCAAGATGCTTACGATGACTATCATCCTGATAAATTTATTATTCATTCTAGTACATATGATAATATTTTTCAGGAACGGGCGTTTGCTGAAGGATTAAAATCAGAATATACGGGTGACTTCGCAGATCAGGAAATATTTGGGATGTTTGTCGCCTGGGCTGGTTTGATTTATTCCGAATTCAATACTTTACGCCACGTCACATCGGTGTTGCCAGATATGTTTAAGTCCGTTGTGGCGGGAGTCGATTGGGGCTTTGCTAATCCGGGGTGCATTGAGGTAGGTGGGTTATCTGGTGATGACCACTTGACTATCGTTGATGAGCATTATGCGGCTGGTCTGCGGATAGGGGAGTGGGTTGAGATCGGAAAGCAGATGCGCAACCGGTGGGGTATCAAGCGGTTTTATTGTGATCCATCGGAGCCGGATTATATTGATGATTTTAACGCTGCTGGATTGAAAGCGGAGGCTGCCAATAATAGCGTCAATACTGGCATCCAGAAAGTTAAGGCACGTTTGGCCGGGAATAGTCCTCGTGTATCCGTTCATAAATCAGTGGTGCATTTGCAATCTGAGTGTGAGCAATATGTCTGGGCAGCGAATAAGCATGGGATAAAAGATGCTCCTGTGAAGGCCAAAGATCACGCGATGGATGCGTGGCGTTACATGATAATGGGCATTGATTACAGAGATGAGGAAACTTTGACTGTGTCGCGCAGTAACTGGATTTATGGGAGGCGTGGTGATCGTGAATAAACGGTGTGATTATCATTATGCGTGTGTGCGTTATGCGGTGGAGGGCGGCACGGCTTGTGAGGGTTGTCCGCGTGCTGGCGATGAGGTACTTACTATCGATCATCCTGAAGAGTGCGGGTGTCCCTGGTGTTTGGAGATGGCACGAAATAAAGAAGCGATGGAATATCTTGAGAAGTTAAAAACAGAGAGGCCAAAAGGTTCTCACTTGTTTGTTGATTGATTGTGGATAATTTCTATTCTAGGAAATGATGGCGGTGGCGGATGAGTACACTATTAAGTGCGATAGCGAATGAGCTGGGCGATAAGCTGGTCAAAAAAGATACTTGGGTGGTGGCGGTCAAGGCGTGGGGTGATCGGGTGGCCTTGTATCGAGAATATGTCGATGGCAAGCACCGGCTTGAATTGACAACTGAGATGGCGAAAATGCTGCGAATCAAAGAAAATGATGATGAACGGTTCAGTCTCAATTATGCCGACCTGGTTGTGAGCAAGTTGTGTAATCGCCTGAAAATTGAGCGGATTGAGGCTATTACGGACGGTGAGGATTCCGATGCTGGCAATGAGTGGGTCAGGGGTCTGTTGCAAGATTCTGAATTTGATGAGCTGCAAATTGACGTGATCGGTGACACGATTGGCGACGGTGATACTTTCATTATCATCGATCCGCCGA
>SDBT01008667.1_pt1 | contig 16575 bp, 12 predicted proteins | sample 2277101 | NCBI WGS metagenome assembly SDBT01 (sample SAMN10404973, study PRJNA504765) | marine sediment metagenome | isolation source: marine sediment core GS10_PC15, 103 cmbsf | place: Arctic Ocean: Southern Knipovich Ridge | collected 2010 | reverse complement strand
ATACTGGATTTTAAAAGCCAGATCTCGATTTTACCTCCAGGCGCCGTCCCACATGGTGTTGACTTGCAAGAGTTGGCGCGAAATGTATCAGAGTAGAGCCCTGCCATGTCAGGATTTCAGAAGATAGGAGGCGTAGGCGCGGGACGCGAAGCTGTTCTGCTTTCCAGTGGGTGCCACGGTTGCGGCAGCTTCCGTGAGGGCCCGCAGCGTCGTGGTCGTGAGTATTTCGTCGCCCCCAAGGTTCTTCAGCAGCAGGTCCCTGTCGACGCAGACGTACAGGTAGAACAGGCCGGCGGCAAACTCGGTTTCGCCGATGTGACCTGCGCCCATATCCTCTTCGCCGAGGTTAAGATCGTCCACGGCCGTAAAGTAGTCGTCCTCCACAGCCACCTTATGGACCGTGACAGCATGGGCCACCTGGGTGGCCGCCTCGGTGTTGAAGGACGGACTAGCCGCCAGCATCCGGCCGAACATGGCGATGTCGGCAGCGGTGTGATGGGCCCGTAGGAGGGCGTTCAGCTCATCGTCCCGGGGCGCGCGCCGCTCGGCGATGAGGGTGCTGGTAAGGGCGTTCACCGCTTCGACCTCCGTTGGGCTGAAGTGAGCTAGCTGCTCAATCTCTCCGCCTTTGCCCTTGAGCTTCCCGAAGCGCTCAGCGATGGACTGCGCCCAATTCTTCGCGTCATACTCTGGAATGTCAGCCTCGGTGAGCCGGCGAAGCACGACGCTGCTACCCATTTCCTTGGTTCGGATCCCAATGTGGCCGTCCAGAGCACGCTTGAATAGTTCTGACGTGCGCCACGCCCTCTTCAGGCTCTGGGAGGACACACGAAGCCGCTGGACGCCGCCCATTACGGCGGTCTTGGGGCGTCCGAGGTCGTCTCGGTTAAGGTTGGCGGGGGGGTAGCTTGTCAGCAGGTGAAGCTGGATAAAGGTGCTCATGTCAATTCTCCTCCTTTATAGTTCGGAAGGCGCCTTGGCGTAGTACTTGTAAGCCCAATCCTTCTTGGTCCTCTCGTTCCACCAAAAGACAGAGTTGGCCAGGCTCACAAGGTTGACGCTCCCACCGAGCAGGCGCACGACCCGGACCAGGAGCGGGTAGAGTTCGTCGCGGTCCGACACGGCAAGCAGCCGGCGAAACCGGAGCCCGCTCACTCGCGCGCCGCCGTCGTGGGACTTTGGTTTGGCCATTTGTTCCGCTACCGGGGATTCGGCCGTGTGGGTTTTTACGTGGGCGGCGATTCCCGCGACGGCCGCTATGGCCGCCGCGCCCCCGGTGCCTATCGGGAATCCGCGACCCCGCAGTTGGGTGAGCAGCCGGTGAAAGGAAGGGCAGTAGACTACTTCCGTCGAGCATGAGGCCCGTCTCAGGCCCGCTCTTTCTCCCCGATCCCTGTCCAGCTTCTCCCACCATGAGACGAGAAGTACAGAAGACTCGTCGCCATTCGTGAATATCCGGCTCATGTTCCGTTCAGCCATCATCCCTCCTTCCTCTTGCCTGTGCGTGCGCTCTTGGGGGTCTTATCGGGCAGCCCCAGGGTCTCCCTCATCTTCTTACCACGGATCGCCTTCTGTAGGTCTAGCCAGGCCAGGGCGATCCGTTTTGGGTCCGAGGCGTCGAAGGAGCCGGTCTGGGACACATCGTCGAAGATTCGCTCCGACGTCTGGATCAAGAGCTTGTGCCAGCCATCGAGAGTGGTCGTCAAATCGCTGTTCTGCTGCAGCGCCTCTCGAACCCGGGACAATGCCCCGAAGAATCCCGGTTCCGTCTCTTGCCAGAACCTGTCCATGACGAACGAGAGGGCGCCCTTGACGTCGCTCCCCGGCCTGAATAGGGCCTTCCTCAGCTTCCTGCGGGTTTCGAAGGCGGCCAACTCAGCACTTTTTACAAGGGCCGCTACGTGGAAGGTGAAGCTCTCCCTGATTTCCTCGGGACAACGATGGAGAGGCATGGTGCTGTCGTACCAGCACCGGGCCTTATTTTTGTCCATGTCGTAGCCGAAGGCCCATAGACGAAGATCTTCGCCACCGGTCTGAAGATACCGGTCTACTACCCGGGCTGGCTCTCTCTTTCCTTTTCCGTCGGAAGTTCCCTGGACAATCCCTAGCCAGTGCCGGTACCCGATTCCCCCAGGTTGTGGATGGATGGGACTCGGAACCCCGTCCTTTTCGACGAAGTAGGGGGACAATGGATGCCGCCACGGTCCCACGTAGTTCACACCTAAGTTTTTGGTATGGTACTGCCGCACGGGTCTGGATGCTCGTGCATTACAGAGATCGCATTCTGCCTCCGCTGCGGAAAACACCAGCCGGATGCGCCGGGGCATGGCCCAGAACACCTGTGCCGGATGTGTCTCTTCGGGGCTTGTTCCCCGGCCGCCCTCGCTCGTCCTGGTAGGTGCGAGCCACGGGAACCGATCTGCTGGCGAGCACTTTGCTGGATTGCCAGTCGTGGACAGGAAATCGCCCCGTTTCAGGACGCTGAGACAGCAGGTCGACCAGAGGGAATCAGCGAGGATCAGGGTAGTCAGGGGGCCTCCACCTCGCATGCCCGTTCGGTGGCCCTTGCCGCCGGCGGGGGCGTTGGTCTGGAGGGTGAAGAGTGCGGCGGCAGCGCAAGGGGGACAGAGGGCTTCCACGCGTCCCCGCTTTACGAAGAGGTCGGTATTGTCGCGAAGTGTTTTCCCGGTTGGGAGGTCGATGAGCATGTCACCGATTGCCTTCGTTCGATTCTCCTGCGTCGCCTGGTTGAGTTCAGCGATCTCCTTCTCAAGGTTGATATCTTGGAGGAACCGGGGGCCGTCGCCGTCCAGGTGGAACGCTGGTGCCACTTCAGAGAAGGCCTTTTCAAGGTCCTGTCGGGCTGGCGGCTTCCGCAGCCGCATCCGCCACTCACGTCCATCCTCGGGCGCGAAGCATGTCTGGAGTAAACCTATGAGGAATTGAACCAAGGCCCCGTTGAAATCGGGTCGCGGCGGCGCGAGCTGGATAAAAGGGTCGGCGGCCAAGGAGTCCGTGAGCTGACACGGGGAGATCCGCTCGACCTTGCCGCTCCGTCGGCGGGCGGGGATCCATGCGTCTTCGATCAGGTTCATGGAGTGGCACCTCCTAGGTACTGGAGACCGAAGCGGCCATTATAGCTCACCCGGATTGTCTCACCTCTTCCATTCACAGCGATTCCGACCCAGCCATCTTGCGCTGACTCTAATGGCAGGACGCCCCAGTACTTGCCCCGATCCGGCATGCTCTCGCGAACCTCCTCCAGCGCGGTGGCCGAATCCCCCAGGGCTTCACCGGCAATCCTTGCACTGCGGATCGTGAGCTGCGAGAGCTGCCATGCGTGGCGCGGGTCGCCATCGGCCCAGGGGATTAGCCGGCCATCGTCCCATTTTGCAAGGCGGACGGTGGCCGTGGGCTCGCCCAGGCGCGTGGGGGCGTAGGCATCGTCCTGCCAATGGGTTGTCGTGGCCGCGTAACCCTCGTCGAGGTCGAGGCTGTTCAGGCGTCCTTGAGCAGCCATGGCATTGCTGTCCCCCTCGGCCTTTAGACTCCTGGCATGGAGGCCGGTCGGAATTTCACCCTGTGCCTCCTCGCCATACACGGCCTCGATCATGTCGCGGGCGTCTTCGGGCATTCTGAAGCCAAGGTGTTTACAAAGCCAACGAGCGGTGAGCCAGAGTTGGCCGTGGTGGGGGTACACCCAGGCCGCCCGCGGGAAGGCGCTAGTGAACCAGCGGGCGTCGGCGTCCGGTATAGGCTTCGACAGGAAGATCCCGAGTTCGGGGGGCGGTCGCTGGTCCTGACCGTCGACTCGGTTTCCGTCGCGGTCCCGGGCGTGCCGCTTGAGACGGCCCGCCCTCTGGATCAGGAGGTCGATGGGCGCGAGGTCGCTTACCATCCCGTCGAAATCGAGGTCCAGGGATTGCTCCACCACCTGGGTGGCGATGAGGAGCCGCCCCCTTCGGTCCATGGCTGTGCTGTCCGGCCCGAAGAGGCTGAGAACCTCGGACTCGATACGCAGTCGGTCCGCTAGGACGAAGCGGGCGTGAAAAAGCGTCACCCTGTCTTCTCCCAGCAGGGTGGCCCACTCGCGATAGCTCTCCAGGGCGTCGTCGACCGTATTTCTAACCCAGCAGGCACACCCGCCGGCTTCCACCACGCGGGACAGCGCCGACGTCACCTCGTCGCCGGAGAGCAGAGACTGCACGGCCACCCGGCGGCAGGCATTCTTCCGCGCGACCACCGGGTACTCAAGCAGTCCTCCGGCCGTGAGGTGCGTCACGAGAGGGTAGGCGTCTCCTCTCGTGCTGTCAGCCACGGCCCCGATGCTTTCGCCGAAGGCCTGGACGAGTTCCGCGCGCATCCGGGCGGGGATTGTTGCCGAAAGGAGGATTGCGCTGCCGCCCAGGGCGGCGTGGAAACGCAGCAGGGTGCAGAGCAAACGGTGCACATAGGCGTCGCAGGCGTGCACCTCGTCCACGATCAGCACCTTGCGACAGAGACCGAAGAGACGCATCGACTGGTGGCGCGCCGCGAGAACCGCGAGCAGGGCCTGGTCGATCGTCCCGACCCCCACGTGGGCCAGCAGCGCCTTCTTCCGGCTGTCGGCGAGCCACTCCGCGCACTGCCGGGATGCCGTTCCCCCGTCCCGAGCAGAGTCCCGGTACTCGCGGTTCTTCTCCTCCAGAGCCAAGGCCATACGGCTCGCGCTGTGGGCAAGGACGAGAGAGGGAGAGGTCCCCTCGGCGAAGAGGCGCCGGAACACCTCCTCCACCCGACGGTGCATGGCGTTGGCCGTGGCCATGGTGGGTAGGGCCAGGTAGACCCCATCGGCCGCCCGTTTATCTATCAGGCGGTGCGCCAGGGCGAGGGCCGCCTCGGTCTTCCCGCCCCCTGTGACCTCCTCCACCACGAAGAGCTGAGGATAGTCCGAGAGCTCGATCTCCTCCACGAGACACTGCAGGGGCGTAGGGGACTCGATCCACGGGAACAGCCCGCGAAGGCCGGACCAGGCCGCGGGGGCAGCCGCCAGGAGCCCACTCTCGGCCACCGCCTTCTCTGCCTGGGGCAGGGCGCGATCACCCCAGTAGTCGGCCAGCGGCATGGGGTTCGAGCAGTAGCCGAACCAAGCCTCGTTGGACCCTATCCAATCTGCGGCCACAGCGAGGCCCGCGAAGAGCCAGGAGACCCGCTGGAACGCCCTCAGGCCGCTATAGTCCGCAAGATCGAACGGCGGGCCATCGGGGAGGAGAAGCGCGCACACTTCGCGAAGAAAAGCCGTAGCATCCGTGGCGACGGGCGTCGGAAACTGGTGAGACAGAGGCCGGGGAATGCCCATGAGGTGCGGCGGACGCCCGTGGTGGCCAGTCGCCGCGTTGAGCCAGGGCGCGATGAGTTCCCATCGGTCCGCCGGATCGACCTCGTGCACCGACAGCCCGTTGAAGAGCGCTGTCACTGCGCCCGGATGGCTCTGAGTCCCGGCGGCGAAGCGGTACCCCAGCGTGTCGTGGCGTTCATCGTAGCCCACACTCGTAGCCCGTTCCTGCAGCAACTGTATGAGGTCCGGCCGAAGGCCCTGGAAACCGTCGCCGAACTTGCCGACATCGTGAATGGCCAGGAGGAACGACAGCCAGCACCGCAGGACATCGGCGTCCGCCCTGAGGAACTCCGCAAGGCCGGCCGTGAACTCGTGTTGCTGCCGAAGCAGCACGTAACCGGCCGCTGCCACGTCCAGGCCATGGTATGGCAACAGGTGGAATCCGCCGCCCTTTTCCGGCGACCGGGCCTTGCCCCAGTACCGGTAGTACGACTCCCGAGGCGACGTCATCGGATCACCCCCTGTCTTCGCAACTCGAAGAAGCACCGGGCGCATGCATCCACGTCGGCGAGCGCCGTGTGGAGCGGGGGAACCTTCTTGCCGAAGAGCCTCTGGTGGAGTTCGGCCATGGTTGGCGCCTTGTACTTGCCGTAATGTCCCGGTAGGCAGCAGAACGCCTTCGACTCCTCCATGGTGCAGCGAGAGGTCCGTCCGAGGAACTCTGAGCGGATCTGCTCTTCAGAGTGGCCCAGCCGGTAGAGTTCGGCGGCCACGACGTTGCGGTCGAAGAGAGCGTTGTGGGCGACCAGGGCCGAGACCGGGGGACCCAGGGCGGCCAGGAACCGACCCAGAACCTCTCCCAGGGGCTCTCCTCGCTCCCGTGCTGCGGTTGTGGTGATGCCGTGGACCCTTGTGGCTGCGGACGGAATGTGAAAGCCCTCGGGCTTGACCAGGTGCTCCTCGGCAGACACCCGGGCACCGTCAGGGTCATGGATGGCCCAGGCGAGCTGAACCACTCTGGGCCAGTTGCGTGTGTTCGAGAACGGGGCCCACCTGTCTCTGGGCACCCCCGTGGTCTCTGTGTCGAAGAAGAGGAGTAGGCCCACGCCGCCCTCCCGCCCGGGTTCCACGGCGCTAGCGCCAGTGGGGTCCCGGCTGCGATCAACGTACCAGCTCCTCCCGGGATCTGAAAGGAAATTGGGTACGGCTCTTTTAGAACGACGTGCTCATGCCGCCACCGCCACCGGGACCGGTCGCGTGGTGAACCGGGACGTGAAGTTGCGCTCGAGTTCTCGATCATAATGGAACCGAGTGTACTATTAAAGGGCAGGAGGTCGCCCCGTTCGGCTTCGGCCGGCAGGCACTTTTCAGGGTCGCTTCGCACCGACACATAGCGCGTGAAGAGGTAGGATTCCCTGATTCCGCGCAGCCTCCGGCCCCCTCGGTTACACGGTGGACCGTGACCAACGGGTACAGCCGGGCCTGGAAGCCTGCGCTTCGTGCTCGACCTCGCGGGCGGCCTGGACGGGTGGTTCACGGCCGCCGGCTCTCGTTTTCGTGGGGCGGTCGACTCACGGAGTCGGCCGGCCCCTTGTAGTGGCCGCCTGGGGGTGCTGCGCCTTCTGGAAAATCCTTGCGCGAACTTGGGTTCATCTTCTCGGCGGCTCCCGCAACTTATGGGAATACTGTGCTTTTTCTGGACTCAGGCAACATATCGCCGGATGCTGGGGCTTGTCAACGTTCTCGTGCACGGGTGAATGCTACAACATGGGTGTGACAGACAAGGTCGCGGTTTTGGGCTTGAGGTTTGTCTGCTGCGGCTGTTCTGCGGACCACCCCCTTTTTTGTCGAACGTGTGCTAGAATTGTTTCGTTGACACTTCTTCGGCGCCTTCACCTTTGGACGCGGTGAGGGGCGACAAAGGGGGCAGGTCATGGTTGGAACCAGATTGGGTACCGGGTGTGCAGTCCTGTCAGTATTGGGAATGCTCGCGTCGCTGTTCTTGCTGGCCGGCTGCATGGAATCTACGAGTGCCGAGTTCGACTTCCCCGCGTCCACGTTCAACTCGGGCGGGTACGGCGACGGGGACTTCGGCGCTACGCAGGGCGGGGTGCAGGACATGGGGCTGGCGAGGGAGCTGATCGAGAACGGGCGCGTGCCGCCGGCGGAGGCTTTCGTGGTGGAGGGCATGTTCTCGGAGCACGATTTGCCGCTGCAGGGGCCGCCGTGCGAGCGATTGCTGTGCTTGCGCAGCGCGCTGGGGATCGCGCCTACATTGGAGGGTGAGCCATCGGCATGGCTGCAGGTGGGCATGTCATCGACGATCGACCCCGAGGCCTTCGAGCGGCCCGCGCTGACCCTGATCGCGACGGTCGACGTGTCGGGATCAATGGGCTGGGACTACGGCGGCGATTCCACCCCCGGCGAGGTGTCCAGGCGTTTGCTGCGCGCGGTGGCGGTCGAACTGGGCTCGCGGGACAGGATAGCGATCGTCACGTACGGCAGCAGCGTGTCTGTCCCACTGGAGCTGACGAGCGGCGACCGGCAGGAGACGATCCAGGCCGTCATAGACGGCCTTTCCGAGAACGGCTCGACCAACATGGAGGGCGGGTTGCGGCGGGCGTTCGAACTGGCACGCGGGGCGGAGGCGGGCACGGACGAGGTGCGGGTGATGCTGTTCACCGACGTGCGGCCCAACGTGGGGGCGACCAGCGGCACGGAATTCGAGCGGCTCGCGGGCGAGGCGGCGGACGACGGGATCGGGCTGACCGTCATGGGCATGGGGCTCGGGCTGGGGCAGGCGGTGCTCGAGCACATGGTGCACCTGCGGGGCGGGAACGCGTTCAGCCTGTTCGAACCCGGGGACGTGGACGAGTTGATGGCCGATAGCTGGCCCTGGATGGTCAGCCCGATCGCGTACGACCTGGCGGTCTCGCTCGTGCCCTCGGACGGGTTCGCGGTGGCGGACGCGTACGGCTTTCCGGGCGATGACGAGCAGGGGGCCGGGTTCGAGGTGGCGACCGTGTTCCTGAGCCGGCGGAAGGGGGCGCTGCTGGTCAGGATGGTCCGGCCGGGGAGCGACGACCTGGCGGGCCTGCGGGTGGACGGGCGGCTGGACTACGAGACGCTCGAAGGGTTGGAGGTGGGCCAGGACCTCGTGTCGGGCTACCACGGCCAGCAGACCGACGAGCGGGGCACGTGGTTCGAGCAGCACGGGGTGGGCAAGGCCGTGGCCCTGGCCGTGCTGGTCGATGGGATGCGCCGGGCGGCCGAGGCATATGGAGACGACAGGGAGGAGGCGATCGGGCTGATGGAGGACGTGGTGGCTCGGTTCGAGGCGGACGTTCAGGCACTGGCGGACGACTCGCTGGAGCCGGAGCTCAAGCTCGCCCGGGAGTTGCTCGACCTGATGAGGGCCGGGGCGGAGCAGGGGGACATGTATCCAGGGTACTGAACCCGGCGGCTTTTCTATCCTGGTCACCTATCCTAAAGCGCCGAGAGATCAGTGGAAACTCTCCAGGTAGGCGGCGAGCTATCCCCCGGTGGGGCTTTTTGTCTGCCGCAAGCCTCGGTCGGCGAAGCTCCGTCCTTTTTTCTTGCTATTTTTAGAAGTACGCGGTAGTACTTCTAAAATTATTTTAAAACTGATCAATGAAATCCATAGAAGATAAAATAGTTAAGAGGATACAGAACAAGGGGCGCGGCTTCTCTTTTACAGCCAAGGATTTCCTCGATCTCGGAAGCCGTGGTGCTGTTGACATGGCCCTCTCTTCGTTGGCGCGACTGGGGAAGATCCGTAGGGTCTGCCGGGGGGTGTACGACTATCCAGGACACAGCGAGCTTCTGGGCGGTCCACTGGCTCCCGAGTTCGACCAGGTCGCGCACGCCATTGCCAGGAACACCGGGGCCCGTATCCAGCTCTCGGGTGCAGTTGCCGCCAACCTGCTCGGAATCTCCGAACAGGTGCCAGCCAAGATCTTGTACCTGACAGATGGCTTGTCGCGTACCGTTCAGATCGGCTCACAGACCATCACCTTCAAGCGTACTCGCCCCAAGGAACTGCTGCCCAACGATAAGAGCGCGTTGGTGGTCCAGGCACTTCGATTTCTCGGCAAGGAGGCCGTGACCGCCGACGTCATCCGCAAGCTCCGACAGGCCCTCTCGCCCTCGGAGCGCAAACGACTCCTCAAGGACGCGATGTACACCTCGGACTGGGTGGCCGAGGTTGCTCGGCGCATCGCCGGAGAACATCTCGATGGATAATGTCGCTCAGCTGGACGCCGCCCAAAGAAAAGAGCTGTTTTCAGAAACGGCAGTGAAGATGAACCTGCTGCCCGGATTGATCGAGAAAGACTTCTGGGTCTGCTGGACGCTCCAGCACCTGTTCTCGATCCCCGCCTTCCAATCTCACCTGCTCTTCAAGGGCGGCACTACACTGTCAAAGATCTTCGGCGTCATCGAGCGCTTCTCGGAGGACATCGACCTGGCTGTCGACTGGGAAATGCTGGGCTTCACGGATGACCGTAGTCCGCTGAATGACCTGTCGACCAAGAAACGCAACAAGCTGTTGAGGGAAATGCGAGAGGCTTGCCGAAAGTACATCGCCTCGGACTTCATGACAGCTTTTCGGGGTCGCTTCGCACCGACACATAACGCGTGAAGAGGTCGGCGTCGATCTGACGCCGCAATTCGCGGACGGACCAGCGTTCGCGGGCGGCCATCGCCATGTAGAAGTAGCGCGCGTCCGGCCGGTCCAACGATCCGATGATTGTGCGATGGTGCGACCACGAAATGCCCAGGATGACGCCGGCAAGGCTGGGCGACGCGAATTGTCGCGACAGCGTGCCGACTATTTCCGCTGCCCCATCCGCCCCCCGCAAGCAATTGTCGGCACACCGTGCCGACTTTGTCCGAAGGGGCGCCGGTTCCAAGCCACTCGTCGATCTCGCGGCACACGAGAACGTGTGCTAGAATTGTTTCGTTGACACTTCTTCGGCGCCTTCACCTCTGGACGCGGTGAGGGGCGACAAAGGGGGCAGGTCATGGTTGGAACCAGATTGGGTACCGGGTGTGCGGTCCTGTCAGCATTGGGAATGCTGGCGTCTCTGTTCTTCCTGGGCGGCTGCCTGGGATTTTCGAGTGATGGGGGCGACGTCCGCATGTACACCGCCAGGGGCGACGGGGACTTCGGCGCTACCCAGGGCGGGGTGCAGGACATGGGGCTGGCGCGGGAGCTGATCGAGAACGGGCGCGTGCCGCCGGCGGAGGCCTTCGTGGTGGAGGGCATGTTCTCGGAGCACGATCTGCCGCTGCAGGGGCCGCCGTGCGAGCGATTGCTGTGTTTGCGCAGCGCGCTGGGGATCGCGCCCACTTTGGAGGGTGAGCCATCGGCATGGCTGCAGGTGGGCATGTCGTCGACGATCGACCCCGAGGCCTTCGAGCAGCCCGCGCTGACCCTGATCGCGACGGTCGACGTGTCGGGATCCATGGGCTGGAACTACGGCGGCGACTCCACGCCCGGCGAGGTGTCCAGGCGACTGCTGCGCGCGGTGGCGGGCGAGCTGGGCTCGCGGGACCGGATAGCGATCGTCACTTACGGCAGCAGCGTGTCTGTCCCACTGGAGATGACGAGCGGCGACCGGCAGGAGACGATCCAGGCCGTCATAGACGGCCTTTCCGAGAACGGCTCGACCAACATGGAGGGCGGGTTGCGGCGGGCGTTCGAACTGGCACGCGGGGCGGAGCCGGGCACGGACGAGGTGCGGGTGATGCTGTTCACCGATGTGCGGCCCAACGTGGGGGCGACCAGCGGCACGGAATTCGAGCGGCTCGCGGGTGACGCGGCGGACGACGGGATCGGGCTGACCGTCATGGGCATGGGGCTTGGGCTGGGGCAGGCGGTGCTCGAGCACATGGTGCACCTGCGGGGCGGGAACGCGTTCAGCCTGTTCGAGCCCGGGGACGTGGACGAGTTGATGGCCGATAGCTGGCCCTGGATGGTCAGCCCGATCGCGTACGAGCTTTCGGTCTGGCTCGTGCCCTCGGACGGGTTCGCGGTGGCGGACGCGTACGGCTTTCCGGGCGATGACGAGCAGGGGGCCGGGTTCGAGGTGGCGACCGTGTTCCTGAGCCGGCGGAAGGGGGCATTGCTGGTCAGGATGGTCCGGCCGGGGAGCGACGACCTGGCGGGCCTGCGGGTCGACGGGCGGCTGGATTACGAGACGCTCGAAGGGTTGGAGGTGGGCCAGGACCTCGTGTCGGGCTACCACGGCCAGCCGACCGACGAGCGGGGCACGTGGTTCGAGCAGCACGGGGTGGGCAAGGCCGTGGCCCTGGCGGTGCTGGTCGATGGGATGCGCCGGGCGGCCGAGGCGTACGGAGACAACAGGGAGGAGGCGATCGGGCTGATGGAGGACGTGGTGGCTCGGTTCGAGGCGGACGTTCAGGCACTGGCGGACGACTCGCTGGAGCCGGAGCTCGAGCTCGCCCGGGAGTTGCTCGACCTGATGAGGGCCGGGGCGGAGCAGGGGGACATGTATCCGGGGTACTGAACCCGGCGGCTCACGGCCGATGGGCGAAAAGAGATCCAGGTCAGGGCCCACGATTGTCGTGCATCGCTCCCTTTTCGCACGCTTCGTAACTCTGACCTTGTTCTGCTATTCGAATCCAACCCTCAAGAGGATGGGTGGGTGGGCTCCAGACACCAGCGAAGGCGGGTTCTTTCCAAGCGTTCGGCAAGTTCATCCCCGCTTTTTCTTTTTCGTGCCATACGCAGCCTCGGATTCGTGAACGGCATCCTGCTGCTGTGCCCCGGACCGGACGATGGACAGGTCAATCAGGTCCAGAGGGTCACGGGTGGTTCGCTTGCTGGCGTCCAGAACCTCGATTGCAACTATTCGCCTGTCCTGCGCGTAATCGATTACTATCCCGTCAACCTCCAGGGAGTCGTCAATGCGAACGTCAGAGAGGAACTCGATGTTCAGCACATCATGACCGGCATCGTACTCTATGTTCATCAACTCTTCTCCTTCCAGTATCGCTTCACGGCGGAGGTTAGATAAGGTGCTGGCGGGGATCTCCTGCTCTATCAACCTACGCAACGTCTTCAATGGTCCGTGCGTGGGCGATTTCTTGTCTGCCGACGGGTCGCACCTGTTCCCGTGACAAGGAAACCACGGTCAGTGTCTCACCGGCGAGGGTCGCAAACTCCACCTCGTATCCCCTGCCGGCGTGAACCAGCACAACCGTGCCAATATCGCCGCACGTAAGGCCTTTCTCGGGCAGATCACAGGTCAGAATGACGCTGTCAAGTTCTTCAACCATCATCTTCTCCTCTTTGATGGATATGCGATTACGAACCGTGGCACGTCTTCACCGTCCTCAATGAACCAGACCGATCGAATCACCGGCGCCCTCCCGTCCGGCGCAACCATCTTTTCCTCTATAGCATATCGTATTCCAAAGGGAGAGTCATCCACATCGGCTACCTCATGTTCTGCAGCATGCCGCAGCAATGCCGAAGCAAGCGTCTCCCAGGAGTCTACGGAAAAACCAAACCGTTTGAAAAAGGCAGCCTTGTGTCGCCCCTGCGGGTGAGCGGAGGACAGAAGATAACCTTCAATCTTGGCCTGCTGAACGACTGCTTTTTCCCTGTTGGGCAGCTTCATTTGAGGTAGAACCTCTCCAGGTAGGCGGCGAGTAGGGCGGGGCAGAGGGCCTTCATCCGGCGGCGGATGGACACGCGCTCCTCGCGGGAGGAGGCCGCGCGCTCTTGAAGCAGGCAGCGGTAGAAGTCGAAGCCGGGTGATTTCTGCTCGGGGCGGGCCAGGGCGGGGTCCTGCAGGCCGGGGATCAGCGGCGCGGGGAGGGAGAAGACGCCCTCGACCGTTCCCACGGCCGGCACCCAGGGCGCGGCGCTGCCCGGCACCTGGTAGTCGTCCCGCGCAATTATAGGAAGGCCGGCGACATCTGGGTCCGCCAGGGGGACCGGGGCGACGGACGAGGGATCGGTCAGGAAGGCGTGCAGGTACTGCCAGCGCGCACCTTCGGGATCACCTTTCAGGAACAGGACGTCGCCCACGAGGGCTTGCACGGGCGCGTCGTCGGGCGCGATCTTGAGCGTGTGGCGGAGCGAGCGCTCCGCCTCGTGAAGCGCGCCGCCGCGCATCCAGTGGAGGCCGGCGGGAGTTCCGTCGGGAAGCCGGCAGCCGTCGCCTCCGAGCATCTCCGCCTCCCGGGCCAGGCGCCGGCTCCAGCCCTCGCGGCAGTCGTCGTCGATCTCGCCCTCCAGGACCAGCAGAGCTTTCACGCGATCCCCGTGCTCGGCCTCGAGCTCGGTCGTCCTGGACTGGAGGCGGGCGGCCAGGGCCAGGCCGCGGCGGGCGTCGGGGTGTTCAGGGTACGCCGAGAGGAACTCCTCGAACTCGCGCTTCGCGGCCGGCAGGTCGAAGTCGGCCAGCGCCCCGCGCCCTCGGACGAGTCGCCTTGCATGTGCTTCGAAGAGGTCCAGTTGCAGCGAACTCGCCATCGATGGATCCGGATCGGACGGGAATGGGGGTTGCTCACGTCGTGGCGGAGGTGGGCGATTCGAAGGTCTTCGGTTCCGCCTCGGTCTCGATCTTCCCGGCCCTGGCCTTGTTCGACTTCGCGGACAGGGCCAGTGCCAGCACCTGGTCCATGTTCTCGACGAAGATGAACTCGAGTTGCTCCCTGGCCTCTTCCGGGATGTCGTGCAGGTCCTTCTCGTTGCGGATCGGCAGGATGATCCTGGAGATGCCGCTGCGGGCCGCGGCCAGGACCTTCTCCTTGACGCCGCCGACCGGCAGGATCTTGCCGCGCAGGGTGATCTCGCCGGTCATGGCCAGGTCGGAGACCACCGGCCGATCGGTCAGCAGCGAGGCGATGGCGGTGGCCAGGGTTATGCCGGCCGAAGGCCCGTCCTTGGGAATCGCGCCGGCCGGGATGTGCACGTGGATGTCCGACTTCTCGAAGAAGTCGTCGGCGATGCCCAGCTCGGAGCCGCGGGAACGGATGTAGGAGAAGGCCGTCTGGGTCGATTCCTGCATGACCTCGCCGAGCTTGCCGGTGATGTTCAGGTGCTTGCCGCCCGGCATCCGGGTGGCCTCGATGAAGAGGATATCACCGCCCGCGGCCGTCCAGGCCAGCCCGATGGCCACGCCGGGGATGTCCGTCCGCTCGGCCAACTCGGAGAAGAACTTCTGGGGCCCGAGGTACTCGTGCAGATTTTCCGCCACGACCGTGACCTTCCCGGTCTTGCCGATCGCCACCCGCATCGCCACCTTGCGACAGATGTTGGCGATCTCGCGCTCGAGATTTCGCACGCCCGCCTCGCGGGTGTAGTCGGAGACCAGGGCGGTTATGGCCCCGTCGGTGAACTCGACGTGTTCATCGGTGATCCCGTGGGCGTCGATTTGCTTGGGGGTCAAGTGACGCTTGGCGATCTTGAGCTTCTCCTCCACGATGTAACCCGGAATCTCGAGCACCTCCATGCGGTCCTGGAGCGCCCAGGGAATCGGATCGAGCAGGTTGGCGGTCGTGATGAACAGGACCTTCGACAGGTCGAAGGGCAGATCCAGGTAGTGGTCGGTGAAGGTGTTGTTCTGCTCCGGATCGAGCACTTCCAGGAGCGCGCTGGACGGATCGCCGCGGAAGTCCGCGCCCAGCTTGTCGACCTCGTCCAGCATGATCAGCGGGTTGTTCGAACCCACCTTGCGCATGGCGCGGATGATCCTCCCGGGCAGGGCGCCCACGTAGGTCCGCCGGTGCCCCCGGACCTCCGCTTCGTCGCGCACTCCGCCCAGGCTCATGCGCTCGAAGGCGCGGCCCATGGCCCGCGCGATCGACTTGCCCAGCGACGTCTTGCCCACCCCGGGCGGCCCGACGAAGCAGAGGATCGGCCCCTTCATGTCGTTCTTGAGCTTGCGCACCGCCAGGTACTCCAGGATGCGCTCCTTGGGCTTGTCCAGGCCGAAGTGGTCCTCGTCCAGGATCACCCTGACGCTCTCGATGTCCAGGTTGTCCTCGGTGGACTTCGACCAGGGCAGCTCGCACAGCCAGTCCAGGTAGGTCCGGGCCACCGTGTACTCGGCGCTCTCGGGGTGCATCCGGCTGAGTCGCTTAAGCTCCTTGTCGGCTTCCTTGCGGGATTCGGCGGGCATCCCGGCCGCTTCGATCCGCTCGCGCAGCTCCTCGATTTCCTGGGAGGATGTGTCGTCCTCGCCCAGCTCCTTCTTGATGGCCTTCATCTGCTGCCGCAGGTAGTACTCGCGCTGGCTCTGGTCGATCTGGCTCTTGATATCGTCCTGGATCTTGGAGCCCATCTCGACAACCTGGATCTCCCGGTTGAGCAGACTGGCCACCTTCTCGAGCCGCTTATCGATTTCGTTGGTCTCCAGGACCTGCTGCATGTCCTCGAGCTTGAGGTTCAGGTTGGTGGCCACGAAAAAGGCCAGCATGCCCGGCTCGTCGATGTGCTGGGCGGCCACCTGGGTCTCGCGGGGCAGGATCGGCGAGCTCTCGATCAGCTTGGAGAACTGCTGCCGGATGTTCTGCATCAGGGCCTCGGTCTCCAGGCCGGTGGATGAGTGGGTGTCCAGCAACTTGATCCTGGCGGTGAAGAACGGATCGCTACTCAGGACGCTCTCGATCTTGATACGCTGGATGCCCCTCACCAGCACGCGGATGCTCTCGTCGGGAAACTTCAGCATTTTCAAGATCGTGCCCACAGTACCGTACCCGAACAGGTCGTCGGAGCCAGGGTCCTCGACGGACGGATCCCGCTGGGCGACCACGCCCAACAGCCTGTTGCCCGACAGCACGCTGTCGACAAGCTTGACCGACTTGCCCCGGGCCACCATCAACGGCAGCACCATGGAGGGGTAGAGCACGGTGTTGCGCACCGGAAGGATCGGCAGCTCGGTCGGTATCTGGAACCGATCCTTTTTTTTCTTGTCTTCCTGCTTCTTTTCCTTCGACGAATCGATCTCTTCGTCCATTCCCGATTCCCTTTCGGCTCCATTCCCGTGCTGTCCCACTAGTATCGGACAGCCCGGAGCCGATTTCAAGGCCTGGCCTACATCATGCCGCCCATTCCGCCTCCGCCGGGCATCGGCTCCTTCTTCTCCGGCTTCTCGGCCACCGCCACGCTCGTGGTCAGCAGCAGCCCGGCCACCGAGGCCGCGTTCTGCAGCGCGATGCGCACCACCTTGGTCGGGTCGATCACGCCCGCCTTGCTCAGG
>SDBT01008666.1_pt1 | contig 16576 bp, 11 predicted proteins | sample 2277101 | NCBI WGS metagenome assembly SDBT01 (sample SAMN10404973, study PRJNA504765) | marine sediment metagenome | isolation source: marine sediment core GS10_PC15, 103 cmbsf | place: Arctic Ocean: Southern Knipovich Ridge | collected 2010 | reverse complement strand
GTCTTGATTACCTCAAGCTAAGGGTTAAGGACTATCCCACAAACTTTGATCTGTTTACACGTATAATAGAAGGTTTTGAGATTCCTGAGGAAGCCATCCTCTCTTCAGAGGAAAGGGTCGGTAGCACCATAGATGAGGCAAGGCTTGTGCGCAAATTTGTGCTAGATAGGGGGTTTAAGTCATTAATATTAATCACATCACTCACCCACTCTCGCCGGGCCTGGTTGACCTTCAAGGAGGTCTTCAAGGATGATGATATCGAGATAATCTCCCTTCCATCCCATTATCAGATGTTTAATCCAAAGGATTGGTGGACCAAACGAAGATATACGAAAGAGCTTATTATTGAGTACCAAAAGTTGATCTACTATACAATTGCCTATTTTATCTGATAATGTCTGTTACCAGTTGTCAGTTTTCTGTTGGAGGGGATCATCATTCGGAGATGTTAGGAATATGAAAAAAGTTATAGGACAGATTGTTTTCATCACAATAATCATGTCAAGTGTTTCCTTTGCAAGCATCTATGATCTTGAGGTCAATTCGAGCCACTCGGCTCTAGAAGCAAGGTTTAATGCTACGCTCCCTCTTGAGAAAGGCTTTTTAACAACTGGTATCGGTGCCATTTACAGCGATGATGATTACAAAATAGCCGATGTGAAATTGGCCTTGGCTAATCGAGTATTGTTACCTGAATTAAGGTTTAACTGGGGTTTTACGGGCCTGTTGGGAAATATTGAAAAGGATTATAAAGACGGTGATCTGATGGCGATAGGCTTTCTATTTTCAGGAAAATATACTATTCCCGAAACCATTTCTCCCATACCTATAGATGTTTCAGTAGGTTTCTCTTTAGCCCCAGAACCTCTTTGTTTTTCGGATTCGGAAAGGTACCTGGACTTTAGAACCAGCCTCGATTTTTATATTGTTAAGAATGGAGCAATTATCTTTGGATATAGATACATCAAAGTTCGTCTTGATGACAACTACGGACAGTGGGAAATGTCGGACGAAACTTTATTTGTTGGTTACCAAATAAGGTACTAGTAACATTCAAAATTCGAGGCACGAGCGTTTCGTTTTTTATTTTTTCTGCCCGGTGATCTCTGTTTGCTGCTTGGATTTCAGTTTGGCAATAAGTTCCTTAAATGATGAGCTGGCGATTATTTCCTTGAACTGTGCCCGGTAGTTTTTAACAAGGCTAACCCCTTCAATTGCTATGTCACAGGCAAGCCAGTTGCCCTGTTTGTTTTTAAAAAGGTAATGTATGGGAATCTGAGTGTCCTTATTGGTTATAACCTTAGTCTCTAACACCACATAACGCCCTTTCACAGTTTCGTTGAGGTAGAGGATGTTTTTTCCGGAAAAATTGTCCGCTTTTTCCAGATAAGCATCTATTTTTTTTAAATATGTGCGTTCCAGAAGATCACTGAAGATCTTGACAAACTCCTGTTTTTCTTCTTTGGTCCTTTTCCGCCAATGAGCCCCTAATGCCCTCCTGGCAAATGCCTCCTCGTCAAACCTTTCTTTAACCAATTTGAGGAGGGTGTTTCGTCTTTCATTCTCCTTGGCAGGTGTTTTAAGAGACGGATCATTAAGGACCTCGATGATCCGATCGAGGGTCCCTTTAAGAGAATCAGTGACCGGTCCTGCCCAGGCCGCAGAAGATAGAAACACCATCAGCACAAGAAGCACTACTGCATGTGCATTAATAAATCTGTCCCATTTTATTGTCATTGATTCTCCTGACCTCCGATGCATTTTGAAATATCTCCTTTAATAAAAAAATTAGGTAACAGTTCAGCCACTAAGACACTAAGTCACGAAGGAAAGACATGGATTTCAAAATCTTATAAGAAAAAGGAAGATTAATTCCCAAAAAAATTTACAGATATTACCTTTTACTGTTCATAAGAAATAATGAGTCATTTTAGAATCTTAGTGTCTTCGTGACTTTGTGGCTGAACTAATACAAAATTTAGTTTAGGGATCAATCCGAAGCACTAAACTCGAGACAAATGACCAAAATTCTAAAATCTTTTGCCATAAAATACACAAAATTCATGACTTAGGGGCTATCAGTCTTGAATGGTCTCCAAACTAAGATTAATCTTGGTAATAACGCCAACACAGATAACAGTGCAATAGCCATGGCCAGTCCAGTAAAAACACCGAAGTAGATAGTCGGAATGAAGTTGGACAATACCAGTATGGAAAAACCAAATATAATTGTTATAGAAGTGTTAAGGATAGCCTTACCTACGTTTCCATGACACAGATGCAGGGTTTCAATATAGTTGTCATTTTTGGCAAACTCTTCTTTAAATCTATAGATGTAGTGAATGCTGTTATCGATCGCTATTCCCATTGTGATAGCGGCAATTGTTATGGTCATCATATCCAGAGGTATGCCCATTAAGCCCATTATTCCAAGCACGACGCCTATTGCAAGCAAATTGGGAATAATGCCGATTATGGATAGAGTGACGGACCTGAACAAAACGAGTAACATGATCCCTATGCCTAACAATACAATGCCCAATGTTAAGATCTGGGATCTAAACAAGCTTTGCAACATGTTGTTGTATAAAACGAGCATTCCGGCGACCGTTATCCTGTTCTCTGAAAGTCCAAATTTACTTATGAGATCACTGCTGATTCTTTCCAGAAGATCTTTTCTTCTGAGATCTTCCAAAGAGTCTAAAATTCTAACAGAGATTCGAGCTTCATTATTATCAACAGAGACGTAAGGGTCCACCATATCAGATCTGATTCGATCAGGAATCTTTTTATTCATCACTCCCAGTTCAATGCCATCAAATTCTTTCCCCTCATGGAGCTGCTCGGCAACCCTGATAATAGAGGCAAGGGAGAGAACCTTTCCGATCTCGGGTAAGCCGGCCAAATAATCATGAACCTCCTTAATCCTCTCAACCTTAAAAGGTGTAAGCCAGTAATCTCTCGGGTCATGATCTCCAGCCCAGTCATCCTCTTCGAGGAAGTCGTCATCATCAGTCTCAACAAAATTATCATCTGCTTCGCTGTTGGCCTGCTGCTCACCAAAGTTAAGTATAATGTCCAGCGGGAATGTGCCACCAAGCTTGTCATCTATTAATTTCATCCCCTGGTATATCTCAGTTTTCTTGCTGAAATAATTTATGAAACCATTTTCTACCTTAAGCTTGGCAATGCCGATCACGCTTATGACGGCAAGCAAAATTGACAATATGATTACTTTACCCCCTTGAAATTCTGCGATCGATGCGAGTCTCGAGGTGATTGCGGATTGCCTTCTGTCAGTAATCGAGGAACTGGATTTTTTGAGTAACATCAAAACAGCAGGGAACAGTAAAAATGAGGTTAAGAAGGTTACAGACAGGCCTATCGCCATCATCCATCCAAAATCAATGACAGGCCTAATCCCACTGAACACTAATGAACTGAAGGCTAAGATTGTTGTTAGGGCGGCATAGAGGCATGGCCACACCATTTTCTTAGCGGTGGTAGATACAATGTCAACCTGAGCCTCCGAGGACTTATCTCTACAAAGCTGCCTGTAACGAACAGCCAGGTGAATGTTCATTGACATTGTAAGTATCAACATCAGAGAAATGAAATTTGACGATATGACTGTCACTTTCCAGTTTAGAAGGCCAAGCATGCCTATCATGACTAAAACTGCAAAAAAACAGCTCAACAGTGGCAAAATTACCCATCGTATTTCACGAAATATAATGGTGAGCGTTGCTACCATGAAAATGAAAACACCAAAGCCGAATATCACCAGATCATTATTAATGAATGTAATCATGTCATCGGCGACCATTGGAACTCCACCTAAATACACTGCTGCATATTTCTCATAGGGACGTATAATCGATCGAATTTTTTCGATGTCCTGATGCCGCTGTTTATTAAAAGCGGCATAGTAATCTTCATACTCAGCCATATATTTTTCTAATTGAGACTGCTCACTCTGACTGAGTGTTGCAGACCTCCTTTTAGCTAAAAGTTGATTCCTTTTTTTTAAGAGTTCTGAAAAATAAGGGTCTTTTTTTAGGTAGATTATTAAGGCAGTGGTTTGACCGTCGGCGCCAAGAATTAAATCTTTAAATATCGGGCTTTCCAGTATTTCTTTTTTTGCCCTTTCAGTATCAACAGCAGGATCTTCCAGGGTCTTAACATTCTCCTCTGTAATTTCTGAAAGTTCGAGACCGGAAGTTTTTAACAATGGAATATCAAGAAGCGTTGTTACCGAATCAACTCTTTCTAATGACTTTAATTCTTCTCTTAATTCCTCTAGACGCTTTAATGATCCCTCAGAGAATAAATTTTCATAAGGAGTAAACGTTACAACTAAGAATTCTTTGACATTGTATCGGGCATTAATTTCACGAAATATCTTTAAATCTTTATCATCTTCTAATAATAGAGTATCGGGAGAGGCATCTAGTTTAAAGTCTTTAGCATGATATGAAAAAAACGAAAGCACCAACGAAAGCACTATAAGTACAACTATGGGATGTCCTAAAACAATTCTGTCATAGACCTTTGAAAAACCATTCATTATGTTTGATTGATTTTCTGATTTAATGTGACTCAGGGAATCTATCTTCTCGTGCCAGATTAAAGAACCTGGTGCTTGAGTCCCGCTTAGCCCTTTGATAGGACTCGTTTCTGATTGAAAAAAGTATAGGACAAAGGCCTTTGTGTGTCAACAGAAAAGGTACCACTGCTCCGAAAACTTGCCCCAAACCAATTTGATAAAAGTTTTCAACCACAACATCATACGTGCGATTTGAGCTTGACTTACAAGACCACAAGTTCCTATACTTTCCCACCAAAAAGCGAAAGGCCAGTGCACAATAATTAGCTGCCTGCCCTGCAGAAAGATGACGAAAGGAGCAGAAAATCAATTGAAAAATCTAACATTTGTCCTCCTACTCCTTGCCTTTTCTTCAGTTGGGTGCGCCCACAGACATGTTCCCATCCATTCCTCCGCCTCGCCGGACGCATCATTCCCGCCTGCCGGATGGCGGGCAGGTCATCACAGCCAGGAAACGACTCTATCCACATTAGACCAGACCCCATCGAACAACGGGGAGGTTGAGGAGGATTTTCTCGATGACAATCTGGATTTTTTTGACGAAGAGACCGAAGAAGAGGTGTTGCAAGTGGCAGACCCTCTATCCCCTTGGAACCGGGCCATGTTCCACTTCAACGACAGGCTCTACTTCTGGGTCCTAAAGCCCCTTGCAAGGGGATACAGGGCTGTGCTGCCCACGCCCGCCAGGAGTGGTGTAAAAAATTTCTTCCATAACCTCACCACGCCTATTCGGATGATCAGCAGCCTCCTGCAGGGAAAGGGGCGCGCAGCAAGTGCAGAATTAACCAGATTCCTGATAAACAGCACCGCGGGAGTCCTTGGGTTTGGAAACCCTGCCAAAAGGTGGCCCGAGCTGAATCCCAGCGAGGAAGACCTGGGCCAGACCCTTGCAACTTATGGAATCGGCAACGGGTTTTATATTGTGTGGCCTATTCTGGGCCCCTCCACCCTGCGTGACTCCGTGGGGATGATCGGAGATTGGTTCTTGAATCCTGTCTCATATGTGGATCCGACCGAAGCATACCTGGAAATCAGAGCCGTGGAGACTGTAAATCAGACTTCATTTCGGATCGGGGATTACGAATCTCTCAAGGAAGCAGCCATTGACCCATACGTGTCGTTCCGCAATGCGTATATCCAGTATCGTAAAAAGAAGGTGGAGGAATAGGGGAAGTGGACACGAGTTCTGTGGCCCAGAGCCTGCCCTGCCATTGGCCATCAGGGCTGTCAAAACAGGTCCCCAGCTTATTTAACGGGGTGAATCTATAAAGGCAAAAGAGGGCTGTGAGATATGCTATTTGGTAGTCATTTCATACACCCCATCCCAGTCAGCAGATGGCGGCTTTTTCTTAAGATCAAGGCACCTTTCAATATAGGCTTGGGCTGCATATAGGCTTGGGTCCATGACCGTAATATTTTCAAAGATATGGATTGCCTCATCCCATTTTCTCTCTTTGTAAAGACTGACCGCTTGATTGAACTGATTTATAACAGTCTCCTGGATATCAGGGAGGTCTTTATACCCTATGAGATTATAGATCCTTACCGGCTGTTTCTTCCCTTTCACCCTGACAGAGTCCAGCTCCATACAGGCTAATTCGTTTTTCACCCTCTCAAATGTAAATTCACTTATTATTATATTGGTCTTATAGCTCTTATTTGCACCTTCCAGCCTGGAGCCAAGATTAACTGAGTCACCCATAACAGTAAAATCAAACCTCTGTATCGATCCCATATTCCCAACCATCATGGGGCTAGTGTTTATGCCAATGCCAATATCCATAGGCTGCTTGCCCTCACCAATCCATTTTTGATTAAGTCTCTTTAGCTCTTTTATCATTTCAAGGGCAGATTGACATGCCTTGAGGGGGTGATCCGGTAAATCAAGAGGTGCCCCGTATATGGCCATAATAGCATCTCCCATATATTTATCCAAGGTACCATCATATTTAAAGACAATATCTGTCATAACGGTAAGGTATTCGTTCAAAAGATGTACCAGATCCTCTGGTGTTAGCCCTTCAGCAATAGTAGTAAAACCCCTGATATCCGAAAAGAGTACTGAAAGATCCTTTCTGTCCCCACCAAGTTTCAGTTTTTCAGGATGTTTTAGCATCTCATTAACCACAGAAGAGGAAACATAATAGGTAAAAGCCCCTTTAATCTTCTTCCGCTCCCTTTCCTCGCTCATATATTTATAGATAGTAAGGGATATATAGATAACGATCAGGGCTGCCAGGGGGTATGTGATATTAAACCAGAGACCATATTTAACGAAAAGGAGTCTGCTAAAAAATATATAGGCCATGAAAAGACCTATAGCAAACAGGATTCCTTTTACTGCGCTTAGGCGTGGAATGACAAACCCCATAATTATCCCGATGAGTATAATAGCTAAAAGGTCAAAAATCTTGGCCCATTTAGGCCGGAACAAGAACTGTTGTTGCAGGATATTATCCATTACAGTGGCATGTATTTCCAAACCAGGATAAATAGTTGAGAATGGGGTACTCCTCAGATCATATATGCCTGTTGCTGTCGCCCCTGCTATAACTATTTTATCCTTGAACTCTCCCTTAGGGATCTTATTGTTAATTATGTCTGTAATTGGGTAATGAGGAAAGGCCTTGGGCGGACCTAAGTAGTTTATCATCATTTGCCCGCTCTCATCGGTTGGAATATTGATTTCCCCCATCTGAATCCCTTCTACCCCGTAACTTGCCACCTTAACGATCAGGGGGGGTTGGTCCAAATAGTGCCATATAGACTGAATTGAAAGAGCGGGAAAGGTATCTTCTTGCCCACATTTTATAATTAAGGGTATCCACCTGACTGTAGCATCTATGTCAGGGAACATGTTAAAATGACCGGATGAATCAGCGGACTGATCTAGTATTGGGAGATTAACTTCAGGCGAGTAGGACTCAAAGTAGAAGTCTATATCAGGTTCTTCTTGATAAGAGTGAATAATAGAGTATCTGGATCCACTAATTTGGGCTATGTTATTATCTATTGTTTCCCTTTCAATATTATAGCCAAGAGCCTTTTGGCTCATATGAAAGAAATAGCCCAATATCACCTTGGCCTTTGACCTTTTCATAGCATTAGCTAAGATAAGATCATTATTGGCCAAGAACCTGGATTCGTCCAAAAATCTGTCTAACTCCTCGCTCTTTAACTTTAAACTCGCTACCTTAGCCTCCAATTGCTGAATAAAGGAGAGGTTGTTGTTTTCATCAGGCTCAAGGAAGCCGATATCAAATGCAATGACCTTTGCCCCATCATCTGAGAGATAGTCGATAAGCCTGGCGATCTTGGAGCGTGGCCATGGCCATCTTCCCTCTTTATCAAGACTCTTTTCATCCACGACAGCAAGGACAACTGCATCACTTCCCTTCATAATTCCCCTGGATTTAAACCTTAGATCCAGTGTCTTTAGCTCAACAATCTCAAGAAATGGTGGACCTATAAGAAATAAAAGGATGATCAAAAATGTTAGATAAACAGTGAGGGAGAGCGGATTTATCGAGAATAATAACTTAAGTTTTTTATTCATCTTATCCCTCTCGTATAAGGCATTTTATCTTTTGATGGTTTTTTCGAGGTCAGAGAATCTTTTCAATTATTATTAATTTCATAAGGTTAAGCATATATGGTAAATATCTATAAAGTCAAGAAGACAAGCAGTGATGGGTAAAATTTGATTGACAAATTTGTCGACAGATTGGTAAGTTAATCGACTAAAGATGTTTCGGCTGATGAACATTCTTGAGGAAACCTTTCCCAATAAGGTTTAAAATCAGCCGTTTTCTTTTAAGGAGAAAACGGCTTTTTGTGTTATGTTATAGATGATAAAGGTATTGACAATAGCAGGGTCAGATAGCGGTGGAGGGGCAGGGATCCAGGCAGATATCAAGACCATATTTACCCTTGGGGCTTATCCATTAACTGTAATAAGTGCCTTGACAGCCCAGAATTCCCGGGGGGTGGATAGTATTCTTAAGATTGCGCCTGATTTTGTTGTTGCCCAGATGGAGAGTGTGATCAGTGATATGCATCCCCATGCAACAAAAACCGGGATGCTCCTTAATGTAGGCATCCTCAAGGCCGTGGTGAAAACAGTTGAAAGATATAGATTGCCCTTATTGGTAGTAGATCCGGTTATCCTTTCATCAACCGGAAAGGTCTTGCTGGAATCCAATGCTATAGATATACTCAGGGAACAACTCTTGCCACTGGCGACTTTCGTGACCCCTAATTTACATGAGGCTGAAATTTTGAGCGGTCATAAGGTGGGGAATTTACGGGAGATGGTAGCAGCAGCAAAGCAGATCAAGGAATTTGGTCCTGATAATGTTATTATAACCGGAGGTCATCTTAAGAAGAAATGTATAGATATACTATATAATGGTAAGGAGGTTTATCGTTTTGGCGGACCTCGGATAGAGTCCAGACATACCCATGGAAGCGGGTGCGTTTTTTCCGCGGCCTTAGCTACATTTTTGGCAATGGGTAACAATGTCCGAAAAGGGGCCGAGATGGCCAATAGCTTTACCAGAAAGGCAATAAGCAAGGGGCTCAAAGCGGGGAAAGGCCCTGGGAGTGTGCAGCCTCCAATCAAAATAGGATAGGAGAAGGGTTATAATGACTCAATTAAAAAAGGCAAGAGATGGGCTTTTGAGCCCAGAGATCAGCTATATAGCTGAAAAAGAGAAGGTCGACCCCTCTTGGCTTGGAGAAATGGTAGCTAAAGGGAGGGTTGTTATCCCGGCAAATAAAAAGCACAAGGATTTAGAGCCATGCGGGATTGGTGAAGGATTGTTGATAAAGGTGAACTCAAACATAGGTACCTCCTCTGATCAGATTGATTTGGAAGAGGAGATGGCTAAGCTGGAGGTCTCTATTGAGGCTGGAGCAGATACTGTGATGGATCTTTCCACTGGTGGGGATCTTGATCTGATAAGAAGGAAAATAATAGGGGCATCAAAGGTACCAATTGGAACAGTTCCCATATACCAGGCAGTGATAGAGGCAGTTGGGGAGTCAGGTGGCCTTACCCATTTAACAGCAGATAAAATATTTGAGGTAATAGAAAGGCATGTATCCGATGGGGTTGACTTTATTACCGTCCATTGTGGTCTAACTCTTAAGGGTCTGGAGGTGTTAAAGGCTCAGGGTAGAGATCTTGACATAGTCAGCAGGGGAGGGGCATTTCTGACTACGTGGATGCTCCACCATGAAAAAGAAAATCCTTTATATGAATTTTACGACAGGCTCTTGTCCATTGCCAAAAAATACGATGTTGTTCTCAGCCTTGGTGACAGCCTAAGGCCTGGGTGTCTGGCCGACTCCACTGACAGGGCCCAAATCCATGAACTCATGACCTTAGGTCATCTCACAAAACTGGCCTGGGAAGAGGATGTCCAGGTAATGATAGAAGGACCGGGTCATATACCGTTACATGAGATTGAAACAAACATCAAACTTGAGAAAAGCCTCTGTAGTAATGCCCCATTCTATGTACTCGGGCCCTTAGTAACTGATTTAGCTGCGGGCCATGATCATATCGCCTGCGCTATCGGTGGCGCTGTAGCTGGATGGGCTGGGGCAGATTTCCTCTGTTATGTCACACCCAGTGAACACCTCTCTTTACCCTCAGTGGATGATGTTAGGGAGGGAGTTATTGCAACAAAGATTGCTGCCCATGCTGCTGATATTGCCAGGGGGAATAAGCTTGCCTTGGAGGCAGACAAAGAGATGGGTATGGCACGAAAGAATCTTGATTGGGAAAAACAGATGGATCTTGCACTTGATCAAACAAAGGCAAGAGAATATAGAAAGAAAAGGCCACCAGCAGAAGAGGATGTATGCACCATGTGCGGCAAATTTTGTGCCATAAAACAGGTTAAAGAATATTTCCATGGTTGACCGTTCAAAAAAGGTTGGACATCAGGTCTTGATATTTACGGATTTAGATGCCACCTTGTTAGATGATCAAACCTACGATTTCAAACCAGCACTACCTGCCCTAAGGCTTATCCTTTCACTAAAGATCCCCCTTATCTTGGTAAGCAGCAAGACCCGGGGAGAAATTGAGGTTTTAAGGAAAAGATTGTCTCTGGATAGCCCATTTATAGCAGAAAATGGGGGCGGTATATTCTTCCCGGCTACCTTTAAATTACCCAAAGATTACCCTTATAAGAGGGTCGGCGATTATAATGCAATATTTATCGGAAGGCCAATAGCGGAGGTACTTGAGAAGACCCGCAGGCTGAAGAAGGATTTTGACTTCAAGGGTTTCTCCGAGATGTCTCCTGAAGAAATTGCTTCAGTGACTGGCCTCAAATTAAAGCAGGCCACCCTTGCCTCCATGAGGGAATTTGATGAGCCGATATTGTTAAAAAACCCTATGGATGATAAGAAGATATTCTGCAAGAAGGCCTCAGATCTTGGCCTTGATTGTGTAAGCGGAGGTCGATTTATTCATCTTTTTTTGGGGGGCAATAAGGGTAGGGCTGTGGAGATAGCGCTCAGTGTTTACAGGGGACTAATGGGCCATATTTTTTCTATTGCTCTTGGTGACAGCCCAAATGATATCTCCATGTTGAAGGTGGTAGACAAGGCTGTCTTAATGCAGCATAAAGATGGCACCTATATAAAGGGTCTGGATCATCCAGATCTCATTAAGGCAGAAGGAAATGGGCCTGAGGTGTGGAATAGGGTGATATTATCTATACTAAGTGCCTAAAGTGCCTAAAGTGCCTAAAGTTATGAGTGCCTAAAGTTGATGATCTCGTAAAAAGTCAGAAATCAGACGGCACAGTAAAAAGCTCCAGATGCAAGGCGCGCGAATCTTTAGGAATGAGGCGTACTTATAGTACGCTGCAATGACTAAAGATGAAGCGCAACGCCGCCCTTCGGCTTTGCTCAGGGCCGTGAGCCTGTCGAACGGCAGATGGACTTTTTACGAAGCCGTCAAAGTTAACGCAACAAACTGGACAAACTCGAGACCCTTTCTTTTTCCTGAAAGCTGATCCTGATTGGGGGTTCTTATCATGATTCCAACAATAAGATGGGAAGATAATTGTGTTTATATTATTGATCAGCGAAAACTCCCTAGAGAAAAGGAATGGCTTGTATGCCGCAGCCTTGGGGATGTTATTAACGCCATCAGAGAAATGGCTATAAGAGGTGCTCCAGCCATTGGCGTGGCTGCTGTCATGGGATTAGCATTGGGTTGTCAGTCTATCAAGACAGATGAATACGGGGTCTTCAGGAGGAGATTTTTGGAAATGGCACAGCAGATGAAATCGGCCAGGCCCACAGCAGTTAACCTCAAATGGGCAATTGAGAGGATGATTAAGCTTGTGGAGAGAATGCCCAATAATAATGTGGAGGAGATTAGAGAGGCTATCAAAAAGGAGTCCCAGATCATCTTAGAGAGGGATATCGAGATCAATCTCAAGATCGGGCATAATGGTCTGGAGCTCATTCCAGGCAGGGCAACTATCCTTACCCACTGTAATGCCGGGGCATTAGCTACAGGTGGTTATGGTACTGCTTTGGGCATAATCAGGGCAGCCTATGCGGCTGGGAAAGATATCCATGTGATTGCCGATGAGACAAGACCATTGCTGCAGGGTATGCGTCTTACAGCATTTGAACTGATGGAGGAGAACATCCCAGTTACGGTAATAGTAGATAGTGCGGCAGGTTATCTAATCAGAAAAAAGATGATAGATTTAGTAATAATTGGTGCTGATCGGATAGCATCAAATGGGGATGTGGCCAATAAGATTGGCTCCTACCAATTGGCCGTGATAGCAAAGGAGAATAAGATCCCCTTTTACGTAGCCTCACCCATTTCGACCTTTGATCTTGGTCTAAAAAACGGGGATCTGATCCCTATTGAAGAAAGAGAACCAGGGGAGGTAATCTCCTTTGCCGGTCATCAGCTTGGCCCAGAGGGTGTCGATGCCTTTAATCCTGCCTTTGATATAACTCCGGCACGGTACATTTCCGCTATAATAACCGAAAAGGGAGTCCTTAAATCACCTTATAAAAGCAGTATCAGGAATGTATTTGGAGGAAAAGATGATAGAGGTAAAGGTATAGAGGCAAAGGCCGATAAATATATGGACTGACAATAGGAGGGATTCAAGGGCTTGGTTTTGAAAAGGGGTTGCAAAAGCTAATTATAATGAATATAGTAAAAAATATTGACATCCCTAATAATCCTTAAAGTGATATGAGGTAGGTTAATGGAACCTGAATATAGCTTAGAAGAAGAAAAGGGGCAAGACCAGAAGATTCCCACCCAAAAAGAGCTGGAAAAGGAGCTAAGTGAATATCTTTCTAAAAAATACGGTGATCGGATAAAGATAGTATCCCCTTTCCTCTTCCCTCAGGGCGAGCCCAGGAAGAAAGGGGAAGGTGGAAAAGGGGATGTCAAGGAGGATGGTGTTCCTGCCTTTGATATGAAGCCTGAGGAGTTAGAGTCCTATTTAGATGGATATGTAGTTAAGCAAAATCGGGCTAAAGGTGTGCTGGCCACAAAAATATGTACCCATTTCAACCGGATAAAATCCATAGATAAACGATCTAAAAAGGAAAAACCCTTTTCTGTTGGGATGATCAAGAGCAATATTCTTATGATAGGCCCTACAGGTGTTGGCAAAACATATTTGATAAAATTAATTGCCCAAAAGATAGGTGTTCCATTTGTCAAGGGTGATGCTACCAAATTTAGTGAAACAGGTTATGTAGGTGGTGATGTGGAGGATTTGGTAAGGGATCTGGTATATGAAGCTAATGATGATATTAAGCTGGCCGAGAATGGTATTGTTTACATAGACGAGATAGATAAGATTGCCTCCAGCCAAAATATTATCGGCCATGATGTTTCAAGGACAGGAGTACAGAGGGCCCTTCTAAAACCGATGGAGGAAACCGATGTAGACCTGAAGGTTCCACATGACCCAATCTCGCAGATACAGGCTATTGAACATTACCGAAGAACGGGAAAAAGGGAAAAGCAGGTGGTAAATACGAAGAATATACTTTTTATTATGAGTGGGGCCTTTGAGGGATTGACAGATATAATTAAAAAACGGCTCAAACGTCAGGGTATAGGATTTGAGGCAGATATCCATTCTTCTGAGAAAGATATGGATATCCTCAAAGAGGTAAAGCCACGGGATCTCATTGAGTTTGGATTTGAGTCAGAATTTATAGGTCGTCTTCCAATAATCGTTGTTTTCGATGAATTAACAAAAGACGATCTAGTTACAATCCTCAGAAATCCAAATAACCCTATTATCCTAAGCAAGAAAAGGGATTTTATGGCATATGATATCAGTATTCAGTTTGAAGATGAAACACTTAAGAAATCATCGGAGATGGCTGCGCAGGAGAAGACTGGTGCAAGAGGTTTAGTTAGTGCTGTTGAGAGGATCCTTATGCCTTTTGAAAAGCATCTTCCATCGACTATTATAAAGAGGCTGTTGGTTACTCCAGGACTTGTTGAAGACCCAGAGCAAGAGCTTAAACGTATTGACTCCGATGGGGATAATGACCCTAAGATGGAAGAACGATTTGCAAAGGTAGTGGCAAATGAAAAACAGAGAGTGAAAAAGATTATAACTGAGAGATCAAAGGAATTTGAGGCCCAATCAGGTTTAAGATTATACGCGGATAGAATAGATTTGATTGCGGAACATGCTCTTAAATATATATCTGATATTGACTCTGCTTTTATGGATTTTAAGGAGATGTGTGATCAGATAAAGGCACAGAATGAGGGGTTGTTTTCCCAGCTGGGAATTGATGTCCATTTTGCAGATAGTGCCATTGACGAGATAGTAAGGATTGCTATTGTTCAGGATCGGGATGTTGGCGCGATAAGTCTTAACTTGGCAAATGAATTGGAGTATGGACTCAAATTAATTAGAGATCGGATTGGCTGTGAGGCTTTTACTATTACCGGTGAGGCAGTTTTAGATCCTGAGAAATATTTAGATAGCCTGATAAAAAAGTATTATGGCCAGGATCCGGTGACATTCTAAGCCTATTATTCCCTCCGCCCTTATTACCAGTCAGGGCATTAAGACTTTAGATACCTAAATCTTCTGCCAATAAAAAAACTGGAAATTGTGCATCAGAGATAAGGCCAGAGGCAATTATCCCGAATTTCGCAAGGTTTTTGAAAGGCGTTACTATTCCCCTCATTGCGAATGCCGGGTATGGGTGTCCTTTTTCAGGCACGAAAAAGCACATGCACGTTTGCCGGCCAATGGTAAAGATGGAGGCGGGCGGGCCGTCTCATCAATAATGCCCAGTATCTCTTTGTCTGGCTATCTAATACTTACGCAGCCGCCCGCCTGGAGCATCGGTAAAGAGTATGCATAGCAGGCTTCCCAGTTCGTTGCCTGAAAAAGGACACCCATACCCGGGACTGAGCCTTGCGAAATTCGGGATTATAAGACCTTATTCACATGAAAGGTTTCGTGTGGAACTTAGAACTGGCCCATTATCTTATCAATGGGGAAAAAGGTGAAAATATAGGAGGATAAAGATGATGATTAGACCCAGGCGGCTTAGGCGAACCCCCACTATTAGACGAATGGTGAGGGAGACATATATAAGGGTGGATGACCTAATTTATCCCCTGTTTGTTAAACATGGTAAAGGAGAAAAAGAGCCTATTCCATCTATGGTGGGCCATTATAGGCTATCAGTTGATGAATTGGTCAAAGAGACAGCGGAGGTGTTGTCCTTGGGTATACCAGGTGTGATTCTTTTTGGTTTGCCGAAAAAGAAGGATGAGTTGGGCAGCGAGGCATATGCCCAGGATGGAATTGTTCAGCAGGCTGTGGCTGCCGTTAAGGATAAGGTGCCGGAGTTAGTTATTTTAACTGATGTCTGTCTCTGTGAGTATACAGATCATGGGCATTGTGGGATTATAAAAGATGGTCTCGTAGACAACGATGCTACCCTTGAAATACTTTCCCATATAGCCCTTTCACATGCAAAGGCAGGGGCTGATTTTGTTGCCCCTTCAGATATGATGGATGGGAGAATTAGGGCGATTAGAGATGCCTTGGACAGAGATGGATTTAAGGATACAGGTATTCTGGCATATGCTGTGAAATATGCCTCTTCTTTTTATGGGCCATTTCGCGAGGCGGCTGATTGCGCACCTCAGTTTGGTGACAGGGCGAGTTACCAGATGGATCCAGCTAACGGGAGAGAGGCCCTTAAGGAGGCATCTATAGATGTTGAAGAGGGTGCAGATATCATTATGATTAAACCAGCATTGCCTTATCTGGATATTATCCACCAGGTTCGCACCCGTATCAATCTCCCTGTAGCGGCATACAATGTGAGCGGAGAATATGCCATGGTTAAGGCAGCTGATCAAAGGGGTTGGTTAGAGGGTAAAAAGGTAATGATGGAGATGCTTCTTTCTATTAAGAGGGCTGGGGCTGACCTTATCCTGACCTATTTTGCAAAAGAGGTAGCTGAGTTATTGATTGAGCATGAAAACAGGTATACCGACAAATAATGCGGACTCTTATAGGGATTATCAACTACGAATAGTAGCCTGGGAAGTTACTAGGTCATGTAATCTAAGTTGTGTTCACTGCCGGGCATCATCAAATTTTGGTCCCTATCCTCAAGAGTTGGATACGGGCAAGGCAATGGAGGTATTAGAACAAATACGAGAGGTTGGCAAACCTATTGTAATCCTCACAGGTGGTGAACCTCTTCTAAGGAAGGATATCTTCGCCCTGTCAGACTACGGCTCAAAAAGGGGCCTGAGAATGGCCCTAGCTACCAATGGAACCCTAATTACCCCTGATATTGCAAAGAAGATAGCCGAGTCCGGGATTAAGAGGGTAAGTATATCTCTTGATGGGGCCACAAGGGAGAGCCACGATACATTTAGACAGGTTAATGGAGCCTTTGATA
>SDBT01008665.1_pt1 | contig 16577 bp, 36 predicted proteins | sample 2277101 | NCBI WGS metagenome assembly SDBT01 (sample SAMN10404973, study PRJNA504765) | marine sediment metagenome | isolation source: marine sediment core GS10_PC15, 103 cmbsf | place: Arctic Ocean: Southern Knipovich Ridge | collected 2010 | reverse complement strand
AAATCAACAATTTAATCTAGCGGTAAGAGTATTCTTAGGTCTTGCAAGTGGAGGAAGTCAAGAGTTCCAAAATATTCCACAGCCAATCAAAGACCAAGCCCAAGCCCAAGCAGAACAAATAGAGAGCACCCAGGATATAACTTCTTTGAGAGATGCAGCTGAAGAATTAGAAAGAGAACATCCAGGAATGGAATTTACTCCAGATTTTGACAAACTTAAAATCAAAGTTACAAAGGACGGAAAAGAATTTCAATCTATTGCAGATTTTAACAAGGCACAAGCAAGAGGAGATAGGAAGGAAAAAGTAGAGTTTAAACCATTAGGGGCAGACACTTTTGATGTGGAGGATTTAAAATCTAAGATGGAAGTGACAGAAGAAAAGAAAACAGTCCTGGAGAAAGGAGTATCTTTTTTGTTTCCAAAAGTAAAGACAACCAGAATAACAAACGAAACTTATGTTCCAGCCTTCGGTGGATTTGTCAGTGCTTCCGAACCATCAGGACAAGCAACCGCAATCATAAGACCTGCAACCTTGCAAGAAAAAGCACAAATGGATATTACAAGTAAAAAACCTTTCCTTGCAGTTCCAGTAATAACTCTTGCAGGCCCAAGACTAAAAGTTTTATCTGAAAGAGATATAATTGGTGAAAGAAGATCTGAAAATATATTAACAGTAAATATAAGAGATTTGCAAACACAAACAAAAAAGTTCTCAGAAACATCAAAAAGAATAGAGAGTTTAGGAACAGAAATAAAAGAATTAGAAACAAAGAATGTTAATCGGCAACAAGAATGGGTTGGAAGTCAAGCAGATTATAAAAAGTACGAACAAAAGTTTTCTCAATACTCAAGAGAAATAGAAAGACTAAAGTCATTAGGAGGAAGAGAAGTTGAAGGAGCTATAGAAGCTCCAACAATCAGGACAGGATTATTAGGATTAGTTAAAGAAACACCAATATCAAGATTTGATTTTCAAAGAAAACCAATTACTGCTGGAGGTGCAGCAATAGCTTCTACTATTGGTGGAATTGCAGAAGGAGGATTAACTAAGTTAGGAATTGAAGGAATTAAGATTAAAGAATCAAAAGTAAAGTTTGTTGAACCTCAATTTGGAACACAGCAGACAGATCCACTTACAGGGGGAAGAATATCAAGCGTAAGGGAATTTCTAGTTCCAGAAACCAAGATACTAACACCAAAACAAGTTGGACAAGTAGTAGAAACTGGTGCGGATGTTGGAAAGTTTTTTATTCCAGGAGTGGGTGGAGGATTGTTTGCAGCAGAAGTTATTGAGAGTGCAGCAGAAGTTGATTTCAAGCCACTGGAATTTATTAAAGAGAAACCATTGGAAGCAGCAGGATTATTTGCAATTGGAACATTTGGATTAGTTAAAGGAATTAAAGGCATTAAAAGATTAGCAAAACCAGAGGTAAAATTTGAAGGAGGATTAACTGGGACACCAGGACAAGCATTAGAATTTCCAGAATTAAAATTTATCTCAGCACCAGTAAAAACAGATAGAGGGGTGATGGAAGTGGGAACTTCTGTGATTGAAACTTTTAGAGAACCATTAGTAAAAGTAACTAAAACTCCAATACAAAGATTATTAGGACTCCCTCCAAAAAAAGAGATAGTGAAAGGAGCAGAATTGTTTAGAACACAAACCCCACTAGGAATTATTGAAGGACAACCAACTCTTGTGGAGACTGCTAAGTTAGGGAAGAGAGGTTTTGGTAAGTCTCAATTCACAATACAAGATTCAGCATTATCTAAAACACAAAGTGCAGAAGAAATAATTAGACAAAAAGGATTACCTCAATTTTTGTTAGGAAGATTAAGTCCAATATCCACAGAAAAAGATCTTTTTGCATTAGCAGAATCAAGGATTGCAGATCTAGCAAGACCAGTAGGAAAGAGAATCACAAGAGAGGTAACTCTCGTAAAGACAATTCCTATAAAAGTTTCAGAAGCCCTTGAAAAAAAAGGAATACAAGTATTTGAAGTTGATACTATTGTTAAAGATGTTTCTAAACCATTATTCAGACTAGCAGGCCAAACGCCAAGAGTGGGAGGAACTGCTTTCAGATTGCCTTTAATTGATGCAAGTACAAAAACAGGTGTAAAATTTATTCAGCCAGCAGATATTGTCAAAACTCCTTTAAGCCAAACCTTTAGTATAGCACAACAAATAGCGAAGGTTGTTCCTAAGATTAAGATTCCAAAAGTAAGAACACCAAGTCCTACTGCAATTACAAAAGAAGTATCTACAAAGGTTACTCCAGCACCAGCCAGAGTTTCCCAATTTGAAGGGACTGGATTATATGAAAGAACTGAACAAGTAGAAACATTTGTAGGCCCAAAAATTACTGGGATAGTTAGGACTGATGAGGTGGGAATAATTCAAGGTCAACTACCAGCCATAACATTACAAGCAAGAATTACACAAGATCCATTTTTAGAAACAGCAGCCCAATTAGATGTAGGATTGGTGAGACAACTAGACATTAGTAGAAGTGCGGCTGCCCCAAGAATAGCTCAAAGAGAAGATACTAGAATGAGGGAGGCACAGATAATCAAGCAAGCTCCAAAGTTAAGTTCAGTCCAAGTATTAAACCTATTAACTCAAACAAAAACAAGACCAGTGACAATACAACAAACAGGACAAAGGCCAAGACCAGAAAAAACTAGGGGAAAGATTATACCAACTCCATTTAGAGATAGGGCTAAGAGAGACGAAGTAATCCAAGCAGCAGGAGAAATTATGGATGGATTCAAAGTATTTGTTAGAAAGAAAGGAGAAGATATTGAGATAGGAGAGTTTGGCACTAAAAGGCAAGCAGGACAAGAATTGTTCAGCAGATTAAAAACAACTTTAAGGGCTAGTGGTTTTGTAGAAAAAGACGGACAAAAGGTTAGATTAGAGTTAGGGACATTAGACCAAGAATTTGGGTATTCCAAGACCAGTCCATTTAGAATTGTAGAAAAAAAGAAAAAAAGATTAAGAAAAGGCACAACAGGAAAACAAATACAATTTTTTAGAAAAACAAAATCTGAAGGATTTTTCTAATGCCAAAGGGAATTTATAAGAGAAGGAATCTTGAAGAAGAACACAAAAAGAATATTTCTCAAGGTTTAAAAAAAGCATACAAAGAAGGGAAAAGAAAAAATATTGTTACTGAAGAAGTTAGAAAAAAGATTAGTAAAAGTATGAAAGAACAATATGCAAAAGGTACAATAAAACATCCAATGTTAGGAAAAACTCATTCTGAAGAAATGAAAAAAAGAATGAGAGAAATGTTCAAAGGAGTAACAATAGAAAAAAGATATGGGAAGGAGAAGGCAGAAAGAATAAGAAAACAAATTGCAGAAGGGTCAGAAGGTAGAATATGGACTAAGGAATCAAAGGAAAAAGCAAGTAAAAGCAGAATGGGATTTAAACCTAAGAAAGAATCAATAGAGAAAATGGCAGCAACATTAAGAGAAGGATACAAAAATGGAAAATATAAACCACCAATGCTTGGCAAAAAACACTCACAAGAAAGTAGGGAAAAAGTAGCTCTTTCTTTGAGAGGTAAATATGGGAAAGATTCAAGAAACTGGATGGGAGGAATTTCTTTGGAACCTTACAACTTCAACTTTAATAAAGAATTTAAGAGAGAAATTATGAATAGAGACAATCAGACCTGCATGGTGTGTGGCATAAAAAGAGAAGAGTTGGATCATACATTATCTATCCACCATATTGATTATGATAAACAATCATCTATTTCTCAAAATTGTATTTCTCTTTGCAAAGGCTGTCATGCAAAAACAAATGGAAATAGAAGATACTGGACAATATTTTTTCAAGGCTTAATCAAATTGAAGTATATGTATTCTCAGCAAAATAAATTAGTATTAAAAGCATAATGAAGATTGGAAAGATAATCAAAAGATTGATTTTTGAAAACCCTGATCAAGAAAATAAGATTGTAATAAATAATTATAATGTATCAACAGAAGATCAACTTCAAAAAATGTTAGCTAAATTAAGGAAAAATGAAAAATGAAAAATGATAAAAGAGGAACCTCCATATTTTTTGCTTTAATGATTGCAGTAGTATTATTTGTTCTAGGTCTGGCATTAGCAAATCCACTAAAAGAAATTACTGGGGAAGCAATGGCAGATACAGCTTTAGATTGTGCCAATGCAACTAATGATCAAATCAGAGCAGTGTGCACTTCAATAGATATACAACAACTTTTTATAGGAATTATCTTTGGGATAGGGGGGCTAGTAATAGTAAAGTCAATATGATGTTAAGAAATAAGAGGGGAAATATATTCTTTGGAGTTGTTGTGGCACTTATAGTGTGGTTTTTTGGAGTATTATTTATTCCATTTATTACAGATGATGTAACAAGTGCAAGAGATCTTTTGGACTGTTCAAATAATACAATCAGTGATGGAACAAAATTAAACTGTTTAACTGTAGATATAGTAATACCTTATTTCATATGGACTTTGATGTCACTAGCAGTAGGATTTCTGGTAGGGAGTCAAACATGAGGAAGATAGGTTTATTTCTATTTCTATTTTTATTTCTAGGAATAGTTAGTGCAGGAACAGTAACAGTAACATTAATTTCTCCAGCAGATACCTCAACAAGTTCTGTTACTCCAACAGTTTTTAATTGTTCTGCTTCAACAGATTCAGGAAACATCATTAATGTTTCTTGGTTTAGTAATTCTACTGGAACATGGCATTTAAATGAAACAATAACAGACCTGGGAGGAACTACAAATTATTACACCTTAGATGAAGGTTCTGGAGATGTGATTGATGAAAATGATGTAAACAATGGAACTAATGTAGGGGCAACAGCTGGATCAACAGGAATAATTGGAACAGGATATGATTTTGTACAAGCTGGTTCAGATCATATACTATTGGATAACAATATTTCATTAACAGGAGATTTTACATTAAGTTTTTGGGCCAGTGTTGATGATGCAAGTTCCCACATTGTTGCCTACAAAGCTGGAATTACATCAAATCACAATAGAATATTTTTTAATACTAATCAAATACAATTCCAAACACAAACAGCAACAGGAGTAATTTCCACAACTATAACCACAGGGTCTTATCATATGTACACAATTACTAGAGAAGGAACAAATGTAAGTGTCTTTTATGATGGAACCTACCAATCAAGTGCTACAATTGCTGGCACCCTAGATTTTGATAGCATTGGTTCTAAACCAAGTTTTGTAACTAGCCTTGATTATTATGATGGAAAATTTGATGAATTTGCAGTATATGTGGGAAGGAGAATAACAAATGCTGAGATCACAACTCTTTATAATAGTGGAAGTGCAGAAAGACCAAGCTTTACTTCCTCATTATATAATATTTTTTCAAAGACTATTCCTATTGGAACAACTCTTTGGAATTGTAATGCTTGTGATTCAGAGGATAGTTGTGACGATGCAGTGGCAAATTTCACAGTTAATTCAGATGCAATACCTCCTTCAGTAGTTTTATCTTCCCCATTAACTTTAGAAGATCAAGGAAGTTTTTCTATAAATCAATCATTAAATTTCACAGCAACAGATGCAGCAAATTTAGATACTTGTTGGTATGAATATAATAATACAAATACCACTATCTCTTGTTCATCAGGAGTTCTAGTAAGTACAAGCTTCCAATTAGAGGAAGGCGATTATACCATCACAGTATTTGCTAATGATACTCTTGGAAATCTAGGAAGCGATTCAATAACTTGGAGTTACAAGGTATTATTAAATTCTGTTGATTATACTGCCCACACATATGAAACAGCAGGTGAAAACTTTACTGCAAATATAACTGCAAATGCAAGTTTGACAAATGTACAATTGGTTTATAATGGAACTGAATACTCAACAACCAACTCTGGAAATCTTTATTATAAAAGTTTACAAATGGAACAAGTAAGTTTTACCTCAAACAAAAGCTTTCACTGGAAATTTACCTATGCAGGAGACACAATTAATTCAGGTAGTTATCAGCAAGAAATCCAGAAGATCTTTTTTGTTCTCTGTAATGCAACATATGCCGATGTATATTTGAACTTAACATTCAAAGATGAAGCAGACTTATCTAACGTAAATGCCACAATCCCCTCCTCCACATTTATTTATTACTTAGGTGATGGAACAATAAATAAGACATACACCTTTTTGAATAATACAGCACATGATAATTATTCATTTTGTTTTTCCCAACCAACAGAAACTATCTTTGTAGATACTTCTTTGCAGTATGCTTCAACAGGATACCCTCAAAGAATATATGATCCAAAACTTACTACATTAAGCAGTAGCACAACAAATAAAACACTTTATTTATTAGGCACAGTAGATGGGTTATTTGTAACCTTCCAAGTAATTAATGTGGCCCAACAAGTTCTTGGGGAAGTAATAGTTAATGCAACAAGATTAATTAGTGGAGAAACTGTTTTGGTTGGACAAGGAATAACAGATGCAGCTGGAACAGTAACATTTTGGCTTAATCCAGATTTTGTTCATAATATTGGATTTGAAGCAGAAGGATTTGATGTTTTATTCTTTTCAGTGGCACCAACGCAAACAATCTACACCATAGTTTTAGGATCAACTAATGTGGTGAGTTCAGGGTATTTAAGGGGAATGTCATTTTTAATTACTCCACAAGATGGATTTCTATATGAACACACCTTACATAATTTTACTTTTGATTTGACTTCTAATCATTGGGCACTTGATTCATTTGGATTTAACCTATCTTTTTCTAATGGAACGGTAATTGGTACTGTGTCCTCAAGCAGTGTCACAGGAGGAGTACTTTCTATCAATGATGTAAATGTATCTAATGATACTGGAATAGTAATGCAACCATATTTTATTGTGGAAGGGGTTACAACTTTAGTAAACCTACCAAGAATTTGGAGAATCCAAGAAATAGAAGGGACAGAGTTTAGTATTTGGAATTTTTTCACAAACTTAAACACCTTCACAGATGACGGGCTATTTGGGTTTGGAGATTTTGGAAAAATAATTCTAAGTATTTTTGTTATTGTAGTTATGGTAGGGGGACTGAGTTTTAGGTATGGATTAAGAAGTGAATCAGCAGTAACAGGCTTAATCTTTTCAATAGTATTTTTACTAGAGATTGGGTTGGAATTTATTCCTCAAATAACTATTCCAGCAACAGGAGTAATCTTACCAAGAGGAATCTTAACTGTAGTGACCTTCTTAATGTTAGTTGGAGTTTTAATAGCGGAGGAAAGAAGATGAGTAAATTATTAATTTTTATTATTGTGATTACTGGGACTTTATTATTATTAAATATTGCTGGGTTTAATCCTCCAGCAACAGGATTTGTTTATAATATTGTAGGAAATAATACTCAAACAGATGGGGGACAATTAGTAAATTATTCATCTTCAGACAATAGAATATCTCAAATAGAAGGAACTTCAATATGGCTGAAAATCACAGCAATTTTATTACTTGTTGGATCTGTAGGAATTGTTATAGGATCTTTTTTTAATGCACCACCAACGGATTATGTAGTTGCACCGATTGTTGCACTACTAGGATTAGCACTATTGGTAGATATGTTATGGTTAGTTGCAGAGTTTTGGTCTTTTGGTATGCCATATAATATGATGGGATTTTTGCTTTTTGTTCCCTTGATTGGGGGATTTATTGTGTCTCTAATAGAATGGTGGAGGTTTGGAGGGTAAAGTGGGAACATATATAGAACCATTTGATTTAAAGAAGATATTTTTACAATATTTTATAGGAAATAATTTACTATTTTTTTATGTATTTGTAATTATCTTTTCTTATGCTTGTGCAAAATATCAGATGTCTAATAGAAACTATTTCATTTTATTAGCTATAAGCTCTGTTATGTTGGCTGCATATTTGGAGATGGCAATTTACTTTCTTATATTTTTCCTAATAGGATTCTTCACATTTAAATTAATGACAAGATTACTAAGTTAGGACAAAGTTATAAATGGAAGTTACGTGTACATAACAATGGGGTTTAAAGAAATAATTTCAAAGCTAGGAGCAAAGAATAAAGAGAGAAAAGAAATTCTAAGACGCATGGATGATCAAATGCGTATGGAAGAGATCCTGATAAACAGAAGAAAGTCAGCAAACGAAAGAGAATTGGAAAGATATGATGATGAGGATAGAGAAGAATCAATAAAAGAGAGACTAGAATATATGAGAAAGAAAAGAGACCGTGACATTAAGTTTAATCATAATGCTTTAGATGTGAAAAATATTACTACTCATACTGAGTGGGAAGTTTTGAAAGAACCAAATGTTTTCGCAGGAAAGAATAATAGAAGTATGTTTGCAAATCAAAAATTCATACACAAAAACGATTCAAACTTATTAAAAAATAATAAGGCCCTATACGGAATATAAAAATGACTAGCAACATAGACATAGAAATTGAGTTGAAAGGTGACATTAACAAATTGTTTGACAAGAAACCTTGCAATAAAGAAAAGAAAGGAAAAGCAGAATTAGCTAATGTTTTCAGTGGCGAAGATTTCAAATTATAATGATAAGTAATCTAATAAAGAAAGAAATAAAGAAAGAAAGAGATTCTCTCAGAGGGAGATCTACTCCAGCAATTTGTGGAACTTTTGAGAGGGAAATTATAGTGCCTAAACAAGATGTGGCAAAGTGGAAGAAGAAAATAATTAATGCAGGAAACTTCATTGTTGGTACAGGAGAAGCAGGGTTTGGGAAAACAAAAATCTGGTTTAATCCAGTAGGAGCAAATTTATAATGAATACAAGGAGATCATTTCAAAGATGAGTGCAGCTAAAGCGATTCTAGGATTAGCACCATTGGCCCAAAGTATAATGCTTGCAGAAGAAAATCTTAAATTAGCAAAAAAGAAAAAGAAAAGCCCAAAGGATTTTATTGGGGTTGGTATAAAAACAATTATTGGTGCTGAGTTTATTAAATTAGAATCAGATATAATTAAAGGATTATAAAAATGGTAAAAGAAAAAAAGTTAAAAAAGATAAGATCAAAGAGGTTTCTAGCAAAACCAAAAGTAGATCTAGTAAAAGGATTAGACGCAGTTAAAGCAGCCATTGCAGCAGGGGAAGGCAAAGTAGGTTTAGTCAGAGAAGGCCCAACTGGACACTTTGATAGAGAGATGGTGAAGGAGATAAAGTGGTTGCACAAATGATATTTATTTATGTTTCAGGTGGTGATACGGAATGAACAAAAAAGGAGAAATGAGTCTTGGTGTGATAGTAATGTTATTCGTTGGGATAATTGTAGCACTGGCTCTTTTGACACCTATTTTTAATACCCAGAATCAAATGACAAGTAAGCAAGTAGAAACAAACAAATCTTATGCTGTGACTACTGCTTATGTAGATGCAAATGAAGTGGATGAAACAATTAATTACACTTTGTACACTCAGAGTGTATGGAAACAAGCAAGTTGTGATCTTGGATCTGTTGTAATAAGAAATGGTATTGGAGATGTTTTAACTATCACTACAGATTATCTTGTTTATACTGATGCAGGAGTGTTTTCTTTGGTGAACACATCTGATACTGTACCAGCAACAACATTGAACTTAACATATGCAGACTTTAATTTCTGTGCAGATGGGTATAATACTAATAGCGGAGCAAGAAGTATTGCTGGAATAATCGGATTGTTTGCAGCACTAGCACTTATGGCATTTGTATTAATTGGGATAAAAAATGAGATATTCTAATAAAACTAAATTTATTTTCTACCCTTAATTTATTTTTCTAAGGGTATTTATTTTAATTGAGATCAGAAAAAAAGGTAGTTGGGCAAATTGTTTAGGATTTTGATAAGACACCTAAGTCTGCCACTACCTTTTTTGTTGTTATTCTATAGTGAAACACTCTTATAAAGCTAATGGATTACTAATTCTTTATTAATTTTCAAATAGTTACACATCCTTATATAGAATTTCTCTTTCTATTCCTCATGGAAAATAAATTAGTAAAGACTTTGCCTCAAAAAAGTTTTTACTTGGCGGTGTTAGGAAGATTAAATCGTGGAACAAACCTTAGTAATATTCAAAAGAATTTGGGAACTTCTAAGCAAAAACTTAACTATTACCTTCAGAAACTTGTAGATTTGGGTTATGTGGAAAAGAAAGGCAGAGGATGGTATGAACCTAAACAAACATTTGAACACGCTAGTAAAAAGAGTAAAGACAATATAAGGGGCCACGCATTTATTTGGAGAATAAAGCTAAACCAAAAATACAATTGGAAGGAGAGATTAGACAGATTAAAAATAAAATATAAATTAGTTAGGGGGTGTATCCCAAGAATAATATTCAACAATAAAAAGATATGGTTGTGCAAAGAAATAATTCTAATATATGATTCAAATTCTTATTATGGGAGAAATGCCTTAGAATCAAGAAATCATTCTGCAATAGGCTTAATGGAGCAATTAGAAGCATTAGGGAAAGAGTTAGAGGTTTATTTATTACAGTGCAAATTTACTCCATCAAGAGAGCATTTTGCTTTAATTAAGAATGATCTGGCAATTCAGTGCAATAGGAATGAAGAAAAGATTAATGTTTATGATGAAAAAGATGGGGAATGGTTTTGGTTGGATGCTAGTGATGGACTGGGAGAATTAGAAACTGGAGGGAAAGGAGTTACTCAAGATAGAGCAGCATTAAATATGGATGTGCAATATTGGTGGAATGATCAAAAGAAGCATAAGTTCAAAGTAACCCCAACTTTTATTATGGATTCTATTGCAGGAATAACTAAAAATCAAGGAGTGTTTGATGCCAACATGATGTCTCACTTGGAAGTCCTGGAGAATATAGGAAAGGCAATTACTCAATTAAAGGATGAGGTTAAGAAGATAAATGGAAAGACCTAAGAAATGTCCGAAATGTGGTTCCTCAAGAGTAGTAGTAAATGGACAGATATTTTCTTGTAAGAAATGTTTATTTGTAAATAAACCAATGGAGGTGAAAAATGGTTAAAACACGTTGTGAAATATATTCTCGTGTGGTAGGATACTTGAGACCAATAGAACAGTGGAACGATGGAAAGCAAGCTGAATGGAAAGATAGAAAAGTTTATGACAAGGAGAGAAAGAATGGGAATTAAAATTAAATCAAAAGTTCAAATGATGTGGGATGTTGCTGTTGAACAGCAAGAGTTATTCATGAAAGGTATTCCAGAAATTGTTAATGGAATTGATACAAAAGAATTATTTAAATTTATCAGAGGAGCAGAATATAGAAGAGGAAAAGAAGATGCCTTGAAGGAGGTGAAAAATGAATAACAAAGAACTAGAAAAGATATGGAAAGCACTTGATACTAGAATCACTACTCTCAATGAAAGAACAAAAAATCATACTGCTGAGCTAAGAGAGTTAAACAAAAGGATAAAGGAACTAGAACAAAATGGAAGATAAAGACAAAGAAGTTTTAGAAGCAGTGTTATTGAGATTGGATGGTACCACTGAGGGGGAGTTAATGTTTAAGTATGGTTGGGGCCAGCACTTGAAAAAGGTGAGAGAAATAGTTGGAGTAATTAATAAATGAACAAACCAAAAGTAATTCAAATAAGTGAAACACTCTTTGAGATTCCAGAATTAGGTCACAGCATCAAAATTCAAATAAAGAAAGGAAGGAGAATATTCTTATGTAGTTGCCAAAACTCTGCAAGGTTTATTAACAATAATTTCTGTTATGATAAAGAATTAGTCCTGGAATATATCAACACAAAAGAAATACGTAAGCAAATAAATTCTCTAATAAAAGAATATGTATCATACTCAAATATTAAAAATGATATTTCCATTCATTCAATATTAAATGATTTACAAAACATAAAATGGTGAAGTGCTCAAAGTGTAATCAAAGAGAAGCAGTAGCTTTCTTTGGAGGAAAAGAGATATGTGGTTATTGTTGGGAAGGAAGAAAAGCAAAGAAAGATAAACCAAGTGAATCAAAGTTTATGAAGGAACTAATTATGAAGTATGGTCGTAGAGTATAAAAAAAATGGGAGGAAATAGAGTTAAAAAAGAATGTGAGAAGTGTAAATGTTTAACAAATAGAACTAGAATAAAAAAAGGAAAGATGCTTTGTTACTTCTGTTATGTTAAGAATACTATTATGATGCCAAGAAATAGTTATCCTTATTGCTCAGAGAGACAAGACTTGTAGGGAAATGCGAACATTTAAATAAAATCTAAACCTCTATTTTTTACAGCTTATCCAATAGGTTAAGCTTACTGTGTAAGATGCCATTGCTAGGAAGTTCATGATCAGGGCAAACTAGGATTGCGATACTTGGCGTAGTATCCTTTGGTATTTATGATAACATGATCCCTAGGGATTGTCACAGCAGTCCCTAGATGTTTTTTACCAAGAGTAAGTCCCAGGATAGATTTTCACAGTGCGTGGAGTTTCAATGATTCTCTGGGGTTCTTGGCTTTTTTCTCTGTAGGGAAATGAGAACCTTTATAAAATATTAAGCCTTGCCAATATAGACTAAGTTCATAGTCTGCTAAATTCTGCGAAAGCGGAAACCTTAATGGTGCGGATAGAGATAATTGAAAGGAGGTCAAACATAAAATGAGTGATGAAGTTTATTTTGAACTGGAAATTAAAGCCCTAGAAGAATTGAAAGTTAAAGCAATTAAAGAAGCAGATGAAGGATGTGAGAAAGGAGATGAAGGAACAAGGATGCTTTTTAACAATTTAGAATTAGATGCTGAACCTGCGGAAAGATACTTTGATGAGAAGAAAGGTGCATTTACTTTTTCAGGAACCTTAAAAGATAAAGATAGTGATAAAAAATTAGGTTACTTATCCTTTGATGTAGATATGGATGCAGATACTTTGCTAGATATAATTCAAATTTATATGAAGAGATTAGGAAAAGTTAAGACAGTTCTTGAAGCAGTAAAAGACGAGTAGAATCCAAAACAATTTATTTTTATTTTTTCCTTTCTTTTTTTTAGGTGTAGGGGTACACGAAGGTTGGGGTTTAAAAGCTATCCTTTGAAAAACGATACATTTATATAACCCATTGTATTCAATGTATTACATGGCTACAACTAAAGATGAAAGGGTGAACCTCAAAATTTCTAGGAAATGTTGGGTAGAATTAAAGAAATTAGGATTCTTTGGAGAAACTTACGAGGATATAATCTGGAGATTAATGAAGAAGCAAATTAAGAAACAGAACAAACAACAACCAAGTAAATTTGAGGATAACCTTTAAGGTTCGTGTACGATAAAATGAAAAATAGATTACAAATAATTAATGAGAATCTGCCATTGATTCCAAAAGACATTCCAATAAAAGAACAAATTAAGATGGCAGAAAATAAGTTAAAATTTATGAATGATAGTTCAAGTTTATTTATCTCAACTGGAGAATACATGATGACTTTAGCAAGTGTAGAAAGAGAATTGGGGGAACTGCGTAAAAGATAAAATGGTAAGAATAAAAACACAAGGATTCTATTCAGATAATCTTGACTTCAAATATGAAGTTAATGTTGATACTGAAGGAAACTTCACAACCACAATCCCAAAAAATATTGTAGAAATGTTTGAGAAAATTGATATAAAATTACAGAATAATAGACTTAACCATCCTGGATTCTTTTCTGCCAAATCTCTGGAAGAATTAAATGAACAAGTCCAGGAGTTAGCAATGAATTATTCTAAAAAAGAACTTGTTGAATCTAAAGTAATTTTAGAATATTCTATTGATACAACTTGTAATTATTGTAAAGGTAAAAAAGGATTGTATCCTGATGGAAATTGGCAACAAGACGCAGAAGGAGGAGATGACTTTAATTGGGTTGAAGGTTCATCAGAATCAGGTAGTTTTAGTTGTCATCCTTTCGGTTTCAAAATATATGTTGATCCTAAATTCTTAGAAATATGGAAATTTTCTAATGGGGAAATTAAAAAAGAATATTCAAGGGTAGATGATGAAAACATTGGAGAGGATAAAGTGTTAGATTGGCTTTGTTCAATAAGAAATCTTGGAGATGATAGTAACCAGAATCTCAAAGAAATAGATTACACTCCAGAAATAGGTCTTTTCTTTAAGAAAGCTCTTTCACATATTTTTAATATTAATGAAGGAATTATAAAAATGTTTGGAGGAGAATTAGACTTGAGTAAGATTGATATTAATACTTTACCTCTTTTAGAGTTTTCTGGGAAAAAAGAACCCAGTGAGGTGCAGGAAAGATAAAATGGAAAAAGAAAAAGTTATCCAAGATATTATGAATAAAATTCCTTGCAATCCAATCATGCTAAGTATGTGTGAAGATGAAGGAATGTCAGCAGAAGTTAAAATAAAAGATGTTAAGGTAGCATTAAGTGAAGCTTATGAAGCAGGATTAAACAGAACAAAGGAGAGTAAAAGATAAAATGGAAAACAATATAAAATTAATATTGCAAGCCTGGAAAAATGCAGCAGATTGGAATGATGAGAAAATTGGAGCACTAAAAAAGAAATATAATGTGAAAATGTTGCAATGCGATGAAGCTTGGACACAATATAAATTCAAAGACACTGGAATAGAATTTTATGCTCCTCATGATGAATGTTATGAAGACTACGATTTAACAGGAGATGCCTTAAAGTTTTCAGAAAAACATTATGATATTAATGAAGAAACTTTCAATAGAGTTGATAAGGAATTAGAAGAGAAAGGATTCATGGAAGAAGATTATGATGAATATATTAAATGGTGGATTAAAGATAAAGTTAGGTATTCTGTGGCTCACTATTCAAAGAAAGAGGAGGATATAGAAACCGAACCTCAGTAGTTTGTAAAAGATAAAATGGAAAAAAAGAAACCAAATACTTGGAGATTAGCTTATCCGAATGGTAATCTATCAATTACTAATTATAATCCAATAAAAGAACAAAAGAAATTAATAATAAAAATGATAAATAAATTAGGGAGAACTTGGATGATTGCTCAACAAACAGATGATGGAGATTTTGAACATGTTAGAGCAAAAGACCATCCATTTTTCAAGGAGGTAAAGCGAACTCTTAAGAGTGCATAAAAGATAAAATGGAAAAGAAATGTTGTGTGTGTGATAAGATAATTAAAGGTAATAGTTTAGATGCCTTAGAAACAAACTATAACTTGCACATGAAAACTCACAAATTAAGAATAATAAACCGAACAAGGAAGGTACAGAAAAGATAAAATGGAAATAACTAGAGAACAAATTAAAACCAAAGTAGAATTATTTAATATGGTTTCAGAAGTTGTTATGAAGGATATGAGAGCAGGAAGTGATGTTGAATATGCCACATTAACATTGGTATTATTTGAAGATTTATTAAAAAGACTAAACCGAACAACAAAGGAGAGTAAAAGATAAAATGGTTCATGCAATACAAATTGTAAAATGTAATAAAGGACATAACCTTTCAATTACTTTTGATGAAAACCAGTGTGGATGTCATCATGAAGGAAAATCTTGTATCACTCTTAGTTGTAATGAATGCTTTGCTGAATCATTTAAAACTAATCAAAGTGATTTAACAAAAGTTGAGAAAGAAGTTGAAATAGTTATTCCTTTAGATGATGAAGGAACCGAAGCCATAAAAACACTACTAGAAGGAGTATGTAAAAGATAAAATGAAAAGGCAAGAAAGAAAAGCTATTAGTGCAAATATAAGATATGAATTAAGAGAAGGAACTCACACATACACTATGTGCCAATGTGGAAGAAGAGGGTGTAGAAGTTTGAAATGTTGGGAGTGTTGGTTACATGATTTAGTTGAAGGAAAAACACTACCTGTTGAGGTGCAGAAAAGATAAAATGTTAATTAAATTAAAATATAGGAGGAGAAAATGGTAATACCAAAACTTACAGAGGAGCAAAGAATAGAATCATTTCTATCAGAGAGACTTTCAGATTTTGATGAAGGCACAGTAACCTTTACAAAAGAAGAATTGGCAAAGTTATGTTTGAGGGAAATTGATTTTGCTATGGAAGTTGTTAATTCAACAGATATAAAAGATGTTGAAGAGCAATACACTGAGGATAAAAAGTCCTCTCCTACTCAAAATAAAATAGGAATAGATGAGGTACAGGAAAGATAAAATGGAATTAACAAAAGAAGAAATGTGGCACATAATCCAAGTAATGAGAAATAGAGGAGTGAGTCATTGTGAATTTTGTAAAGACTTACTAATTAAATTAGAAGAAGATTACAAACCTAGTGAGGTACAGGAAAGATAAAATGAAAAAATGTTGTAATAAACCTATGGAAGCCAAAGGAATATGCCAAAGTGAAGATAATGGGTGGGGACATAGTGACTATGCTATTTTACTTCAATGTAGAAAATGCAATAAGATAACTATTGTAAATAAAAAAGCGAACGAGAGGAGTGCGTAAAAGATAAAATGAATAATAAGAATAAATATTATATAAAAGCAGGAGAAGTAAATAAAGCATTTAAAGTTATGAGAAAAGAAATGCTTGAACAATTAGACAAATTTAGAATTGAA
>SDBT01008664.1_pt1 | contig 16577 bp, 17 predicted proteins | sample 2277101 | NCBI WGS metagenome assembly SDBT01 (sample SAMN10404973, study PRJNA504765) | marine sediment metagenome | isolation source: marine sediment core GS10_PC15, 103 cmbsf | place: Arctic Ocean: Southern Knipovich Ridge | collected 2010 | reverse complement strand
TGAATGTTCATTAGTCTTTCTTTTGTAATTTTCTTATTTGGTCTCTCAATAAAAGGGCCTTCTCGAACTCCAGGTTCTTTACGGCTTTTTTAATTTCTTTTTCCAGTTGAGGAACGGTAGCTCTTTGGGGTCTTTGCGGAGTGATAACTTTTCCGGACGGAAGAGGGAGATCTGATTCCTTAATTTCTTTTATGATCGTCTTTGGGGTAATCCCATGTTTTTCGTTGAAATCTTCCTGGATCTTTCTTCTTCTATTGATTTCTTCAATTGCTTCCTTCATAGAAGCAGTTTCTTTGTCTGCGTACATTATTACGTGACCATTTATATTCCTGGCTGCTCGTCCCATGGTTTGTATTAATGTAATCGTGTTTCTAAGAAAGCCCTGTTTGTCGGCATCCATAATTGCGATTAGAGAAACCTCGGGCAAATCTAACCCCTCTCTTAGAAGGTTTACACCAACGACAACATCATATCTTCCTAGTCGAAGATCTCTCAGGATTTCTAGTCTTTGAAGTGTCTTTATTTCAGAATGAAGGTAATTAACTTTTATTCCTTCTTCAGCAAGATATTCCGATAGATCTTCGGACATCCTTTTTGTTAGGGTTGTGATAAGGACTCTTTCGTTTTTAGCTATCCGTTCTTTTATCTTCTCCATTAGATGGTCAATTTGACCTTCCGTTGAAACGATTTCGATCGTTGGATCCAAAAGCCCTGTTGGTCGAACGAGCTGTTCAACCAGGCCTTTCTTTTTCGATTTTTTCAGCTCGAACTCTTTGGGTGTGGCGGATACATACGTTACATCCTGAATTCTTTTTTCGAATTCTGAATAGGTGAGAGGTCGATTGTCTAACGCAGAGGGGAGCCTGAAGCCGTGTTCAACTAGCGTTTGTTTCCTTGACCTGTCTCCGGCGTACATTCCTTTGATTTGGGGGATAGTAATATGAGACTCATCGATTATGGTTAGGAATTCATCTTTTGTTCGGAAGAAATCTAGTAATGAATGTGGAGGCTCCCCCGCCTTTCTAAAATCCAGATGTCTCGAATAGTTCTCAATACCGTGACAATATCCGGTTTCTTTAATCATTTGTATATCATACATTGTTCTTTCGAAAAGCCTGTGAGCTTCGAGGGTCTTCCCCTGACCTTTGAGTTTTCGAATATGCTGTTCTGCTTCCGATTTAATGTTCTCTAAGGAAACAGATATTTTCTCGTCGGAATTCATGATCCAATATTTTACGGGGAAGATTTCGATTTCTAATATTGTTTGATAATGCGGTTCCGTCTCGGAAAGCTTCTCAAAATCTACATTCCTTGCGATAGATATTTTCTTGATCTGATTTCGAGATACCGCTATTTTGATTATTTCGTTCCCTGTCGAAGGAACGATTTCAAATTCGTCTTTTGTTTTTCGAAAGTTTCCTCTGCCAAGTTCTATGTCCTGTGTATACTGAAGCCGCAAAAGAGTTTGAGATAATTTCGAAGGCGATATCTTTTGGCCCTCAAATACTTTCAAACTTAAGCTTCGATATTCTTCTGGGGATCCAAGGTTATATATACAAGAAACAGAAGCGATAATTATGACGTCGTCTCTTGTGAGAATTGCTTGGGTTGCGGCGTGTCTGAGTTTATCGATCTCTTCGTTTATCTTTGCATCCTTTTCAATATATGTGTCCGAATGCGGGATATATGCCTCTGGCTGATAGTAGTCATAGTAACTGACAAAGTAGTGAACCGAATTCTCCGGGAAAAAATCTTTGAATTCGTGATATAACTGGGCGGCCAATGTTTTGTTGTGTGAAATTATCAAAGTTGTTTTTTTGAGATTGGCTATAATGTTAGCCATTGTAACTGTCTTTCCTGCTCCTGTGACCCCCAAAAGAGTTTGGTGCTTGAAGCCTTTTTGAAAACCCTTGGTCAGCTTGGCTATTGCTTCCGGCTGATCTCCGGCTGGTTTGAATTTTGACGATATTTTGAACATGGGGGTATATATGGGGGATTTTATTGAAAAAACAGCCTTTTTAGGTTAGGCTTAGATTATGTTTTCTTATCTAAACGGTAAGATTGTCCTTAAATCCGATAAATTCATAGTTATCGACGTAAATGGTGTCGGTTACAAGGTATACATTCCGGAAAGGGCGAAGAATAGTATATCGAAAATTGGCGGAGAGGTCAAGTTATATACGCATTCCGTAATTAACATGAATGACGGGACTTTTGATATATACGGCTTCGTAGAACCGGATGATCTGCACGTGTTTTTATTACTAACTTCCATATCAGGTGTTGGCCCATCCTTGGCTAATTCGCTCATATCTTCTTTGGATGCCAGTACTATTCAGTCGGCTATATTAACCGAAGATCATGAATATTTGAGTCGTGTTCCGCGCGTTGGAAAAAAGACAGCCCAAAGGATTGTTTTGGAATTAAAAAGCAAAGTTGAGATCCTTCCCGGCATTGATAACACTGGATTTAAGGCTGACACAGAGGCTGTTGATGCATTAGTTGCTTTGGGGTACAGTAAATTCCAGGCACAAAAAGCTTTAAATGAGCTGCCCAAGACCGTAAAAACGTCAGAAGAGAAGATAAAAGAAGCATTGAGGATTTTGGGAAAGAATTAATGGACAAAAAAGATTGGAACAAAAAAGTAAAGGAGTTTGGTGGCTCCTTTTTGCAATCCTGGGAATGGGGAGAATTTCAGGCTTCTCAGGGGAGAGAAGTTAAAAGATATATAGAGGATTCGATGCTTGTTCAAGCTTTCAAGCACAAACTTCCTTTTGGTAAATCCTATTACTATATCCCCCATGGTCCGCTCGGTACTTTTTCCGAAAAGGGGCTGCTTAAGATATTGGGAGATTTAGGAGAAGACAAAGGGGTAATATTTTTGAAAGCGGAGCCGTTGGAACTTTTTGACCTCCCTCGATTTGGTTTTTCCGAATCGGAAAAAACCATACAGCCAAGAGAAACCTTGGTTTTGGATTTAACGAAACCGGAAAGCCAAATTTTTTCCGAGATGAAGAAAAACACGAGATACGATATCAGACTAGGTAGAAAAAGCGGAGCAGTTCTCGAAGAGAAAAGCAGAGAAGAGTTCAGGAGCATTTGGCCGATTTTTCTTGATACAGCGGAAAGAGGGGAATTCAGATTACACCCTTTTGATTATTACGATCGTCTTTTGGCGATTGACGATGAACTGAAAATTAAGCTTTTTGTCGTGAGGCATCACAACAGATATTTATCTGCGGGAATCTTTGCATTTTGGAACGATGCCGTATATTATCTTCACGGAGCTTCGTCGAATGAATTCAGGGAGATGATGGGAAACTATTTACTCCATTGGGAGATAATCACACAGGCCAAGAAGCTCGGATACACAATGTATGATTTTTGGGGGGTTAACAAAGTTAAGTGGCCCGGGGTTACAAGATTCAAAATGGGTTTTGGAGGAGAAGAGGTTAAAAGACTGGGTGCTTACGATATCCCCGTTTCCAAAATGTGGTATTTGGCGTATAGGCTTTCGCAAAAAGCGATGAGACTAAAAAGGAAAATAAGAAAATAGTATGCTGAACAAGATTTTATTCCAAATCAAAAAAATGGTTCCAAAGAAAGTGTTCGATTTCTTTCAACCATATTATCACCGTCTATTAAGTAGAGCCGGGGAGTTGGTGTATTCCAAGCCGTCAGGAAAACTAAAAGTTATCGGTGTTACGGGAACGAAAGGAAAATCAACAACCGTTTTTCTCCTTTCAAGATTTTTGAAAGCGGCTGGGAAGAAAGTAGGGATGATCGGTTCTTTGGGTATCGAGATTGGTGATCAGCACTGGCCTAATACTTTGAAGATGACAATGCCCGGCAGGTTAAAACTGCAAAAACTTTTGTCGGATATGGTTGCGGCCAAATGCGAATATGTAGTAATTGAGGTTACTAGTGAGGGGATAGCACAGTTTAGACACAAGGGGATTGATTTTGACTGTGCCGTATTCACTAATTTATCCAGAGAGCATATTGAGGCTCACGGATCTTTCGAAAACTATTACCAGGCGAAACAAGAATTGTTCAAAAATACAGCAAATATTCATATATTAAATGCCGACAGTCCCTACCTAAGTATGTTTATGTTTCCTGCCAAAAAGAAGATTTTCTATAGCCTACGAGACGGTTTCGAATTTTCTACATCTTTGGTCGGAGATTTTAATAAAGAGAATATTCTGGCAGCAGTATCTGTTTTGAAAGCATATGATATAGATGAAAAATATGCTCAGGAGGCTTTAGATAAAATAAAGTCTGTTCCCGGGAGAATGGAATTTATACAAAGAGAACCCTTCGAGGTTGTGATCGACTATGCTCATACCCCCGATTCACTTGAGTTGGTGTATAAAATGTTTAAAAAAGATCCGGGCGTAAAAGGAGAAAAAAAATTAATCTGCGTACTGGGTGCTGCTGGTGGCGGACGAGATATCTGGAAGAGACCTGTGTTCGGGGAGATCGCATCAAAATATTGTGACGAAATTTACTTAACCGATGAAGATCCTTACGAAGAAGACCCTGATAAAATAGTTGCCGAGATTGAAAAGGGGACAAAAAATTCGAAATTCAAAATTTCGAAGGTTCATAAAATCATGGACAGAAAAGAGGCGATCAAGGAAGCATTGGCAAGTGCGAAAAAAGATGACACAGTAGTTATTACTGGTAAGGGTTCAGAAACTACTATGGCTCTGGCGGGAGATCGCAAGATCCCATGGTCAGACAAAAAGGTAGTCGAAGACCTGTTGAAAAAGGAGGAGTAAGTGTCGAAGACAATACCTCGGCAGGAGATGAAAAAGTTAATTGTGACTTTGCCTGATGGTCGCCATAGAACCAATCTAGATGTTCTTATTTCTCATCCTGAAGTGAGGAAGCACTTCAGGGGAATGATCAAGATAGTGAAGGAGCATTTGGCTCGTGAAAAACAGGGGAAGTGAGGCTTAGTTCAAAGCCTCTTTTTTATTTCGTATAATAGATGCATGGATAAGAGATTTGAAATATTAGAACATACCGCTGATTTTCGTATTAGGGCTTTCGGTTCTTCGAAAGAAGTTTTGTTTAAGAATGCATTAGCTGGAATGGCACATGCTCAGAAAAAAGACTCTTTGAATAAGAAGACCACTATACGAAGACCTATATTTGTCGAGTCGATTGATCTGAATGCTCTCCTTGTTGATTTTTTGGGAGAGGTTTTGTCTTTGTCCGATACTAATCAAGAAGTATATACGGTTGTCGAATTCAAAGAATGCTCGGATACGATTATTGATGCCGAGCTAAAGGGTATCAAGATTGATCAGTTTGATGAGGATATTAAAGCAGTAACGTATCATGGTGCCGACATCAAAGAAGTTGGGGGAGGGCTAGAGGTGACAATTGTTCTCGATATTTAACCATGGATGTTCCTAAGAAAGAAAATTTGAGAAAGATTAATGATTACCTTTGGGAGATCCCAAAGGTTTTTCGTTCGGATGTGAAAGTTCCTGCTCGAATTTATATGACTGAGGAAATGATAGATGAAATATTCGAGGACAGAAGTCTGTGGCAGCTTACTAATTTAGCTACTTTACCTGGCGTCGTTAAATACGCAATGGCTATGCCTGATATTCACGAAGGTTATGGTTCTCCGATCGGCGGTGTTGTTGCGGTAAGAGCGGATGAGGGAATAATTTCTCCTGGCATGATCGGTTATGACATTAATTGCGGTGTCCGTCTTTTAAGATCGGATTTAGATTATGGAGATATAGAAAACAAATTAGACGAACTGGCTACAAGTCTGTATGGACAGATCCCTTCGGGACTTGGAAAAGGAGGAAGGATGAAGTTAGAAAGCGAGGAGCTTGATAAGGTTTTGGCTAACGGTGCCTCGTATATGACCGGGCGTGGTTTCGGAGAGGAAGAAGAATTGGATTTCTTGGAATCGAGAGGAAAAATTGATATGGCTGATCCAAGTTCGGTCTCCGATAGAGCGAAGAAAAGGGGGAGAGATCAATTGGGAACACTTGGTTCCGGGAACCATTTTGTTGAGGTTCAAAAAGTAGATGAAATTCATGATGAGAAAGCAGCTGAAGCTTTCGGCCTTCGTAAGGATCAGATATGCGTAATGATACATACCGGTTCTCGTGGATTGGGGCACCAAATTGCAACTGACCATATCCGTCTTTTTTTGAAATCGATGCCCAAGTACAACATCGTTTTGCCCGACAGAGAATTGGCAGCCGTACCATTCAAATCCGATGAGGGACAGAAATATTTTAAAGCAATGTCTTGCGGTGCGAACTTTGCTTGGGCTAATAGGCAGTTGATTACTCACCAGGTTAGGCATGCGTGGAAACAAACAGGAATACCGGTCAAACTAGAGATTGTTTACGATGTTGCCCACAACATGGGCAAGCTGGAAAAGCATTTGGATGAAGAGGGGAATGAGATAGAGATGATTGTCCACAGAAAAGGAGCAACCCGTGCTTTCGGACCCGGCTTTGCCGAATTACCCGACAGGTACAAAGATGTAGGGCAACCAGTTTTGATTCCGGGTTCTATGGGAACCGCCTCTTATGTTTTGGCGGGGACTACACAAACCATGGAAGAGACCTTCGGTTCTAGCTGCCATGGAGCAGGGAGGAGAATGTCGAGAGGGCAGGCTAAACGAGAAGTAAGAGGAGATGAATTAAAAAAAGAGCTGGAGGAAAGCGGGATAAGAATAAGGGCTGGATCCATGACAGGGCTAGCTGAAGAGGCTCCTAAAGCGTACAAAGACATAGATTCTGTCGTGAATACTGTTCATGGTGCCAATATAGCCAAGAAGGTTGTCAGGCTGGTTCCCGTGGCTGTAATCAAGGGGTAAGCTTGTCAAGCCATTTGTTTAGTGTTACTAATAGGTTAGTTGCCTTAACAAGGAGGGGCTCGTTTGAAATGTGAGTGCGATGTTGATGCTATAGTAATCTTTGACGCGAACCTTCCAAAACCAAGAAAAAGCAATCATGTTACTCCGGACAATTTCCAGGAAGCTTTGAAGTTCGATACGATGTTAGTAGATATTCCTAGGCGTTTGAGGAATGTTCCCAAGGGGCCTAAGGACGAAGACGAAATAGTTTTGGACTGGGTAATCGAAGAACTGATTCCTAAAACTGCAGAGTCTGTTGTAGAGTGCGGATGCATCAGATATTATTTTTTTGTAACCAAAGACAACAAATTTAGAGAAGACTCGAGATTTGATGCTAAACTCTCGCATGGCATGACAAGCGACAGCGCCCTGATTAAAATTATCCCGATTCCTTCGAGAAAAGAAGGAGGAGGAGATCTGCGCAGAGTTCAGATTTTAGGAAAAGTGATAGAGAGACTCAACAAAGCTTGGAACGAGTTATCCCCAACCTAGTTGGGGATTGTTTTTTTGGATTTTAAAAGATACAATTGAAGTAACGTGGCGATAAGAAGGAGAACAAAAGAACCAGCTAGCGTCTTCTGGATCTTTATAATTTTGATCCTTGGTCTTTTTGTTGTCTCTGTAATGTTTTTTACACAAGGAAAGAACTTCGATGTGGCGGATAAAGACTCAACTCTTTCTACTATGAGCCAGGCAGGTAATCGTAGCTCTCGTGTATATACCGTTACTTACAGGAACGGAGTATTTAGCCCGACGAACTTGAGAGTCCGCATGGGAGATACAGTAAGATTTAAAAATGATGCGTTGTTGTCGATACATATAATTAGCGAAAGTCTCCCGGGTTTCGACTCTATCGGTACGGTTCCTCGTGGGGGAGTATTTTCATACACCTTTGCCTCTCGTGGTATTTTTCAGTACTACAACCAACGTAACTCAGACGAAGCCGGAACCGTTATCGTACGATGAAATTAAAGCTTCATTTATTTAAGACGGAATTATTCTTTTTTGTGTTAGCCCATTTGGTGGGTATTTATGTTGCCTCAAGATTGTTGATTAATACCCAAGCTAGATTTATTAGAATAGACCTTTCATTATCGGATCTGCTTGTTTTTGCTTTTACCTTATTTGTGGTCGTTCTCTTTATGGCCTTCTTTAAGAAGAAGAGGCTTTTTTACAAAGCATTTTTGATCTTAATAATTTTTCTGGGGACGCAAACCGTATTTGCTTCATTCCTTGGAGGCATCTACTCCTATGTTGCTGCCTTAGCACTGCTTGCTTCATTGTTTACATTAAGAAGTTTATTTATGCAGAACTTAGCGATATCTTTGGCTATAGCGGGACTTGGCGGTGTAATCGGCTGGAGTTTTACCCCTGTTATGGCAGTAGTTTTGCTGGCCGCGTTTTCCGTCTACGATATTATTGCTGTTTACAAAACCAAACATATGGTGAAGATGGCCGAAGGAATGATTGAAAGTGGTGCAATCTTCGGACTGGTTATTGTGACCAAGAAACCAAAAGATTTTATGATCCTGGGCAGTGGTGATATTTTGCTCCCACTAATTCTATCTGCCACTGTAGCTATTAGTTCAATCCCCGGAGCATTATTGGTTAGCGGCTTTGCTGCGCTAGGACTTTTTGCCACGCATCTACTTTTCTCTAACCAGAAAAAGAGAAAGCCTATGGCTGCTTTGCCGCCGATTGCAACGCTCTCGATAATAGGGTATCTTATCGTTATTTTATTATGAGACTTAAATTTTATGGGGGTACAAAATCTGTAACAGGAGCGAATTATCTTTTGGAAGAAGGAGATACGAAGATTTTAGTTGAGTGCGGATTAATTCAGGGTTCTAAATATACGGAGTACCAAAACTACGATGATTTTGCTTACGATCCTCGGGAAATAGATTATCTGTTTATAACCCACAGTCACATGGACCATGGTGGAAGAGTCCCCAAGCTTATCAAAGAAGGATTTAAGGGAAAGATATTTTTGACTCACCCAGCAAAGGGGCTATTAGAAAGAGCATATCCCGATAGCTTGAGGATTCTGAAAGATGATGCCCGACAGGAAGGGTTCGAGCCTTTGTACAGCAAAAAAGATGTTGAGGAGACCATGAAGCTAATGGAGGGGGTTAACTATTACGACACTCTTAGCTTGGAAGATGGATTGAAAGTTACATTCCATGACGCGGGACATATTTTGGGATCCGCGATCATAGAGTTTAATTGGAAGGGGAAGAAGATTATTTTTTCGGGTGACTTAGGAAACCCACCTGTTCCCCTACTAAATCCAACCGACTTTGTAACAGGAGCGGATTATGTTCTAGTTGAATCTGCTTACGGTAACAGGATCCACGAACAGAGAGCTGAAAGGAAAAAGATCCTGAAAGAAACGATTGAGCAGACCATAAATCGGGGCGGAGTTTTGATGGTGCCTTCGTTCGCGATGGAAAGAACGCAGGAAATGCTTTTTGAATTGAATGATCTGATCGAAAATAAAAAGATTCCTGCGATACCCGTTTTTATAGACAGTCCGTTGGCGATAAGGCTTTTGGAGGTATACAAAGAATATCCGGATTATTTTAACAAAGAAGCAACGTATTTGATCGAGTCGGGTGATGATATTTTTAATTTTCCCGGACTTAAATTGACCAAGACAACGGATGAATCGAAAGCTATAAACGATGTGCCGGCACCGAAAGTTATTATCGCTGGTTCTGGTATGTCTGTTGGGGGGAGAATTCTTCACCACGAAAAAAGGCATCTAAGGGATCCGGAAAGCACAATATTGTTTATCGGCTATCAGGCCCATGGGAGCTTAGGAAGAAGGATCTTGGACGGTGCCACGGAAGTTAAAATCCACGGGGAAAGCGTTCCTATAAAATGTCACGTAAAAGCCATTGGTGGTTATTCCGCCCATGCTGATCAACCCACGTTAGTTAAGTGGGTCGAGAAGACGGCAGAAGGAGGTAAGTTAAAGAAAGTATTTGTAGTGCAGGGTGAAACCGAATCAGCAGAGGCGTTGGCTGTCAAAATCACTGAAGCAACAGGCGTTGAGGCTATTTCTCCTGATCTTCTCGAAAGTTTCGAAATTTAGCCTCAAATCTCTTGTCAGACCTCGTTTTTTATGGTAGAGTAAAATCGCAATGAGGAATCTTGGAAATATAAAAATAAAGAGCGAATTACCAGTAATAGCGTTGAAAAACGTTGCTCTATTCCCTAAAATCGCTATCCCGTTGATGGTTCAAAGACCTATATCCAGAACCAGTCTAGAAGCAGCCAAGGATGGTGTGGTTTTGTTTGTTTCTCAAAAACATACCGGAGACAAGGTAACTCTGGATGATTTGTATAAAATTGGAACTGTTGGCCGGATTATTAATTCGACACAATTAAAAGATGGTTCAACCCAGATTGAAGTTGAAGGATTGGTCAGGGTTCATATAAGAAATTATGTTCAACTAGATCCTCACATTAAGGCCAAGATTAATCTTGCCCAGGTTTCTATAAAAGACACGACCAGAAATATCAGTTTGATTAAAACTGTCATCGACAATTTCAAAAAAATGTCTGAATACAAGTTAGTACCGACTGCTGTTTCAGAACTTTTAAGAATGGCATCATCTCTATCGCGAGATTCGGAGCAGGTAATCGGCTTTATTGCTATTAACCTAAATTTGTCTTTGAATGAACAACAGGAGCTTTTGGAAACTTTTGATATTAACAAGGCCCTTGAAAGACTTAATTTGCATTTGATCAATGAATTAGAAATTTTGGAAACAGATCAGAAGGTTGTAAAAGAAACCAAAAAGCAGATTGGAAAAATGCAGAGAGAGGTCTATTTAAGAGAGCAGCTCAAAAGCATTGAAAAAGAGCTTGGTGTAGATGGTGAGAAAAATGAATTTGAAGAATTGAGAATGAAGATTGAAGCATCAAAGATGCCTAAAGAAGTGGAGGGCAAGGCATTTAAAGAGTTGGATAGACTTGAGAGGATGCCTGCTTTCAGCCCCGAGATTTCATATATTCGAACTTATTTGGATTGGCTGATTGAAATGCCATGGTCTAAAAAGAGTGAGGTGTCTATAGATTTGAAAAAAGCCAAAAAAGTTTTGGATGAAGACCACTTCGCTTTAGATAAAGTAAAAGAGAGAATTCTTGAATTTTTGGCTGTTCAAAAATCCGTTGGGAAGATAAAAGGACCAATTCTGTGTTTTGTCGGACCTCCAGGAACAGGAAAAACATCTATAGCCCAATCTATAGCTCGAGCTGTTGGCAAAAAAATAGTTAGGGTTTCTTTGGGAGGTATTAGAGATGAAGCTGAAGTTAGGGGGCATCGAAGAACTTATGTCGGTGCTTTGCCCGGAAGAATTATTCAAGGGATTCACAGTTCAGCAACAAACAATCCGGTATTCGTTTTAGATGAAATTGATAAGGTTGGTTTGGATTTCAGGGGAGACCCGACAGCCGCTTTATTGGAGGCTTTAGATCCTCAGCAAAATCATTCGTTTTCAGATCATTATTTGGAGGTGCCCTTTGATTTGTCCGATGTTATGTTCATAACCACAGCTAATACTCTGGAGACCGTTCCGGATGCCTTGAGAGATAGATTAGAGATTATTGATTTCAGTGGATACATTGAAGAAGAAAAGATTAAAATCGCAAAAGATTTTATTATTCCACGAGTCTTGAAGGATCATGGGTTGAAACCGACCCAGATTACTTTTGGCAAAGAAACTACCGCTACTTTAATTAGGGATTATACCAGAGAAGCTGGCGTGAGAGATCTAGAAAGACAGTTTTCTAAAGTCGTACGAAAAATTTGCAGACAAATGGTTGAGTTCCCCAAGAAATACAAAAAAGTTTCAGTTACTCCTAAAGACCTAACCAAGTATCTTGGCGCAACTATTTTTAGTTATCAAACCAAGAATAAAAAAGATGAAATAGGGATTGTTACCGCTTTGAGCTGGACACCAGCTGGCGGTGAGATACTTCCAATTGAAGCAACTTCCATGCCAGGGAAGGGTAAGTTGGTTGTAACGGGAAGATTGGGGAATGTGATGAAAGAATCTGTTCACGCTGCTTTGAGCTATGCTCGATCCAAGACAAAGCTTGAATCGGATGATTTTTACGGCAGAGATCTTCATATTAATGTACCGTCTGCTTCTATGCGAAAAGACGGACCTTCTGCTGGCATAACCATGGCTACCGCCTTGGTATCTTTGTTTACCGGCAAACCGGTTAGAAAAGATGTTGGTATGACAGGAGAAATTACTCTCCGAGGTGATGTTGCGGAAATAGGAGGCGTAAAGGAGAAAGTTATTGCTGCATATAGAGCCGGATTGAAAACCATCATTTTGCCGCAGCAAAATAAAAAAGATTTGAATGATATTCCTAAAGAAGTTAGAAGAAAGCTTAAGTTTGTATTCGTTAAGAATATAGACCAAGCACTAAAAATTGCGTTAAAATAATAATTGCATGAGTCGCAAATCAACACAGGCCCTCGCCAATTTCATAGGAATGGCGATCGGGGTTGGAATATTCGGTATACCTTTTGTCTTTGCTAAAGCGAGTTTCGTCGTGGGACTCGTTTTTTTGGTGGGCTTAGCTGTCGTCGCACTAATTTTAAATCTTTCTTATGGAGAGGTTATATTAAGGACAACAAAAAATTATCAATTTGTTGGCTATGTTAAAAAATATTTGGGGAACACCGCAAAGAGAATAGCTATCTTTGCTTTTGTACTCTCTATCTTAGGTGGGCTATTGGCCTATATCATTATTAGCGGGAATTTCTTGTTCAATGTTTCCACGGCGTTATCGCCTTTCGGTTGGTCTTTGCTTTTTGCCTTTGCTATGGCAATACTGTCTGCCTTGAATCTTAAAACTATCTCTAAGTTTGAAATGCTTTCCACACTCTTCTTCCTCGGGGTTATCGCCTTGATATTCAGTGTTAGCTTGCCTCACATCGAGACGAAACATTTCGGATTCTTTACGAATGAATTCTGGTTCTTGCCCTACGGTGTCATTTTGTTCGCGTACGGCAGTCTATTCTCCATACCGATTATTAGAAAGTCGTTGGAGGGTGAAGACAAAAGCCTAAGGAAAGTTTTGGTTTTCGGCGTGGCGTTTGTGGCTGTATTCTATCTTTTATTCACAGTGGCTGTGTTGGGCGTTTCTGGTGATGCAACGTCTCCCGATGCTATATCCGGGTTGTTCCCGTTTCTAGGTAACAACATTGTAGTCTTAGGATCTATTTTTGGATTAGTTGCTGTTGCTACATCTTTCGTGATGTTGTCGCGTGCGCTGGTTGACTTCTTTATTCTTGATTACAAATTCAGGAGATTCCCGGCTTGGCTTTTGACTGTAGTCCCACCTTTTGTATTGTTTGTTGCTGGGCTAAGACGATTCATTGATGTCATTAGCTTAGTCGGTGCGGTAAGTTTTGGCCTTGCAGCTATCCTGACCTTGCTAATGAAGGCAAAGGCAAGAGAGAAGGGTGACAGGATCCCGGATTATGCCTTAAATCTTCCGGCAGTTGTTAATTATGCTATAATTGCCCTATTCGGGCTGGGAATAATATATGCCCTAGCGTTCTACTAATATGGTAAAACAATATTCTAGACATCCTCAAGCAAAAGGCTTTGCCAAGAAGATCGGAGAATTTTTGAATCCTCGAACCAAGAAGGAGGATCAGGAATTCGGACCGGGAAAAAAGAATATTATAATATGCTCTGAATGCAATGCCGTATACTACAACAAGTCGTGGCATCACAACATGGAAGGAGCCGTGAAGGACCAGATGCCCGAGGAGTTCGCCGACAAACACGATGTTAGCTTTACGACTTGTCCTGCTTGCCAGATGAAAAAGGACAAGACTTTTGAGGGGGAATTAATTATTAAATTAAGCAAACTTCCGGAAGGAGTTAAGGAAGATATTCTGAATGCTATTAACAATTCCGATAAACAAGCGCAAGACAGAGATCCGATGGATAGGGTTTTGCGAATTGACGACAAAGGATCAGAGATACGGGTGTATACATCCGAAAATCAGTTAGCCGTAAGGATTGGCAAAAAATTAGATTCTGCATTCAAGGGTGGGAGATTAGAGGTTAAATATAGTGATAAGGAGGATACCGCTCGGGTAGTATGGGAAAAATTCAATTAAAGCTTGAGGGATACTTATTTTACGTCTTAGTTTTTACGATTCCTTTTCAGACAAGGATTATTGTTAAAACTTGGGGACCGAATTTCAACGAATGGATGTCGGCCTTTTTTTATTTCACCGATATCGTAGTTATTGGATTATTAATCTCGTGGCTGATTCGTATTTTAAGGAAAGACGGAAAGTTTAAGTTTGAGAGATGGACCGATTGGTTTTTGGTGATTTTCGTTTTATTCTCCGCTGTTTCCTTGTTCAATGCTTTAAATGTTGGCCTGGGCCTATATCAACTGATCAAACTAATCGAATTCGCTCTCTTATATTTCTATATCAAATCAAATCACGAGAAGATATTTAGAACTAAGGAGATGCTGTTTGTTTTAATTGCGGCCGGAGTTTTTCAGGGTTCGATCGCGCTAATCCAATATGTTAAGCAGTCGAGTCTTGGCTTGAAGGTTCTGGGCGAGTCTTTGCTGGCACCTGAGGTTTACGGCGCCGCAGCCTTTAAGGTGGCAGGAGAGCTGGTTTTGAGGGCCTACGGTACGTTTCCTCATCCTAATGTGCTGGCGGCATTCTTGTTCGCATCAATCTATTCTTTTTATCTCTTTTATTCCGATTGGGGGAAAGAGAAATATTGGCTTTTACTTTTCTATGTTCCGATGTTGGCAGGCTTCTTTTTAACGTATTCTCGAATGGTAGGTCTTCTATGGGTAGTCGGGATAACGATAAGGTTGTCGCTGATTTTTTTCAAAAAGAAATTAAGACGGGGGTATCTTAAGGAAAATGCGAAAAGATTAATTTACTTAACTGTCGTAACTGTTTTGGTTCTGACTGCGGTGTATCTGACGAATATCGGACCAATAAAGGCCAGGCTTGGGTTCAGTCCATCTGAAGAGGCATATTTGATGAGGGTGTTTTACAACAAAAAAACTTTGGAGAGTTATTCGTTATTCGGAAATGGGATAGGGAATCATATCGAATGGCTAAAGTCCGAGTTGCCGGGGATGCCTGCTAAAAATTATCAGCCAGTTCATAATATTTATCTTTTGATGCTCAATGAAATCGGAATTTTTGGATTGATTGCCTTTGCCTGGTTTATATTTTTCCTTTCGTTGCGGTATTTCAGGAATAAGGAGTTCGACAGAATTTTTCATTACTCCGCATATATTTTATTTGCATCTTTTTTGGTGATAGGATTTTTTGACCATTATCTCTGGACGTTGCAGCAGGGCAGGCTAATGTTTTGGTTCTTACTTGGTTTTCTGGCTGTCTTGACCGATGTGAAAAAGTAGCGTATCCTATTTATAGTTATTTTAAAGGAGGTTCTGAATGAGACAAAAAGGATTTACCCTTATGGATTCTTTGATCGTCGTTTGTATTTTGGCGATGGTGGCTGTTATAGGAGTTCCTATAGTGTACAATTCGCAAGCCCGTATTTTTAGAATGTATTATGGGGTGAGTCCTTATACTAATACAGATGCCGAGAAACGTGTATTGGGCAACTGGGTAAAAAAGAAGCTGGAAATGATGGAGCTTGAAAGAAACCGTTCCAAAAAAGGTTCTCTTTACGCTTGGATGAATGATGAAGAACGAGAACGTACGATGGCGGAAAACATGGAAAAAATAGAGGATTTGGATGTCCTCCCCTCTGTTGAGCTAAGTCTTCTAACAAACGAACTCGAAAAATTGCAGATGGAGATCCCTTCTACAGCGGAACGTGCGGAGGCTATGCTTGAGCGAATTCGGGGAATTCAAGTTCGATTAGGGGAGATCGAAAATTTTAACAGGTCTCTTGATGAACAGATAGAGAAGGCGCGAGATGTCGCAGAATTCTTCGGATTCCATACCCGAGCCGAAGAAGAACAATAGAGGCGAAAGCCTCTTTTTATTTGACTGGCGAAGCTTGACAAAAAGCGGATTAAAAGATACAAAGTAGGGAGCTGTTTAAAAGGAGCTGGAAGTGAGAAAAGAAAAAGGCTGGTGCTTTTTAGATGTTATTGTAGTCATCGCAATTATCTTGGTCCTATGCGGGTTACTGGTATATGCAATAGGAATTGAAAATAATAAGCGGATAGCAAAGTTCCAGGAGATATACGGCGTAGATCTAACCCCGCATCTCAACTTTTTCGGAGAATTTGAGGGTGGAGATGCACGAGAGATTTTGCAGGCAATAGTAACTATAAAACTGTCGGAACTTTGGGCAAGAAAGTATGAGGTTGTGCAGGAGAGAGAAAGAATTAAAGCCATGGTGCCCGATGGATCCGATTGGACATCTGCAGAGCTGAAAAAGAAATTAGAGGAACTAATCAGAATAGAAGGTGAGCTTGCAATAGCACGCAGCCCATATGATGCGGCTAGAGAGTCTGCAGTATGGTGGTTTGAAGTCACTTTCGCAGAAACAGCAGCTGGTCATTGAGGCCGGCTTTTTATTTTACATGATGGCGACCCTTCATCGGCGAAGCTTGACAGAAAGCGGGTTAAAAGATATAAAGTAGGGAGTTGTTTAAAAGGAACCAAAAATGA
>SDBT01008663.1_pt1 | contig 16579 bp, 13 predicted proteins | sample 2277101 | NCBI WGS metagenome assembly SDBT01 (sample SAMN10404973, study PRJNA504765) | marine sediment metagenome | isolation source: marine sediment core GS10_PC15, 103 cmbsf | place: Arctic Ocean: Southern Knipovich Ridge | collected 2010 | reverse complement strand
CCTCCGGCGATGCCGGGGGAATTGGGCACGTGGAAGCGCGGCTTGTACGGCTTGGGGATGGGTGGCGGGTAGGACCGAGACGAGTCGCTGCCGCGTACCCCGCCGGCGATGCCGGGGGAATTGGGCACGTGGAAGCGCGGCTTGGACGGCTTGGGAATGGGCGGCGGATAGGACCGTGACGAGTCGCTGCCGCGCACTCCTCCTCCGATGCCGGGTGAATTGCGCACGTGGAAGCGCTTTCGCTTGGGCTTGAAGGTTCCTGGCGGGTAGCGCGCCGGGATGACGCCCACGTTCTTGACCGAATCGATGTCTTCTTTGGCGGCATCCAGGAAGGCTTTGACGGTCTGGGCCGACATGGCGTAGCGGGCCTTGCCGGCTTCGGATTCTCCGCCTGGCAGCAGTATGCCCGAAGCCCGGCCCATGTTATCGATGAGCGGGCTTCCTTTGAACTGGCCTTGAAGAGGGGGTTCGAGAACCATACCCAGTGCGCGGGGAACCTCGTAGATGTTCTCGACGAACCCGTAGATCGAGGTCTTGTCCATGGTCCACGTGCCCGTCTTGGGCGGGTGTCCAATGACGATGCCGGGTGCGCCAGCCACCGGGTCCGAGTAGGACAGCTCCAGGCATCCGGCCTGGTGGAGTAGATCCTTGTTGAGCACCAGGGCCACCAGGTTGAGTCGTTCGTCCAGGGCAGCCACCGAAGCGTGAACCCAATTGGACAAATCTTGCTGCGCATCTCCGGTGATCAGAGCGGGCTTGAACACGATTTGGATCTGGTCTGCCGGATAGCCGGCCGGGTAGACGCTTTCCGCCAGCGTTACGATGGACCTGGTTTTGCAGATCACCACCCCTGAGCTGATGATGCCTTCTGGATTGCGGTCGTTCGACGCGTGGATGAACACAACCGCCCTGGCTGAGCCCTCGTAGAGCTTTCGGGCACTGGCGTCTTCGGCCCAGGTGGGGCAGGCATAGGCGACGAGAACTACGATTGCACCTGCAGTAATCTTGGCAATCTTGGTGATATTTACGAGCATGAAAGGACCCCCATGGCTAGAGGGAATAATCACAGGGAATGGCATCAACCTAGGCGATGAGAGGCGGCATGTCAAGGACACCCAGCTATGCCTGACCAACCCGGACGTGCTCCGGATCGTCACCGAGCGCATGCTCCAGCAGATGGCCCAGGACCCGCACGCCCGGCCGCACACCTTCTCGCAGATGGAGGTGGCAGCCGCCTATGGTCATGCCGTCGAGAAGTTCGTCAAGGCGATGGAGCTGGTGGCACCAAAAACTCTATAAAATCACCCTACTAGACCCTCAGCGCTGAAGCAGGTGCAGCGCCCGTCGTGTCTGCCTGCGTATCATGGGCGCCACCATCTGGATCGCCGGCGAGGCGCCGAAGCGCTTACGGAAGCGCTTCGAGGCCGAGTCCAGCGCCGTGGGCATGGCCTCGGCCATCGCTCTCACCCGGTCGACGAGAAAGCGCGCGCCCATACCCAGCTCGGCGGCCAGGACGCGCCAGTCGGAGCCGCTCACCTGTCCCGGGTCGAGACATGCGCCGATGCCCATGGCCAGGCGCCGGTCGAGCCTCGGGTAGGCCCGGGTGCAGACCAGGTCGTAGAACGGCGCCAGGCAGATTCGCCCGGACTCGTCCCAGACGAGCGCCAGGTTCTTGGCGTGTCCATCGGCATTGCCCGCAAGCAGGCCGAAGATCAGCCAGTCCAGCAAGGCGGCCGTGGCGGGCAGGGGGTCGGTGCAATGCCGGCTGACAAGCTCAAAACACCTGGCAAATGAGGGGCCTCCCTCCTGCTCGTACTTGACCTGCGGCAGGTGCCCGAGAGCCTGGCAGAAGTCCTCCTGGTGAAGGCGGACGAGCCGACCGTCGCGGTCCAGCGCGCGGTCGTAGCGGCGCACGACGCAGACCTGCTCGTCGCCGATCGAGCGCAGGCTGGCGTCCACGGCCGGCAGACCTATCTCGCGGGCCAGCATGGTGACCAGGCACTCGTTGGCCGGCAGGTGCGCGAAGTCCCGGCCGGGCAGCTTGAGGATGTGCGAGCTGGGTGCGTCGCCCAGCGGGAGCATGAGCCGGTCTCCGTCCAGATACACGGGCAGCTTGTCCTGCGCCCCGGCCAGGGACAGACGCACCCCGGGCTCGCCCACGGCCAGGGACAGCACCGGCCAGGACTCCAGCCAGCGCTGAAGCTCGTCCTCGACAAGCTCCCGGTAGCCAGCTTCGCGCTGGCCGGGCTCGTGCGGCGCGATGGAGAGCGCGCCGGCGCAGTCCCCTCCGATGGCGGCCAGGAGCGCGAAGTCGTTTCCCTCCGAGATGCCCAGGCGCTGGCAGACCGCCGTTCGCACGGCGCCCTCGGGGAGAAGGTTTGCGAAGAACGCGTGTGCCGGGCCGCCGGCGAACACATCGGGGCCCAGGGGCAGGCTGAGCGAGACGGGAAATCGGCCATCATAGCGGAGCCAGCCGTCGTCGTACTGGAAAAAGAGACCCCCGTCCTGGCCCGGCCAAAGGTCGCCGACCTTCCGTCCCCGGCAGAAGACCAGGAGCCTTCCGAGGGGCGTTTTCGATTCCAACACCATGCTATGGTCCACCTGGCCCGAGACCACGAGGCACGATCCAGACCTCCAGGCCGATTCGCGAAAGCACCTTGAGCACCTTGCCGAGTTCGACCGTGGCCTTGCCCCTCTCCAGCTCGGACAGGAAACGCACCCCCACCCCGACCAGCCCGGCCACGTCCGCCTGGTTGATACCGATCTCGCGACGCTTCTTGCGGACCACGGTGCCCAACTGCTCCGGCGAAGAGATTCTCCCGTACGGTAACGAAACATCTAGATCGGCCATGAAACTCCTCCTCTTTTCCCGAACGGGAAAAGAATAGCCTCGACGCAATACGTATGTCAACTATTTTCCCGAACGGTAAAATCATGTGTCGGGGAGAGAAATGGGGGACGGAGGTGGGTCTGCAAGGATCAAAGCCGAATTTCTACTTGACATTGCCCCTTGCACCCGCTTATCCTTGAAGTGTTATGAAACCAGGGTTCCGACAATACCTATCCTCACGACTCGAATATCGAGATTCGAGTCTCTCCTGTTTGCAGGGCTTAGTACGACTGTAACCCTGGCAGTCGTGGCCCTGTAGCCCAACCGGCAGAGGCAGCTAGCTCAAACCTAGTTCAGTGTGAGTTCGAATCTTACCAGGGCCACGAAAAGGGCGGGTAGCCCAAGTGGAAAGAGGTGCCCGGTTCAGATCCGGGATGTCGTCGGTTCGAATCCGACCCCGCCCACTTGAGGAGCGATGGCCGAGTTGGCAAGGCGCCCGGCTGCTACCCGGGACACGATTCGTCGTGCGTAGGTTCGAATCCTACTCGCTCCGTTTGGAAGGTGATTGCGGTGCTGGACCGCAGCCCGGCTCGAAACCGGTGCGTGGGTAACACCATGGGGTTCGACTCCTCCGCCTTCCGTGGAAAACGGGTCGGTGGTTCGAATCCACCCACCCGCAGACGACGCCGTGGCCGAGAGGCGAGGTGCCAGGTTGCAACCCTGGATACTCCGGTTCGAATCCGGACGGCGTCTTTTGGGATCGCGAGTTCAAATCTCGTCAGCCCCGTTTAACCCCGTCGACTCCCCGTCCCCTTCATTTCCCCCCGGCGGCAGGTAGCCGCGATCTTTCAGGAAGTCCAGGATGGCCTCGACGCAGTCGGCCGGGGACTTGTCCGTGGTGTCGATGCGGAGCTCGGCGTCCTGGGGTTCCTCGTAGGGATCGGAGATGCCGGTGAACTCCTTTACCAGGCCGGCGCGGGCCTTGGCGTAGAGGCCCTTGCGGTCGCGTGTCTCGCAGACATCGAGGGGGGTGGAGACGTGGACCAGGACGAAGCCGCCCCTGGGCTCGATCATCCGGCGCACGTCCTTGCGGACGCTGTCGTAGGGGGCTATGGGAGCGCAGATGGCGATGCCGCCGTTCTTGGTGATCTCGGAGGCCACGAAGCCGATCCGGAGGATGTTCAGGTCGCGGTCGTGGCGGGAGAAACCCAGCTCCGAGCTCAGGTGGGTGCGCACTATATCGCCGTCGAGCAGGGTGACCGGCCGGCCGCCCCGCTTGAGCAGGCGGATCATCAGGACCTGGGCCACGGTTGACTTGCCGGACGACGGCAGGCCGGTGCAAAAGACCGTGAGACCCTGGCCGGAGCGTGGGGGGCGAGCGCGGCGCAGTTCGGCGATGACCTGCGGATGGGAGAATTTTTCAGGTATCTCGTGGCCCCGCTCGAGCATCTCCTGCAGCTCGGCCGGAGACAGCGACTCGCTCTCGGTCCCTTCCGGCACCTCGTCGGCCGGCAGGTACTTTTTATGCGCCGGCACGTAGACCATCTCCCGGGAGGCCACCGGCTGGACGCCGAGCTCGTCCCGGTGCTTCTCGATCAGCTCCCGGGCCGCGTTGGGTTTGTAGAATGGCTCGCCGTTCGCGTCGCGGCCGGGACCGGCGTGGTCCGGACCGACGATGAAGTGCGTGCAGCCGTGGTTGCGGTGGGCGATGGCCAACAGCGCGGCCTCTCGCGGGCCCGCCAGCCGGGTGGCCAGCGGGAGCAGGCTCAGCATCACCCGCCCGGCCGGGTAGCGGCCCATGATGGCCTGGTAGCAGCGCACCCTGGCGTAGTGCTCCACGTCGCCGGTGCGGCTCTGCCCCACGGTGGGGTGGATCAGCAGGCCGGCGTCCAGGTCGTGAAGCACGCGCAAGGTCAGCTCCTGCTGGGCGCGGTGCATGGGATGGCGGGTCTCGAAGGCCACCACCCTGTCCCAGCCTCGCTCCGAAATCCTGCGCCGCACCTCGGCCGGACCAAGGCGCAGCTCTGAATAATCGTAGTGCTGGGGCGACTCGATCCCCACGAGCTTCCCGCCCACGTACCAGGGGTGGACGTGGTTGCGCAGGTGGGCCACGCCCGGGTGGTCCGAACGGGCGGTGCCGTAGACCAGCTCGGCCTCGCGTGTCAGGCCCGGCTGCCACACGTCGCCCACCTCGAGCGCTGCCACGGCCACCCCGAACAGGTCGCGCAGCACCAGGCGCTGGCCCGCCTTCAACGCGCACGCGAGCTTCTCGTCCACGTCCAGGGTGATCGGCAGGGGCCAGAACGCGCCGTCGCCGAGCCGCATCTCGCGGCACACCCGGTCGTAGTCCGGCCGGTTCATGAAGCCGCCGAGCGGCGAAAAACCGCCGTTGAGCAGCAGCTCCACGTCCCCGAGCTGGCGCGGGGTCAGCTGCCAGGACGGCCACTCGCGGGACTTGGCCTTGATCTCGCTCGCCTCGTCCCGGCCGGCCAGCAGGTTCTTCAGGGGTCCGCCATAGGGTTCGATCATGTCACCGCCAATTCTACGTGTATTCACCGACTCGACCCGCAGTTTGCTTTATGCTCGCCATCACCACAAGGTCTTTTATATGCTCTCAGCCGACAGCAAGGAGGCATCTCGTCATCACCGCCCGCCCGGACAGAAGACGACTGATGGTCATCGGCCTGGACGGCGCCGACCCCTTCCTGGTGTTCGACAGGCTCGCAGATAGCCTGCCCTGCCTGTCCCGCCTGGCGGCCGCGGGCAGTTGCGGGCCGCTCGCCAGCACCGTGCCGCCGATGACCATGCCCGCCTGGGTGTCCATGTTCACGGGCCGGGATCCGGGCGAGCTGGGCATCTACGGGTTCCGCATTCGCGCGGACCGCTCCTACGGGAACATGCGCCTCGCCTCGGCGCGCCCCGTCGACGCGCCCCGGGTCTGGGACCGGCTGTCGGAGGCCGGGTTCACCTCGTACCTGCTGGGGGTGCCCGGCACCTGGCCGCCCTGGCCCATCCGGGGCCGGATGGTGTCGGGGATCCTGGCCCCGGGCCCGGAGGCGGAATACGTCTGGCCACGCGAGTACAAGCGCAAACTGGAACTACTGGCGGGCGGATACGTGCTGGACGTTACGGACTTCAGGACCGAGGACAAAACGCGCCTGCTCGGCAATATCGAAAAAATGACCCGCAAGCGCTTCCGGGTAGCCCGGGCCTGGGCGGCCGAGCCCGACTGGGACCTTTTCGTGATGGTCGAGATGGGCCCGGACCGAATGCACCACGGGTTCTGGCGGTTCTTCGACCCGGCCCACCGGCTGTACCGGCCTGGCCATGAACTCTCAAGCGCGATCCCGGACTACTACGCCCTGCTGGACTCCGAGATCGACAGCCTGCTGGAAGCCGCCGGACCCGACACGTCGGTGCTGATCGTGAGCGATCACGGAACGCGGGCCATGCAGGGCGGATTCCGGATCAACGAGTGGCTGATCCAGCAGGGAGACCTGGTCCTGAAATACGAGCCCGCCGGTCCCTGCCCGCTGCAGCCCGACATGGTGGACTGGCCCCGGACCCGGGCCTGGGGCGAGGGCGGGTATTACGGCCGGGTGACGGTCAATCTGAAAGAACGCGAGCCTGCGGGCGCTGTGTCGCATGGCGAGCTCGACGAGTATCGGAAGGACCTGGCCCAAAGGTTCGAGGCCACGGTGGACGAGCACGGCCGGCCCCTGGGCACCCGGGTGCTGTGGCCCGAGCAAGAGTACCGGCAGGTCCGCGGGATCGCGCCTGACCTGATGGTCTACTTCGGCGACCTGGCCTGGCGCTCCATCGGCCAGGTGGGCTTCGGCGCGGTCCATTCCCGCACCAACGACACCGGCCCGGACGACGCCAACCACGCGCACGAAGGGATCGTCATTTTTTTTGATCCCCGCCGCCCGAAAGGCAATCATCCACGTGTACGCTCGATCCTGGAGATCGCGCCGCTGGTGCTGACCCATTTCGGCCAGGGAGAAGGAGCGAAATGAGAGCTCGCGCAGCCCTGTCGGTTCTCTCGGTCATGCTGGTCGTAGCTGCCTGGTCATGGGCGACACCGGCGAAGGCCGACCCAAACCCGGCCGGCGACGAGCCGGCCTCGACCTACTTTCCGGGCATGAATCGCCTGCCTGCGTCGGACGCGACCGCGATCGAGCCGGAAGTCGGAAAACCGATCATCTGGATCGTGATCGACGCACTGCGCCCCGAGCACCTGACCCCGTACGGATACGAGCGCGACACCAGCCCTGCGCTCAAGGAATTCGCCGACCAGGGGATCATCTTCACCCGCTTCTTCGCCAACGCCCCCTGGACCCGGCCCGCCACCACCACCATGCTGACCGGCCGGATCCCCTCGGGCCACCGGGTGCAGTGCGACTGGCACAAGCTGCCGGCCGACGTGGGCACCGTGGCCCAGAGACTGAAAAAAGCCGGCTACACCACCCTGGCCGTGGTGGGAAACGGCAACGTAAGCTCGGCCTTCGGCATGAGCCGCGGCTTCGACGTGTACGAGGACACCGTGGGCAACTGGAAGGGCCTGCCCGACGCCCGGCAGGTGTTTTCACTCGGGTTGAAGCACCTGCGCAATCAAAAACACAAAAAGAAGGTTTTTTTATTCCTGTTCGTGGTCGATACCCACGACCCCTACCGGCCCAAGCCGCCCTACGACGACATGTTCATGCCCGGCTACAAGGGCGAGGTCCGTCACCGGGTGCACTGGGAGTACAACAACGACTACCCCGAGCCGGTCCGCCGGAAGGTGATCGCCCTGTACGACGGCCTGATCCGCTCCACCGACGATCAACTGGCGCACCTGTTCGGAAAACTCAAAAAGCTGGGCTTCTGGGACCAGGCCAGCATATTCATAACCTCCGACCACGGCGAGTCCTTCGGCGAGCACGGCATCTACCTGCACGGCCACCACCACTACGAGACCCACATCCGGATCCCGTTGCTCATCCGCGCCCCGTGGCTCGTCGAGCGGGGCCGCTACTCGTCCGCTTTCCTGCAGCAGATCGACCTGGGCCCGACCTTCCTGGCCCTGGCCGGCGCTGCCAAGCCCGCCTCCATGCGCGGGCTGTCCATCGTGGACGCGCTGCACGATCGCAACCACGTGCCAGTGCCGCGCTACGTCATCTCGGAGTACAAGTGCTACGGCATTCGCCGCTTCGCCATCCGCACCCGGCGCTTCAAGCTGATCTACCAGCAACCGGCCGATCGCGAGGTCTTCACGAAGCACGTCAAGAACCCCAAGCTGCTGCCCTCGGTCTCGTTCGATACGGAGGTCTTCCACCTGTTCGATGTCCTGACCGACCCGCACGAGCAGAAGAACGTCTGGCCCGAGCTGGGCCCGACCGTGGGCGCCAAGCTGCTACGCGTGCTCAAGCAAGAGATCCAGCAGGACAAATCCTCGCGCCTCGTCCGCGACCTGGACCCGGACCTGATCGAGGAGCTGCGGTCACTGGGGTACATGCAGTAATCCAGCTTTCCAGCTTTCTCCACGTCGGCGTCGACGTAGACGTAGACGTAGGCGGCTTTTCCCCAGCCCATCTCGATTGGTCCTGGTGTCCTAGCTTTCTGGCGAATCTTTCGAGAGAAAGGTTGTGAGGTATGCTCGTGATTGAACGCACTCGGGCTGGATCGAAAGTCCGCCGACGCCGACGTCTACGTCGACGCCGACGTGCCGGTTGGCGGAAATACGAAGAGCATTACTGCGTATACCCCAGCGACCTGAGCATCTCCTCGGTCTGCTCGTCCACCTGCGCCCTGCCCGCCTGGTAATCCGCGCCGCGGCGATTCTCCAGCATCTTCAGCAACACCCGCATGCGCTTGACGACGTCCGGCTTCTTCTTCACGAGATTCCTAGTCTCGCCCGGATCCGCTTCCAGATCGTACAGCTCCTCGCGGCCCTTTCGCAGGGGGTAGCCCGGGTTGTAGTCCTTGTCCTTCAGGTGGCGGATGTACTTGTACCTCGGGGTGACCACGCCGACGAGCTGCCGGCCGGCGTGTTCCAGGTATGCGGCGCTGCCGGTCGGGTCGTCGTTTTCGAGAAGCGGCCAGAAGTCCCGGCCGCGGGCCGCCTCGGGCACCGGCAGGCCGAGCCGGGCCAGCACGAAGGGCATCACGTCGGCGAGCTGCACCAGGCTGCGGACGAAGCGGTTGGTCGGGCCGCCCGGCAGGTGGATGATCAGCGGCACCCGGGCGGTCTGTTCGTACAGGCCCGAGTGGGAGAACCAGATGTTGTGCTCGCCGAGCGACTCGCCGTGGTCCGAGGTGAAGATGAACAGGGTGTCGTCCCACTGGTCGTTGTGCTTCAGCCGGTCGATCAGCTGGCCCACGTGATGGTCCAGCCATGTGACCGAGCCCTTGTTGGCGGCGATCACCCAGTCCACGTCCGTGATGCCGCGCAGCCACCTCTCGATCGACGGCTCGTTCTGGTGGTGGGTGGGGAAGTACTTCCAGACCTTCTGCAGCGAGCCGGACTTGCCGGCCCGGGGGTCTTTGCCCTTGGGGTAGTACATCAGCTCGTACTCACCGGGCGCGTGGTAGGGGGTGTGGTTGTCGGTGTAGTGGACCCACAGGTAGAAGGGCCTTCGTCGCCCTTTCTGACGGTCGAAGAACTCGAGCACCCAGGGGTTGGCCCTGTCCGCCTTGCGGATGCGCTTGCAGCGGGCCACCTCGCCCGCGGTCTGGAACACGTTGGCCATCTCGGGGTTGAGCCAGGGCATGTTGATCATCGCGGCCGTGCGCCAGCCGTTGGCCAGCAGGATCTCGTCAAGGGTCTCGATCTCGTCGCTGATCCTGGCGGTGTTGGAGTAGGCCTTGTGGTCGCGGGGGTATAGCGAGCTGAACAGGGTGGCGTGGGACGGAGTCGTCGTGGTGATGTTGGTGTAGGCCCGGATGAAGTTCACTCCCCCGGCCGCCAGGGCGTCCAGGTTGGGAGTCCTGACCTCGCGGTTGCCGTCGACCCCCAGCATGTCGGCCCGCAGGGTGTCGGCGGTGACGATGACAACGTTCAACCGCTTGCCCTTCTGCTGCGCGTAGACCTCCGGCACGCCGACCAGCATCGCCATCAGCAAGGCCGTACAAACAAGGGACCGCTCTACAAACATCACCTGCCAGACCTCCTCCCGGCTTTTTGGGGCTTTTCCACCGTCACGAACACCGGGCTGCTCCAGGCCACCTCGGCCCGGTCGCCCTCGCCGGTGATCACCCGGACGTAGTAGCTGTGCCGGCCCGGCCCGACTTCTGCGTCAGCGTCGTCCATGGTCAGGCTCTCCGACACGAACTCCTTCTCCCTGATGACCCGGCCGTCGCGTATCACAAACACTCTCTTCTTCGGCGAGCCCCCGTCAACGGAGATCTCGAAATGCACCGGCGCCTCGACCCGTCCTTCACCGCCCATGGGCACGCCGCCCGCCCGCAGGAACACGCTGATTCGCTCGCCCGAGGTGGCGAAAGTACGCCGGGCGTACAGGGCGTCGAACAGCGACCCGCGGTCTCCTGCGGTAGCGTACACACCGGTCAGCCCGCAGGTCCAGGGATCTCGCTTGCGGCCCAGCCCGTGGTGCCACAGCAGGCCGTGGGCGTCCGACCCGCCCACAAAGCCAAAACGCAGGCCCCGGCGCAAGCCGTCGACCGCGAACATGCCTTGCATGGCGCCCCGCGACGGGATCGGCAGGTTGTCCAGGTGCTCGGACGCCCCGTGCACCGAGACCACCTCGAACAGGCGCTGGATCCGCTCGTCGGCCGCCTGCCAGTCGGTGCCGGTCCAGGAGGTATGGTGCGGCACGGCGATCGCCCGGCCGCGCTTCAACGAGGCGAACAGCTTGCTGGTGTCGGAGCACTTGCCGCGGAATGCGCACCAGCCCGCGGTCGGTCGATCCCGGAAGTAGACGTTGCGGTGGCCGAACCCCTTCGGCACCGGCGGGGTGGTCCACTCGTAGGCGTGCAGCGCTGAAAAACCCTCGCGGGCGTCGAAGGCGTCGGTCAACCAGGCGATCTGGTCCTGGACCGACGGGAGAGTGCGCTTGCCGACTATATTGTCGTGATCGGTCAGGGCGGCGAAGTGCAGCCCACGCACCCAGGCCCGGGCCAGGATCTCGTCCGGCGGGCCCGTGGCGTCCGAGGAGGCCGAGTGCATGTGCGGGTCGCCGTAGTAGATCCGCCAGCCTTCCTGGCCGGATAAGACCGGGCTCTTGGCCAGGGGCAGCTTCTCGGCCTTGGGCGGATCGGACACGGCCCGGAACCCCGCGGGCTCCACCTTCTTCAGCTCGAAGGTGAGCCGCTCGAGCACGGCCTCGTGCCGCGCGCGGCGCACTACCAGCAGCGACCCGTCCGGCGCGACCGCGGCCTGCATGCGCATCCCGCGTGAGCCCCAGCCGCGGCGTTTCAGGTCCAGCGGTGCGGACACGCCCCCGGCGTCCACCAGCTGCAGGTAGGCGCCCTGGGAAGGGCGGCTGAAGACCGCGACCCGGCCGGAGGGCAACACGGCCAGGGCCGGGAACTCGGCCCCCTGCTGCTCGCCTTCGGGCTCGCGCCATGCGGCGGCGTCCTTGTCGATGAGCTGCAGGACCTTTCCATGGCGCACCTTCCTCAGCGTCCACCACTTGACCAGCGAATGGCGGTGGCTCGAGTGATAGGCCACCAGCACCCCGCCGCCGGGCGCCTGCGCCAGGGCCGGGGCAGCCTGGATCCCGTCGCGGCGATCTACGGCCACGGTCTTTCGCCAGCCCGCACCTTTATTCGTACGCAGGAACACGTCGTAGTCGGGATCAACAGCGCCGGTCGGGGCGGTGTCCACGAGGCCGTCCCAGGCCACGTGCACGCGGTTCCCCGCGGCCAGCACGGCCGGGCGCCGGTCGAACGGCCCGTCCGAGATCTCCTCGGCCGGGCCCAGCGGCTTTCCCTCGGGGCTCAAGGCCCGGTAAGCGATCCGCATCTTGTACAGATCGTGCAGCCCTGACTGCTCCCACACGACGTGCACGGTTCCATCGGATCCCACGGACACGTCCGGATCCACCGCCCGGACATCGTCCGCGGAAAGGCGCAAGATCGGCCCGGGCTCGCCCGGCAGGACCCTGCGCGCCCAGACCCGGCGCTCGTGGCCGCCCGGGCGGGGCGCCTTCTTCGTGCCGCACCAGACCACCCAGACCGCTTCCTCGGGACCGGCCGCCAGGCGTGGATGCCAGGCGCGGACCCCGTCGGAGATCGCCCGGGCCGGACCTGGCGCCGCGCGCAGGTACACCCGCTCGCGCCCGCCCTCGAGCGAGACGACCGCCACCACCACCCTTCCCTCGGAATCCACCGCCAGGGCCGGAAAGGCGTGGTCGATCCCGGGGCGGACGGTCCGGATCTCGTGGCGTGTCACGCCCAGCGCTCTTTTTCCCACGGGCAAGGGCACGCCCAGAGCGTCGCCGGCCAGCAAGGCCAGGATCGTCGGTAAGACCATGAATGACAACGCCATGTCAGCCCTTTAATTTGATGCCACGGTCTTTGCTTTTTCGTCCCTTGTGTCCCAGCCTTCTCCTGAGGACTCCTCATCAAGAGCTTGTAGCGCTTCGTCGATCAAGGTTTGACGCTCTGCCCGTCTTTGTCTCTCACGCAGCGCCTCGATGAGGAGATACCGAGCCGCCTTCGAGCGATCGCTGACTTCTCCCATCGTTTCCTCACGAAGCTCTGGCAGCATCATATCCAGTCTTTCGGCTAGCTCATTGCTCAACCGAAAAAAGATCCGCGAACTCGACTTGCTATCCGGCATGGCTTCTCCTCCTCTCTACTCGTACATGGTAATGAGCTTCAGACCGCTGATGCCGTTGAAGTCGCGGACATTATGCGTTGCCAGCGGCCAGTCGTGCGCTAGGGCTGTAGCGGCAATCCAAGCGTCATCCGTGGCAATGGGTTTGTGTCTGCGCTCCCATCGTAGCTCTCCCCAATGTCGACAGATTTTCGGCGACGACTGGACCACGACATAGTTCTTCAGCGCCGCCTCGAGTTTTTCCATCTTCTCCTTGCCCCAGTGGGCTCGGTAGGCCCCCTCGTACATCTCGGCAACCGTCATGAAAGAGATAACGAGTGTCTGCTTCTCTAGAAGCGGCTTGTACCTCTCCGCCAATGAGTGTCTCTTCATCCGATAGGAAACCAGGTTTGTATCCAGCACTACCGTGCCCACGGTTTTTCCTTTTGCAAAGGTTTGCGGCAACAGCCACCTGCCTACTTCTTGAGTATTGCCCAGGGGTTGTCATTTGTCAACCCCTATGGAAATGAGAGGGGTCTGACCCCCACGGGACCCGGCCCGCTTCCCCCAGCATGGACCACCGCTCGGAGTCGCGCAAGAGTTGGACGACAGCGCCAGCGAACCTCGCCAGCATATCGGCCGACGGCACCCGGGCTCGGAGGTGCACGGAAAAACGGGTGACAATCCAGAAGAGAAGCACTATGATATGAACATGTCTATCCTGAAGGAAAACCTCGACAGGACCGAAGAGATCGTCGCCGCTGTCGGTCGGTTTCTTTCCTCTCTCGCCGGTGGCCGACGAGGTGCAGGTGGCCGCGCTGGGCTCGTATGGTGAGGAGTGAACGATGGAAAAACAGGCTATTATAACCTACCCCGAGGGACTTCCTCAGATGTTGAAGATGTCCGACGACGAGTTCGCCGCCGAGTTGAGCTTCCTGGCTGCTGCTAAACTGTACGAACTGGGCCGCCTCTCCTCGGGCAAGGCAGCCAGCCTGTCCGGCCTGGAGAGAGTGGAATTCCTACGCCGTCTGGCCCAGGTCGGTGTGCCAGCGATCAACCTCCGCGACGAGGAGATCGAGGCCGAGATTACCGCTGCAAAGGAGATAGCCGGGTGACCCTCTGGGTGGTGGACACCAGTCCGCTTCTCTTTCTGACCAAGCTGAACCGTTTGGATCTGCTTGGTAAGGGGGCCGATACGATCTGCGTTCCGCAGGCAGTACGGAGCATACGTAGTGACCCAATCTAGGCCACCCAAGGATTCAACGTTTCCCTGCCCGTGTCTTTGGATCGCTCGATGTCGATCTCGACACCCCACAGAGGGGAATTTCTGAGGAATTCCAGGAAGGACCCCTTGGACCTCGTCAGCCGTCGGTACTCCTCGATAGCGATCACGACAGCCGTCTCCGTCCCGCGGCGCGTGATGACCTGCGGGCCGCGCTTCACCGCCTCGTCAACGACGTGACTCAAGCGCTTCTTGACCTCCTGGAGCTGCCATGTCCTCTTCTTCATGAAGCACCTCCCAGCGCTCTGGCCAGACATCCTAGACAAACGCTAGCTTCCGTGCTGGCACCTGTCAAGCCGGGATACAGCCCTTCTCGCAATCCATCAGCGAACGCCACACCCGCTCAACGCCGGCCGTCATGCGATCACGCGAAAACCTCGACCGGGCCATCTCCCGGCCCGCTTCGGCGAACATGGACCGTTGCCCGGGGTCGCGCAAGAGTTGGACGACAGCGCCGGCCAGGGCTTCAGCGTCGTCGTCCGGCACCAGAAGGCCGGTCCGCTCATGCTCCACCCCGAAGCCGGCGCCCCGGCAGGCCACCAGCGGGCACCCGGCCGCGGCCGCGTTGATGTTCTTGATCGGAAAGCCCGACCACGAGGTGCGCGGGCAGACCGCCAGGCTGCAGCGTCGCAGCACCTCGCGTGTCACGGTCGCGTCCGGGGTGAAGACCACCTCGGCGCAGGAGACAAGCCCGGCCTGCTCGAGCTCGCGCCGGGCCCGGGCCGGGTCGTTGGGAGTGGCGATGACCAGGCGGGCTCCGGGCACCTGCCGCACCACCCGGTGCATGGCCGCAAACAAAACCGAAAGATTCTGGTAGGCGTCCAGGTTGCCGCAATAGGCCACCGTGTTCGCCTGCCGCTCCCTTTTCGCGCCCGAAAACCAAAAATCCACGTCGATGCCCGGCTCGATCACGGTCAATCGTTCCGGTTCGACGCCATTCGAGACCAGCGCGTCGGCCATGGCCTGGTGCAGGGCGATCACCCGGTCGGCCAGGCGCGGCACGGTGCGGTCCAGCAGCCTTCCCAGCAGGCGCGCACCTCCGGTCGCAACGGTATTGTCGAAAAAACTCGGCAGCTCGTCCTCCATCAGGTTGTGGGCGTGGTAGACCAGCGGCACCCGGCAGGCGCGCGCGGCCAGCCAGCCGGCCAGGGCGCCCTCGTAGTTGTGGGCGTGGACCAGAGAGCAGCCCCAGTTGCGGATCACCTGCACCGCGCGCAAGGCCAGCGCGGCGTCCAGCAGCGGCTTGATCGGGTCCGGACCCGAGCGCAGCCGGCGATAGCCGGGCACGGGCGGGGTGCGATGGATGGAGAAAGGCTCCGGACGCGAGAACGCGCCATGGGCGTAACAGACCAGGTGCACCCCGTGCCCGCGCGCACTCAGGCCGCGGGCCAGCTCTCCCACCAGCGCCTGGGTTCCCTGGCCGGTCGGGTACGGGAAGGCCGCCACCATGGCGACTGCCATCCGGTCGTTCACAGGTACCCCAATCCCTCGAGCCGCCTGCGGATGGCCTCCTCCTCCTCGGCCGAGTATGCCTCGCGCGCCGCGCTCCCGGGCCGGTGCTTCGGCGAGAAGATCCGACCTGCGCGGGGAGCGATCTCTTCCAAAGGCCGACCGTCCAGGCCGGGCGGGGGCTCGAGGCCCAGCAGGCGCAAGGCCGTGGGGCAGATGTCGACCAGCCGGGCGTCGGTGGGGCCCCTGCCTGTGCGCACGGTAGGTCCGGAAGCGACCAGGATGCCCTCGGCAGCGTGGGCGCCCGAGGTGCCGGTCCCCTTGGAGCCGATCAGCTCGCGCCCGAGAAGCCGGCGGACGAGCGGGCCGTCGCGTCCCTGGCTCGCGCCGGCCACCAGCCTGTACCCGTCGAAGCGGGCCAGGTCCACCAGCAAATCCGGCGCACGTGAAGCCGCCACACCCGAAAAAACGTCCTCGCGACGCAGCACCCGGGCCACCACCGGTCTTTTCGTGTGGTCCTCGCGCCAGCGCCAGCGCAGCAGGCGGTCCGCTATCCGATCCCGCAGGCGTTCGTACTCGTCGCCCGGCTCCACCGTCCCGTACGGGTCGCGCCCGCGCAGGTGGATCCAGATGCCCGGGTTCTGGGGCAGCTCGTCCGAAAAAGCCCGGCACCCGGAAAGGTCCAGCCCGCCGAACCTGGCCAGGCCGTCCGCGGCCAGGGCCAGCCGGGCCGCCGGGGAGCGCAGGACGGCCTGCTTGACCGGCGCGGGCAGGTGGCGCGCGGCCAGGTCGCGCACCAGGCCGGCCGCGCGGCCCACGAGCCCGCCGACTCCGGCGAAGCGCAGCAGTCCCTCGCGCGCCAGCCAGCGGTTCAGGTAGACCACGTGATCGGACGCGCCGCAGGCGCCGTGATCGGACAGCACCAGCACCGCGGTCCGGTCTCCCGTGCTGCGCAGCAGCCGGCCCAGGGCCGTGTCCAGGGCCCCGTACACCTGCCCGAGCGTATCGGCCAGGTCCGGATCGGGCCGGTGTCGCGGGGAGCGCGGATCGAAAAACGCCCAGAAGTGGTGGGCGGCGGTGTCGCTCTCGGAGAACACCACCCACAACAGGTCGAACGGCCCGCGTTCGAGCACCGCCTCGATCGCCCGCGACTTGTGCTCGATGCCGTCGACCAACGCCCGTCGCGCACGCGCGTGCCAGCCGGGTCCGACCCGCAGCTCGTCCACGCCGCCATACGGCCACACCAACCCCCGGGCGG
>SDBT01008662.1_pt1 | contig 16583 bp, 15 predicted proteins | sample 2277101 | NCBI WGS metagenome assembly SDBT01 (sample SAMN10404973, study PRJNA504765) | marine sediment metagenome | isolation source: marine sediment core GS10_PC15, 103 cmbsf | place: Arctic Ocean: Southern Knipovich Ridge | collected 2010 | reverse complement strand
ATTTCATTCCAAAACTTATCTACAGTGCAACCACTTTCATGGGGATGCTTAACGATATCATGAAAAGCAACTATCCCACCTCCTTTAACTAAACTTGAATATAGATTGAAATCTCTCTTAGTTCCTTCATAAGTATGATCTCCATCGATGAATAGAAAATCAATCATTCTACCATCAAGAATGTTCTTAACGAGTTCAAATGTTTTTAGATTATGAGAGTTAGCTCTCACCAAGTGAATTTTTTGCCTTCTTTTCGCGAAAGATTGGTATAGAGGTATTTTCCATTTCGCATAACCTCCTCCAAAATATCCTCCTGGAAGATCTACGCTAATTATCGTGCCTTCAGGATTAGCCATTTTAGTAAAAAGAAAAAGTGTTCCTCCCCCTGCTGTTCCAATTTCAAGAACAACTTTGGGCTTTAAATCTTTTAGAATTTTAAGAAGTTTGGTTATTTCATATTTAACTTGAAATGTTTTTATAGAAAAAGCTAAGTATTGAAAAGAGAAAGCAAACTCTATAGCATTATCAATATTATTAATTTCCTTGATTTTTTTACTCAAAAACTTACCTTTATTCATTTTTAAAACCATTATTGGAGTTAGTAATTTCATTAGATTAGAATAAATAGTATATACTGGTTTTCTTAGAAAGGAGGGTATTTGCCCATATAGGAGGAGACGCATTTTTTTAAAATCCATAATATCTCAACATTGGTTATGCAATTGGCTAATTTGAGCGTTAATTTATTAATATATTAAAAAAGAAATTATAATTTCTTTTTACTTCATTTAACTTCAGTTTTTTAAATTTTTGAACTTTATTGTTTATTATGACTAAATATTATCACATATCTCTAATATTTAGACCAATTTTGAACTCCAATTATTTATATAAAAGCCTTATTCCATTTATTCAAAATACTAAAAAAGAGTTAGATGAGCTATAAAACAATGACTAAAAATGAGCAGGTAAATAATAGAAATTATCTGGAAAAATTACCAAATATTACCCTCATACCTAATCATGGTAAAATGGGGAGCCTTCCTTCCTATCCTCTTTGTGGTAAACGTGAAATATTTTGTGGGCCAAACTTGCAAGATAAAGATTCTGCGGAAAGAAAACATATTCGTACAAGCGGATATTTTTTTGATATAGACGAAGTGCTTTCACAGTTAAATGAATTTGATAAAAGAATTGATTTAGTTTTTGCACCTCTCGAAGTAAGGACCACATGTTTTCCAAAAAATTTATCCAAATTACATTGCCCTAAGATTGCTTTTGTTTTTGACACACATCATTTGTTATATCCCATTAGTACAATAATCAATTACATAAAGCATGAGAGATTTACACATGTATTTATATATGCTCAACCGGCTCATTTACATTTCTTTTATGAAGCGGGCTTTATTCATTCGGCATTTTATCCGCGTAATATACAGAAATTTGAAACCAGAAATAATAAAAAACCTGGAGTAACTTATATTGGTGGAAAGTGGAAGTCATCTCATTTACGTCGAAGTAGGATGGTACAATTTTTAGAAAAAAATTTACCCAAGAATAATATACCATTTCATCATTATAATCAACTTCCCCGGGCAATATGGCATAAAGTTTTAGCGAGATCAAAAATAATTGTATTAAGTAGTTTAAATGGGCAATTTACTCCTCAAATTATTAGTTGTCTCTTTGCTGGAGCATTGTGTTTTGTGGACGAATTAGGTTCTCAAACATTACTCCATCAGTTTTTTGAACCTGGAACACATTTAGTTACATGGCGTGATTTTGAAGATTTACTTCAAAAGCTAATTTATTATTATCATCATCCTAAAGAAGCAGAAGCAATTGCTAAAGCAGGAAAACTTCAAGCTCAAAATAATTTTGCAACTGCTAGAAGCATAGCGCTATCGATTTCAGAATTTGTCTTTGAAAATAAAATTGATTCACGTTTTTTAGCAGTTAATGATAAGAGATGTCAATATAAACGTGTTGAACCACAAGAATATTTTGATGCAAGAATAAGATTATATGAAAATATCCAAGATTTGCATCGCATTCACGAAATGCTAACATTGATTTCCCTCACAAGTAATAACCTTAAACCATCAGCAGATTTAGCAGATTTACCAAGGTTAATAATAACTCATGCGTTTGGTTCTGAAAGATTAAAAAATGACGCTGACATATTTTTTCAAAGCGTTGGAGTGAAAAATCAAATTAAAACTGTTATATTAAATACAATTGAAAAAACATCTTCTTATGATATTGGAATCTTAGAAAAACAAGCAAGCCTAAAGAATTGGGAATTCTTGGTGAAATCCATGGGAAGATTACTTAAATCAAGTTCATTATTATGGGTATTCGGCAAATTAACTTCAGCTGAACATGACATTTTAAAAAAGGAAGGTTTTAAAGCTTATGTCTTTAAAAAAAGCCCTATAATATTAAAAGTCAAAAATACCAGTAGAAAGTTATGTTATCAATTTTGGAAATTAGGAAAGTACCCGTTTCCGTATTTAACAATAAAACCCACTATGGAGACAGTACCTAATTTAAATGTATTTATTCGAGGTTGGCAAGCTAATTTTCCATTTTTATTTTAATTTTTATATCTTAATTATTTGTTGATTAACATTGCTATCGAATTTATTAAACCTCCTAAAACTATTTACACAATAGATAAGATTGTTTAAAATTTATCATTCATTTGAAAACTAAACCTCTTATTCAAATAAACTATTAATCAAATATTACGAATGGGATGCCAAAAAAAAATCCAAATAAAGAATATAATTCCTATGACATTCTTGGTAGAAATTATCACTGGAAATCTTTAAAAAGCAAAAATCGATCTTACTATGATTATATTCAAACACTATTAAATGATATTTTGAGTTTAATTGATGGTACAAATTCTGAAATTATTATGGAAGCGGGATGCGGAGATGGGGTATTGTTATATTTACTATATGAAAATAAAAAAAATTTAGAATTATTTGGATTTGATTTTATCGAATCAGCAATTAAATACGCAAAAAAAAAATTAAAAAATAAGGCTGAAGTATTTGTCTTTGATATTAGAGATTTAGACGATTTGAATAAGGAATGTGATTTAATAATTTGTACTGAAACGATTGATCATGTGCTTCCTCTAAAAACATTACCAACTTTGGATGATCTAAGAATCTATCAAATCAATATATTAAATAAATTAATAGAAATTGCCAGAAAAGGAGCATATTTTACGATACCCGCGAAAGAAGAATGGAAATGTTTTGACCAAGATTATAAAGGAAGTCATGAGCCTTTATTGGAGGAATGGCTTGATAGTCTAAATTATAGTTCTAATTGGAAATATTTATCAACCGATAAAAATAATCCGAAAGGCACATATATAGTTGAAATAATCAAATGATTATTTTAATCAGTTCTAATTTAGTATTGAAATCCAGTTAAAATTACATATTAAACAATATATCCTAATTTATAGAAGTCTAAATTTTCCTTCTTACTAAACCATTCAATTGTTAGTTTCAAACCATCATCTAATGAATACATTGGTTTCCAATTAAGTATTCTGAGAGCTTTTGAATTATCTGCATTTAATCTGTTGACTTCACTACTTTTGATTCGTTTTCGTTCCGTTCTAGTTTTGATCTCAGCATTTGAATGCATTAAATCCTTTATTTTTTCTGCGAGATCTTTAATTGATATCTCTTTAGCATTACCAATATTGATAATCTCTCCTGCAATATTGTCAGTTTTTATTGATTTTACATAAGCTTCACAAGTATCTTTAACATATGTAAAATCTCTTGTTGATGTAAGGTTTCCTAACTCAATTTTATCTGTTTTCTGTAGAATTTGAGTTACAATTGTTGGAATGACAGCTCTGGCAGATTGTCTTGGTCCATAAATATTAAATGGCCTTATAATTGAAACCGGAGTATTAAAACTGTTATAATAACTTAAAGCAATTGCATCCGCAGCAATTTTTGAGGCTGAATAAGGGGATTGAGGTTGGTAAGGGTGCTTTTCATCAATTGGAACATAAAGAGCTGAACCATAAGTTTCAGAAGTAGAAGTAATAATAACTTTTTTCACATTATTTATTTTTGCCGCTTGAATTATATTTAATGTTCCTTTAACGTTAGTATCAATATAACTCTCAGGTGCTACATAAGAATAAGGAATACCTATAAGTGCTGCTAAATGACATACGATATCGACACCTTTAACAGCTTTATTAACTATATTATAATCACGAATATCCCCGGCTATTACATTAATTTTACTTAATTGCTCCTTTTCTAATGAATCTAACCAACCCCATTTATTATAAGAGTTATAAAAGACAAAAGCTCGGACTTTACAATTTTCTTCAAGAAACCGTTCTACAAGATGACTACCAACAAAACCATCTGAACCCGTTATTAAAATATTTTTATCTTTAAGATCCATTCCTTTCACCCAATTTGTATGATTCTACAAATCTAAGATTTGTTCACGATTTTTTATGAAATATTCATTTGCTTTTTCATAATCGCTATTACTACCAATATCTAACCAATAAGATGTATGTGGATATGCCTTTATTCTCAATTTATTCTTTATTGCATTTATAATTAATTGATCAAAACCAACTTTTTCATTTTTAGGCAAAGGGTCTATAACCGATTTGTTTAATATGTAAATACCCATACTAATGTGGTGAAACTCGATGGGTTTTTCTTTAAAATCATAAATATTTAGGTCAGTATCATAATAAAGAACTCCTGAATCATTTTGGGTCTTTCTTTTAAATGTCGCCACAGAAATATCATTACCTTTTTCTTTATGCCATTCATGAAATTCTTTAAAGTTTAAATCAGTTAAAAGGTCTCCATTCATCACTAAGAATGTTTCGGGTAAACTATTTATTAAAGTGAGTGGTCCAACTGTACCAAGCGGCTTTTTCTCTAAAGAATAGTCAATTTTCAATCCCCACTCTTTACCATCTCCAAAAAAAGCTTGAATTATTTTTGCCATATAATTTACAGTTATAGTCACTTCTCTGAAACCATGATTTTTTAATTGTTTCAATATAACTTCTAAAATAGGCATCTCACCTCCTATTGGCATTAAAGGCTTAGGTAAGGAATGGGTATATGGTCTTAATCTTGTTCCTTTTCCTCCAGCTAATATTATTGCTCTCATATCTTTTTCTTATATTTGTTTGGTGTATTCATGCTATATAATTTCATATTTACGACTAATTTTAAAGAATTCTAAAAACGAACTTCACTTTTATTAAATCTTAATGTAGTAAAAGAAATTAATACTCAATATAATTATAAGTTTATTTGAAAAGACTTTCTAATTTATGGTTACGATAAGAAAATGATAAATTTCCACTGATTAACCGTTCTCTTCCTCTTTCACCAAAAACTCTTTGAAGATCATTATCTTTTAAAAGAATCTCAATTTTAGAGATGAATTTTTTTAAAGTAATGTCATCATCATCTTTCTTTATATAATCATAAAATCGACGATGTCGAATCCAATCTGGATAAAAATTTGTATTGGGAAACCTCAAATATTTTAAAGGAGTGTTCACACAAAAACCCGTTATATTATTAAGGACCAATTCTTTAGCAGCAAAATGATTGTTTAAACAGACTACGGGTAAACTATTTGCCATGGCCTCAATAATTGTATAGCCGAATCCATCTATATATGAAGGGAACAAAAATATATCTGCTTTTTGAAAAAGATCCATAATATTTCCATCATAACCTTGTAAATAGCTTTCAACATCTTTTAAGGATACAAGTTCTTGTTGATATTCAGGAGGTATATGTCCGACAAAAATTAATTTTAAATTATTATATTTTTTTTTCAATTCCTTATAGGCTTTAATTACTAATTGGCCTCCTTTTACATAAAAGCTATATTCTGGGTGTATTTTTCTTAACCGGGCGATGTATAATAATCGTATCTCCTTTGACTGATTCTTCACTTTTGCTTCGAGTGGATTCATTGTGGGATAAATTACATGAAGTTTTGCTGATTTTTTTTGAGGTATGTTTAATAGTTTTTGAAATGAATCTTTAGCGGATTCACTCATAAAAAAAACGTATTTACAGATATTACTTAAAACGTACCATTTTAAGAATTTTAGGCAAATGGGAGATTTTAATTTAAGGTATTTATAACCAACAAGATCTCCAATATGTTCTAAAGGACCTAATATGACTTTCTTTGTACTAAGAACCAAGTAAAAATTTGATAAAACGTAGTCGAATCTTCGGGATTTTGTTGGTAAGATCAGTTTAATTCGAGGTAATTTAAGCGTATCTAAAAAATTACCTAAAAACTTTTTAATAAGGGTCATTATTGATAATTTATTCAACTTTTCAGAGGAATCTGTGACCTTTTGTGTTGAATTATCGGAATAAACAAATTTAATATTTTTTGGAGGGAATTGAAATAGATTTTTTTTTGTTGCATGAGTAAAATTTTCATGAGCAAAAATTATTATCTCTGTCATTTTTTTATAAACTTACTTAGAATTCCAATTAAATGCTAATTTTGGTTAAAATTATGGGAAAATTTAGTTAAAATAGGGCTATATTCGTGAATTAGATAAGCTGGAACAAAATTTATAGATTTCGAATTTTCTGAGTTGCTAAAATGTTAACATAATATTTTAAGTAGCGTAAAAAGACGTTGTAGCCATAATATAAGAATGTTCTTACCCTTAATTGGAGATTACTAAATAACAAGCCCTTATACTTTTTGAAGTAAAACCCAGACACTAGAATAGCTAGTATTATTCAACCCAAATTGATTCTTATAATAATATCTAAAAAAGAGATTCATAAGGTGGGACTTTAATCCAAATTGAACAAAAGGGATTGGAATATGAAATTTGAATGCAAAATTATTTATTTCTCCACGCTTTCTTATAAAATTTAATGCTTGGTCGTAGTTGAAAAACCATTTATGGCGATCTATTGGTTTTTCTACAGGCATTCCATAAAACTTTATTGCTCCTTTGTTCTTAATCAACATATATTTAAAATGTAACCAATTATTTGGTAAGGATATAATAACGTATTTATTTGATACTCTACAAATATCGTCAAATACATCGTGTAAATTATTTAAATGTTCTAAAACTTCAGTGCAAATAACAGTATTGAAGCTATTGTCTTCAAAGCGTGATAACCGCTCTTTTTCTAAATCAATTTTAAAACTTGGCTCTCCAACAATATCCACACTAACATAATCAATATCATTTGAGATATATTTCTTTAAGAAGTTTTTACTGGAACCAACATCTAACACAGAGATTTTCAGATATTTATGGAATATTTTTGCCACAAATTGATAACGTGATTCTCTATCATAATATGGGTAATAATGATTTTGATTCGATGCGATTTTCTTTAGAGCTTTTTTGAATGATGCCATAAATTAATTTTAGGATTTGACTTATTTAAAAATTTTATTTTTCAATAAATATTGTAATATGATACAATCTTACATTAAAATAATATAATAATCTAATCAGTCTTCGTTTGCTATTAAAAAGTTTTAAGTTCGATTAAACTTAATACAAAATTTAATTTGTAATCTAAATTATAATAACATAAAATTATAGCCTAAATTTCTAATCCTTGATATTTAATGCTGAATGATAAGAATTTTAACAATTACTCCTTTTCTATTTTAATGGCTAATTTCAATAATGCTAATTATATAGAAACCGCTATAAATAGTGTCCTAAAGCAAACATTTACTAATTGGGAACTTGTAATTGTAGATGATTGCTCAGGAGACGAATCTATACAAGTAATTAAAATAAAGGATAGGGATGAGTAGTTTCGTTATCAAAGTGCCAGGGAATAAGCGCAATATTCGGTAATTTCTCAAAATAATTTTTATTGTGTGTAAGATCCTTTAATGCCATATTTTTAGTTTTAATCCGTTATTTTATTAATTTTACAAGTGTTGATTATCTTTAGTAGTTTAGATTTTTTAATATGCGTTTATAAATTCTATTTTAAACATTTTTTGCAGCATTTTCCCAAGAATCTTTTTTTATTGTATTAAATCCATTTTTGATTATTTTCTCTTTTAATTTATAGTCAGTAAGAGTTTTAAAGCAATATTCATTAATTTTGCTATATTATTCAATATCATTTACAAAATCATTCATACCGTTTTGGATTAGCCACATCCTAACAAGATTTTTATTACTTGAATAACTAACAAAATCAATAAGGAGGTTTAGATCTTCAGCTTCATGGGTTTCTTTTTCTATAAACCCCTACTAAAATCACGGTGAAGAAAGAAGACCATTTAAATACTCCATAATTATACCCAAAACTATCAACGGCAGGACAGATGACCAAAAAGTTGGCAAACGCTGGAATTAGTTAACGGCACTGAATAAAAAATGTCGAAAGAATATGGCTTTAAAAAACCTGTTTAAACTTTTGTATGGAAAGATGCCCCCATTTCTAAGAAAACCTATATACACCCTATATTCTATAGGGATGAAATTATTGACCCCAATAATCATCTCAAAAATAAATAGAGGTAAATTTTTGAATAAATTAATCAATAAAATTGATAATGTCGATGAGGCTGTCAAGTTTGCTTTCTCGTTTCAATACTTTTATTTTTCTATTAAAACGGGTCAAATTAAATATGAAATCACCAAACTCCTTGAAATTCTTAAAGATTTAGATTCGAAAATAATCCTTGAAATAGGAACAGCTGGAGGGGGAACACTTTTTCTTTTTACTAAAATTGCTCACGCTGAAGCTACTATAATAAGTGTAGATCTTCCTGGAGGTGATTTTGGTGGTGGTTACACAAAATGGAAAATACCAATATATCAAAGTTTCAGAAAAAGAAGACAGAGGATTAAATTATTTAGAGAGGATTCTCATAATCCAAAAACATTTGAATTGGTTAAAAATTTTCTTGATGGTAAAATGATTGATTTTTTGTTTATTGATGGAGATCACACTTATGAAGGTGTAAAGAAGGATTTTGAGATGTATTCATGTTTAGTTAAAAAAGGAGGAATAATAGCTTTTCATGATATCAGTGAGTGTCCTCCTGAGGTAGGATGTGATGTAAGTAAGTATTGGAATGAAATTAAATATGATTATCAATTTCTTGAAATTATTGAAGATATTAATCAAACATGGGCAGGAATTGGTGTATTCTATATTTGATATATGAATATGAATAAAAATAAAAGAGGTAAAATAAATATGAATAAACTAATTAGACAGTTTGTAAAAATATGTGCAGAAACCTTATCTATATCTGAGCCTATTTATGAGTTTGGTTCTCTTCAAGGGTCACAAGGAAGTTTTTCAGATCTTCGACCATTTTTTCCCGGTAAGAAGTATATAGGTGCTGATATGCAAGATGGATTGGGAGTAGATGTAGTTTTAAATCTTCATGACATAGATCTTCCTTCAAATCATGCTGGAACTGTTCTTTGTCTGAATACACTTGAACACGTAGAATTTGTAAAAAAAGCAATTGAAGAAACTTATAGAATTCTTAAACCTAATGGAATATTAGTAATTAGTTCTCATATGAATTTCCCTATTCATGGGGCTCCTGATGATTATTGGCGATTTACTCCTCATGGATTTAAAAGTCTTCTTAAACCATTTGCATCATCATTTGTTGAATTCTGTGGAGATCGTATTAATCCTCCTTTTGTAATTGGGATAGGCTTTAAAGGTTTAGTATCAGAAAATATTATAGATAAACTTACGATAAAAATTAAATATTGGAAAATATACGGTGGAAGGTTATCAAAACGCTGGAAAAAATTATTACTTAAACTTATTCCTCCAGCATTTTTGTCATTATTTCTAAATATTTATAAAAAAATTAGAGGAGCTTATTGCGAGTATTGTGGAATAACATTAAAAAAGAACGATGAATTTTGTGTGGAATGTGGTAGACCTCAAATATAAAAAATATTATTATTATTACAACTAAATTATATAAGAAGGTATTTTAAAGAGATAATAAAATGAAAGAAAAAATAGACTTAATAAAACAAATTTCGAATAACTGGGATTTCAAGAATTAATCCTTTTATTAATTTAAATACATAAACTTCAGCTCTCAAGAATTCAACAACTCCCCTTTTCAATCATGCTTTATTAAAACAATAATCTATTCGAATAAGTAGTTTTCTCAGCAATCTTATTTAGTTTTCTCTCCTTTCTAATAACGCCCAAAGAGTGCTATAATGAGTATTATTATATCCATAATTCTTTTTATAATAAATTCTAAATATTAAATCTAAGACTGAGTTTCTTACACTATGATAGTGTATGGGTGTTGGAAAATAAGTCTTAATCGCATAATTATTTTTTTCTGCGCGGTATTTTACAAATTCCAATGCTTGATCATAATTAAAAAACCACTTATGGCGATCAGGAGGAATATCTTTTGGCAAACCATAAAATTTAAAATCTATTTTTGATTTTCCCCTAATTAGTGGAAATTTGAAGAGAAACCATGAATTTGGTAAAGAAATTATAATATACTTTTTTGAAACTCTTGTTAATTCATCAAATATTTCATAGAGATTGTTTAAATGCTCCAATACATCTGTGCATATAACTACAAAAAAGCTCTTATCCTTAAACATTGTTAATTTATCTTTTTCGAGATCGACAATAAAATCGGGTTCTCCCTCAATATCTATTCCAACGTATTTAATATCATCAGTTAGATATCTCTTTAGATATCCATCACTACATCCTACATCTAAAACTGAATTTTTTATATAATTTTTAAATAAATTAAAAATAAATTCATATCTTTCCTCTCTATTAAAATAAAGGTGAACATTACTCTTACCCTTAATTAATTGTTTTAATATATTTTTAACTCCTCTCATTGAAATTGTAAACAATATTAGTTAAAAAAACTTATTTATTTCAATTAAATGAGAAAAACAGATCAATTAAAAAATATCTTCTTTTCTATATTAATGGCCAATTTCAATAATGCTAATTATATAGAAACCGCTATAAATAGTGTCTTAAAGCAAACTTATACTAATTGGGAACTTATCGTTATAGATGATTGCTCAGGAGACGATTCTGTAAAAATAATTAAACCATATTTAAGAGACAAAAGGATAAAACTAATCAAGCTTAGAAAAAATTTAGGATACGGAGGGTCATTAAAAACAGCAGCTGACAATGCTTCAAATCAAATTTTGGCAATTTTAGATGCTGATGATAAACTTCATGAAACTGCTTTAGAAGTAATGTTAAAAACTTATAAAGATAGTCCTGATTGTGGTTTTGTATATAGTACAATGTGGAGATGTGATGCACAACTAAAAAACTGTAGTATTGTAGATTGGATTGGGCCATCAATAACTAAAAAAACTAATATTTTCAATATAAGAATATCGCACTTTAAAACTTTTTTAAAGGATGCATATATGAAAACTCCAGGTTTTGATCCTAACCAAAAGAAAGCTGTTGATAAAGATATAATTTTTAAGTTGGAAGAAGTTACTGAACTTAAATACGTAGACATTCCATTATATTATTATAGATGGCATGGTAGGGGTATATCCCAAGATAAAAGTCATTATGTTGCAGAGTTTTATCATTATCTTGCTAAACTAAAAGCATACAAGAGAAGAAAAAATTCTACTATCCCAAATTTTACTCAAAAGCAAATCAAGTTTGAATACTACAGAATCGTTTTTTATAAAATAAGTCATTTGATGATTTTTGTATATAGAAAACTTAAAATCCCTGTTATTATTAAAGGAATTTTAAAAAATATTCCTTCTATTCAACCAATGTTTTTAAAGAAATTAGAGTTTTTAAGAAAAATGAATTGATTAGTTATTATTCAAGCAATAATCGGTCAATCTAATCCATTTCTTAATGAAAGTATCGAATTCAAAGGCTTTAATACGTTCGTGTGATCTATTTGAGAAATTTGCTCTAACTTTTTCATCTTTTGCTAATGAAATCATTTTCTCAGCTAGATCTTGTGAATCAGCAACTTTAGTTAATATCCCATACTTTCCCTCTTCTAGGATCTCTTTCGGTCCTGTCTCACAATTTGTAGATACAATTGGAATTTTACAGATTAAAGCTTCGATTAATGCGTAAGGGAGTCCTTCACTTAGTGAAGGGAGCACAAATATATCTGATCTTGATATGTAGTTATAGGGATTATGCAAAAATCCCATTAGGGTTACAGAGTTATTTAAATTCCGTTCTTGAATCATTTTTTCTATTAGTGGTCTTGTTTTTCCCTCACCTATAATAAACAGTTTTGAATTTGGAATTTCTTTAAGCACGATTGCGAATGCTTCAATAAGATATTTATGTCCTTTTTCCCCCGATAACCTTCCTAAAGTAATAAATTTAATAATATTAGGATCATCGAATACTTTTTCATGACTATCAATTTTTTCTAATGCCATTTGTTTGATCTTTTCAATTTTAACGCCATTATAGATTGGTATAATCTTTTGTTTATTTATTCTATATTTTTGAGCCAGCAACGCTTTAAGTTCTTTAGAAACGGGTACAATAGCCGTAACTTTTTTTAATGGAAATAACAATTTTATTAAATATTTGAAATATATTCTTTTTTTGTATTGTGAATCTGGATTAGAATTAACACTGATAATTAAAGGGGTATTAATTTTAAATAAATACATTATTGGGATAATCCAATAACTTGTAAAAAACATAAAGGAAATAATTATATCGGGAGAAATAGATTTAATCAGTTTTTGAAGATAAATGAGTTTTGTTAATGCCCCCGTATAATAATTTTTTACTGCAAGCGTAAAATGTTTGCCTTTCGTGGGATAAAGCTCCGGAAAATGAAAAAGAGAAATAATAGAAATATCATATTTATCAGCGAATTTTATTGTAAGGGTTGATGCAACTTTGGGTAAACCCCCTGCTTCTGCTCTTAAAAATGGGATAAAAAATAATACTTTTTTTTTCATTAATAGAAAAAAAGGAATTTCAAATTTAAAATATTCTTAAAAATAATTAAAAAATATCATAGTAGATTGAAATTTTAAAAAATCCTTTAATTAAGGAATATTATTCTATTTATGAGTTTACGAACGAAATTATTTGTATATCAAAGTCATGAGAATATTAATTACTTTTACGTATGGCGTTTCTTTAGAGAAATGGTTTACATCTGGAATAATTTATAGAGAACTTGAATTATATAAAAGGCTCTCACAGAGAAATGTGAATTATTCTCTATTAACCTACGGAGATCATAAGGATCTCAATTACACTCCTATTTTGGGTGAAATAAAAGTAATTCCTGTTAAGAAGTATATAACAGCAAAAAATTCACATTTAAGATTTATGAAATCTTTAACCTTACCACTACGATTAAAGCGCCAATTTAGTAGATTTGATATAATTAAAACAAATCAGATGGAAGGTAATCTAATTGTATGCATAGCTAAATTGTTATTTAAAAAGAAATTAATCATCCGTTGTGGTTGGGAATGGCTTAGATTTCATATATCAAATTATAAAATAAAGGAAAATAAGAACTACTTAAAATATGTATTAAGATATCTTTGGATGTATTTGATAGAATTTATTTCCTATAAGCTCGCCGATGGAATTATATTGACAAACAGTCAAGACATACAATTTATAATTAAAAAATTCAGATTGGAGAATAAGAAAGATAAAATAAAGTTGTTCTACAATTTTATAAATACTGATCTTTTTAAACCTTTAGTGTTAGCTAAAAAAGATAAGGCCGTTCTATTTATCGGTAGATTAACAGAAATGAAAAACTTATTTAATTTAATTAAAGCATTTAAAGGTTTGAATAATTTTTCTTTAGATATTATCGGGAGAGGTCCTTTAGAAGGAAAATTACGTGAGATTGCAAAGGATCATGGAGTTCACGTAAATTTTCTAGGTATTTTTCCAAATAACAAACTTCCAGAAATCATTAATCAATATCCAATTTATATTCTCCCCTCATTTTATGAGGGTAATCCAAAAACTCTTTTAGAAGTTATGAGCTGTGAAGTTGCTTGCATCGGAACAGACGTATTAGGGATAAATAATATAATTAGGCATGAAATAAATGGATTCTTATGCGATACAAATCCGGAATCAATAAAAAGTGCGATATTAGAATTATACAAAAATAAGAGGCTAAGAGATAAAATTAGTAAAAATGCAAGAAAATTCATTTTGGAAAATTGCTCATTAGATTTAATCGCAAGGAGAGAATATTTGTTTTACAAAGAGATTTTAAATAGAAAATAATGTTAGTTTTAAGATATTAACATCTTTTCTACATGTTTAATTTAAGGTTTAGAAATTCTGCAACCCGTTTGCAAGAATTTCCATCATTAAATGTATTGACAAGTTTACATACATTTCTTCTTCTTTCTTCATATTTAGGAGACCAATTTGTAATAGTTTTCAAATGATAAATCAAATCTGGAATATTATAAACAATTGGTGCTGGAATAAATTTTAAATAATCATAATATAGTCCACGTTCTTTTTTATAAAACTCAAGATCATATGGAAATGAAATAACTGGTTTGTTACCAGTTAATAAGAAATCAAACATAATGGACGAATAATCAAAGATTAGGACATCTGATGCTAACAATAGTTCTTGAGGATCCAAATTAGAATCAGGTATCATTATATTATCTAAATCTATGGTAGCAATTTCATTTACACCAGGATGTGCTTTAAATATTAATATCGAATTACTTTCTTTTAAAAAATTATCTAATTCAATCATATTGGTCTTAGAAAATGGCATTTTGGCAATTTTTTCTTCTCTAAATGTTGGACCATACAATATAATATTTTTAATATTTTTTGAAAATCCTAATTTTTCTTTAAATAGATTTATTTCTTCATCAGTCCTATTACATAAGAAATCGTGTCTTGCATAACCTGTTACAATAATCCGTTCTAGAGGCACCCTATACGAGGTTTCCATTTTTCGTTTCTCATCTTCAGACGAAACAACTATATAAGAAATTTCTTTGGAAAACATTTCAAGTATTTTGGTATCATACCTATTATTCCGAAGAGTAGGAGAATCAAATCCAACTTTTTTAATTGGATTTCCATGCCATGTAAAAATAAGTTTCGTCTTTTTCGAAAACTTAATAGGCAGAACATCACCTTTACCATGTGTTATAAAAACACATCTGGCTTTTCTTAATTTTGATAAAGCTTTAAAAGTAAATGCATAAAGGGAAATATATCCCCTCTCCCTAAGTTCCCTTACAACCTCTTTAGATCTCGATACCCAAATACAATCATAATCAGAAAATTCATTAAGATATAAAAATAAATATTTGGTATTACCAAGAAAAGATTCTCCCTGATAAGCTCCAAATATTAATAAATTTTCATCTATTTTAGATGACTTAAATCTTGATATTAATCTTAAGCCTTTGATGAGTGATATTTTTATACAATACTTCAGAAACTTAGAAATTTTATTTATCATGAAAAGTTAAAATTAATCGTTAATTTAAATATATTAATACTATGTCTGATTTAATACCTATTGGAAAAGTACTTAAAGAGAATCCTCGAGTTCAAGAATTGGAAAGGCAAGGATTTATAATCAAACCTGAAAAATTGGACTCATATTTAGAAGACTTTCAAGAACGAAATTCCGCTTTACCAGATGGAAATTACTGGAAAGGCAAAAAAGTTCTTATTACAGGAATTAGTGGGTTTGCTGGAAGCCATTTAGCAGAACAGTTATTGGATCTAGGATGCGAGGTTCATGGTACAATCCGAAGACATGCTGTTCCCATGCACGAAAACATTGAGCATTTAAGGGGTAAAATTATTCTTCATGAAGCGGACATTACAAGTGCAGAGAGAATTTTCGAAATTTTTGACGAGCTTAGACCAAATGCGGTATTTCATCTTGCTGCTGAATCTTTTGTACCAACTTCTTTTCGTGAACCAGCTCGAGTAGCTTATAATAATATAATAGGGACAATTAAACTTTTCGAAGCAGCACGCAGATTTGGAGCTCAATTAGAGAGTATGCAGGTTGCGTGCAGTAGTGAACAATATGGGCTAGTTGATCCTAATGAAGTCCCCGTCATCGAAGACATCAAAAAAAACCCATTTAGGCCTCGAAGTGTGTATGGAATATCAAAATGTGCTACAGAACAGATTGCATGGTTGTATTATGATTCATATGAAGTACCTAGTATTATTACGCGGGGTTTTAACCATGAAGGACCTAGAAGAGGAATTCAATTTGTAACAAGTGTAATCCATAGACAAATCGTAGAGATACTTGAGAATAAAAGAGATAAAATTGTAATTGGAAACCCAAATGCTATCCGAGATTTCACCCATGTTAAAGATACTGTTAATGCTTACATTATCCTTAGTGAGAAAAAAAAATATGGAGAACCTTTTAATATTAGCTCAGGTAAAGGAATAACTATAGCTGACTATGTTAAACTAGCAATGAAACTATATAATATTGATGTAGGTGTATTTGTTGAC
>SDBT01008661.1_pt1 | contig 16584 bp, 12 predicted proteins | sample 2277101 | NCBI WGS metagenome assembly SDBT01 (sample SAMN10404973, study PRJNA504765) | marine sediment metagenome | isolation source: marine sediment core GS10_PC15, 103 cmbsf | place: Arctic Ocean: Southern Knipovich Ridge | collected 2010 | reverse complement strand
CCGATGGTCGTGGGGTGCAGCCCCGTGTCATCGGCGAAGGTGGGCACCTCCACGCAGCAGCCGTCCGGCAGGTTAGTAATGTAACCGTCGTTGCGCACGTTGCCCACGAAGCGGAACGGCTTGCCCGTGACGATGGCCTCGAAGATGTAGGAGCAGTACTCCACGCTGCGGGAGGTGATTTTCGTGGACTCATACTCCAGGAAGTCGTGCCGGGCGTACTTCTCGGCCAGGGCCTTGCAGTAGGTGTAGTAGGCCCCGCTCTCGCCGCCGAAGCTGGGCTCGTCGCAGTAGAGCTCCAAGGCCGCCTTGTTCTTGCGGAACCACGGGACGTACTCGCTCAGATGGCCGGTGCTTTCGGTCATGAAGTACCCGAAGTGCCGGAAGACCTCCCCGCGGACCTTCTCGTTCTTGTAGTATTCGGGTTTCTCGAAGACCTCGCGCAGCTTCGGGTACAGGTCTTCTCCCTTATGCTCGAGGGTCAGGAACCAGTCCATGTGGTTGATGCCCCCACAGGCGTAGGTGATCTCGTCTTTGGGCACCTCGCAGTAGCGGGCGATCAGGTCCAGCGTGGTCTGGACGCCGTGACATAGGCCGACAAAGGGCGCGTCCGTAACCATCCCCAGGGCCAGGCAGTTGCCGGCCATCGGGTTGGCGTACTGAAGCATGATCGCGCCCGGCTTGGAGAGCTGCTCCATGTCCTCGGCTATGTCCACCAAGACGGGGATGGTCCTCAGCCCGCGGAAGACCCCGCCGGGCCCCAGCGAGTCGCCGATGCACTGATCCACGCCGTACTTCAGCGGGATCTCGTAATCCAGGCCGAACGCCTCCACGCCGCCGACCTGGATCATAACCACGACGAAATCGGCGTCCTTGATCGCCTCGGCCCTATCCAGTGTTGCCCAGACAGTGGCCTTCAGGTCGTTGTCCTTGATCATCCGCTTGGCGAAGTTCTCCATCCGCCGAAGCTTCGGCTCGGTGCGGCTCATCAGGGCGAATTCGCTGTCAGCCAACGCGGGCGTGGCCATGATGTCGCTCAGGAGCGTCTTGCAGAAGACGATGCTCCCGGCCCCGATCATCGCGATTTTCTTAGGCATGGCCTTAGTCTCCCATCGGTTCGGCAACGCCGAGGTTCTTGAACAGATACAGCCCGTCCTTGCCCGGGGCGACGATGTCCAGACGCCCGTCGCCGTCGATGTCGACCACTTGGAAGCTGATGCCGCAGCCGGTGGCCTGGCGAGCCGGACCGTAATCGATTACCTGCTTGGCGAACCCTTCGCCGGTCCACTTGAAATAGTAGATGCCGACAGGGTCGTAATCACCCGGGTCGTGCCCGCAGTGGGCGCGATACCGCTTGCCCGTGACCAGCTCGCACTCACCGTCGCCGTCGATATCGACCCACCACATGTCGTGATATTGGCTGTTGAACGGGTCGATCGGGTGCTTGATCCACGTTCGCTTGCCGGCTTCGACGCGCTGCTCGTACCAGTCCAGGCCGTAGGGGTGCGCCTGGCCGACGATCAGATCGTTCAACCCGTCGCCGTTGACGTCCACTACCAGGATCGGCACGCTTCCACCGCCCAGGTCAAATTCCTGATGGAAGGTCCACTTTTCTTCCAAGGGCTTTTCCGGCGCCTCCAGCCAGCCCTTGGCCAGGATGATGTCAGGCCGCCCGTCGCCGTTGACGTCGCCTACCCCCAGGCCGTGACCGGACGGCTTGTCATAGACGACCACCTCGCGGAACTTCCCCGTGCCCTTTCCGCTCTCATCGGTTATGAGCTTGTAGATCCGTTGCGGATGGCCGGGCGTGTTGGGCAGCACCTCGTCCATGCCGTCGCCGTCGATATCCCACAGCCGCGTGGTCTCCACATTGCCGGTCTTCTCGGCGATGACGTGCTCGACCCACGGCTTGTCGCGCGCTCCCTTGGGGTTCTCCCACCAGCGAAGGCTGTTGCCCCACCAGCCGCCGGTGACGAAGTCCGGGTAGCCGTCACCGTTAATATCCATGGGCAGCTCGCTGAAGGAGTCGAAGTATTCCCCGATGGCCTTGATCTCGCCTATCTTGCACTTCCTCTCGAAGTTCGGGCCGGGATACCAATATGCGCCGCTGACGATGTCCAGGTGCCCGTCGTTGTCCACGTCGCAGACGCCGCACGACTCGTAGCGCTCATCGGAGATGAGAATCTTTTGAAACCTTACTGGAGGCATGTGACGGATCCTTTTCTGTTATGGATGTGAAGTCTGTACTGCGACAAATCACTTGCCGAAGCGCAGGCGGATATACTCGCGAGCGACGTTCAGGTCTTCGACGGCCTCGGCCGCGTCGCACAAGGGAGGCATCTCGCCCTTACAGACCTTCACGAAGTTCATCGCCTGCTGACGCATTGCATGGACCCAAGGCAGCGTTGGAATGGTTCTCTCCGGCGTCGTCTTGCCGTCGGGGTCCTTGTATATTTCGACTTCTCCCGCCCGATTCGACGCCAGCGGCGCCGGGAGGCGCAGGACGATGTAACCCTTCTCAAAGGCGATCAGAGCCGATTCCTCCCATTCGATCGTCGTGCGGTAGGGCGTCATCTCGATGACGCCGGCTGTGCCCGATTCGCCCTGAACGGCCAGGAGGACGCCGGTCTTCTCGGCGTAGGTAACCTTGTAGGGCTCGCCCATGAGGTGCCGCATCAGGTTGACCTGGTGGATGTAGTAATTCACGAAAGCACCAAGCTGATCATAAGTCTGCTCATCCATATCTTCGGGTCGGGGCTCAGACTTCCTGGCCGGGCCCTTGTCGCCGGCGTTGATCATCCCCAAGAACCCGTTGGCCACCCAGTCGCCAGCCGGCATGAGGATACGAACGTAGCGAAGCGAACCCATCTCCCCGGAGGCCTTCCACTGCTCGATCACTTCCTTGGCGTACATGGTGGCCGGGTCCGATCGCTTGTGATAGCCGACCATGTGGATGCAGCCGGCATCCCCGGCGGCTTCGGCGAGTTCGGCGCCAGCCTGGGCAGTCACAGCCAGGGGCTTTTCCGTGAAGACGCACTTGACCTTCGGATAGATCTCCGGCAGCAGCGCGGCGTGGTAATCGAACGGCTGGGAGGCTACCACACCGTCAAGGGGCTCGCCCTCCAGCAGTTCCTTGTGGGTCGCGTAGACCTTCTCGATGCCATATCGCTCGGCTACCAGTTTGGCTGTCTTGGCGCGGGGCTCGGCGATGGCCACGACCTGGCAGCCATCGATTGTAGCATAGTTGCGCAGATGGGCCATCTGCCCCATGCCCCCGGTGCCGACAAAGCCAATCCTAACCTTCGCCATCTCTCGGCTCCTAAACTAACCAAAGTTCATGGAAATGCCTGCCTCATCAGACTGGATATCCTAGGCTTGCCGGCCGGAGAGTCAAAGGCGCAGGGCTGAGTTTAGGGGAAAAACCGCCCTTCGGCGACGCGCGCCCAACGGTGCGCCTGGTCTTCGCCAGACAGCGATAGCCACGGGGCGCTGCCCTTCCCCGGGCGCCGAAATTCAGGAGGTGGCTATTTCAGCGTCTCGACGATGACCGGCCCGGTCAGGCCGTGAGGAGTCAGGTAGTACTCCTTCCGCCACTGGCGGTCCCTGGGGCTGAACTCACCCGGTCCGACCCATGATCGCTTTGGGGTGTGCAGCGGACCTAGGGTGTTCTTTCGGCTGCCCACGATCTCAACGAAAACGGTATTCGTCCCGTCGCACAGCGCGTCGGTGATGTCGGCCTCGAAGGGCGCCCAGGGCAAGACGAAAGTCTTGTCGTTGACGTGAATCGCCGCGGCCGTTCCGTTGAACTCGGGCAGGCGAATTCGCACTCGTCTGTCCCGACCGGGGTGGTCGATGTCCAATGGATAGCGGACGGCCCCGCCATACGTATCCAGCCCCTGCCCGACCCACGTGCCGAGACTTAGCAGCTTTGGTGGGGCGGTGAGGGTGAGATTCCCGGGCGCGGGGTCCTTGCCGTCGAGCGTTGCGACCCCGAAATCTCCCACCAGGTAAAGGTCCTCCAGCTCCATGTCGGCCCGGTAGTCGCAGGTCAGCAGCACCTCGTTCTGCCCGTCCTTCAGGGCCGTGGTGATGTCGAACGTCTTGAAATCCTCGTCCACCCAGAAGCCCTCCGGCTTGCCGATATCCCGGCCGTTGACTTCGAAGTGGTAGAGTTCGGGATGCTCGACGGCGAGTTTGCAGGCCGCGGGCGCGTCGGTGAGGTGGAAGGTCCATTGTAGGGCGATCGGTCCTCGCGGGTTCATGTCGACCAAGCCTTTCGCATAAAGGTACCACGGCTGGGGGCCGTCGTTGGATCGCGACTCCAGGCCGAAGTGCTTGCGAATCATCTCGTCAGCCTTGAGCGTGGGCATGGGCTCGGAGAACTCCCCGTCGCCGATGCGGTAGCGGCAGTAATCCAGCGGCAGGCTGTTGGGCTCCTGCAACTCGATCCGAAACGGGCCGTCGAAGGTTCGGCTGCTCTGGACGGCGGGTTCCGGCCGAGGATTGACGGCCTCATTGATCGGTATGCCCAGGCTCAGCAGCGCCGAGCCGGTCGAGGGCAGGTCCAGGCGGAATCGCACGAGGCCGTTGTCCGATTCGGCCTCCACCCGCTGCCACTGCCCGGTGAGGGTGTCCCAGCGGATCACCGGTCCGCGGGCGGCGACCTCCACCTTCACCTGGTGAGCCTCCTGCCGGTCGTGTGAGTGGATAAACAGGATTTGCCCGCCCTTGATCGACCGCAGCATGGCCCATGTGCAGGTCTGCTCTTGGTCGTTTTCCCTGACGGAGACGCGCCGGGGCAGGAGCTTCTCCAGGGCCGGCGTCATCGCCTTGATACTGGCGGCGGTGTTGGCCTGGGCGATCAGCTCGGCCAAGTCGCCGCTCGGCTCGCCGTCGCAGCGATCGGGCCGGCGTCCCACGAACAGCACCTGCCCACCGGCGGCCAGGAACTTCTCCAGCACCTTGATTGTCGTCCGCCTCAGCGTAATCGACGGCGGGACAACGACCAGCCGGTACTTCATCCGCCCGACCTTCAACGCCTCCTTGGCGACCTTGGCGTGGGTAGCCAAGTGGGCTTCGTCGGCAAAATCCCAGTCGTAATGCTGCCCTGAGAGCGTGTAGACAAGTTCCTTGAGCTCCTTATCCAGTGCACGGATCGGCTCGCGGGTCTCCGGCAGGAAAACGCCCCAGCCGCTCTCGATGGGGTGAATGACCAGCACGTCGCGGACGGGGCTGCCCTGGGTGAGCATGAGGCTCAGGCGAGCGAAATGCGCCTCGACGACATGATAGTATTTCCACCACGGGCTGTGGTCCATGATGCTGGCGGGATAGTCGCGCTTGGCTCCGCCGGCCAGACTGTAGTGCGTCAGGTGCGGGCAGCGGAAGTTCACGCCGACGGCGAACTGCCATTCCCCGATGAACTTGTGTCCTTCCAGCGGCCAATCCCAGCCCGTGCAGCCGTACAGCTCGCTCAGGACCCGCTCCTTGCCCTGCTGATCGGCGACCGAACTGCACTGCTTGGCTGTGATCAGCTCGTTGGCCTGGTCGCGGAGGATGTCGATGCCCGGCCACTGCATGTGCATGTAGTGAGGCATGCACGATCCGACGGCCATGATCTGATCCTCGAGCTTGCCTTCCAGAAGCATGTGGCCGGTCATGGCGATGTGGTGCTTGCCGCACCATTTGGCGATCTGGGCGGTGTAGGCTTCCACGAACAGCTCAGCGATGGTTCGGTAATAGTCCTGGCGGACCTTGGAGAAATCCTCCTCGGCCCGGGGGTACAACAGTTCCGGCAGGCGTTCGCGCAGATCGTAGCCTCGTCGACGCTTGAACTCCTTGGGCAGCTCGGCCGTCCAGGGTAACTCCGGTGAGTCCCCTGGTCTGACGCATCGCATGAAGCTGTAGTTGGGCTCGTCGGTGAATATCGCCGGAACCGTCTGGCCGAAGTCCTTGCCATAACGGTCGGCATAAGGCTGGAAGTTGATGTGGAGGAACTCGGCGACGGCCTCGGGGCTCATCGTGTCCAGGTATGGGGCGGTGTTGAAGGCACCGGTGGCAGATAATGGGCGAACCTGGAAAACGATCGCCTCGCCGGGCGGTGCGGGGGGGTGTCCTTCCTCGATCGCTTGGTAGGAGATCAGTTGGCCGGCCTCATCCCTTTGCAGACCAAAGGCCGCCACGGTCTGGGCCTCGGCGTCAGTTTCCTGGGGGGAAACGGCGATAAGGTAAACCATGCCGTGCTCAGGATGGGCGTGTGTGACGATTCCCCCGGCCGTGCCGGAGGGCCAGCGGTCCTCATCATAGATATAGGCCTTCATGTCCAATTGGCGGGCCTTCTCGACGCAGGCGGAGACGCATTCAAACCACTTATCCGACAGGTAAGGTGTCTTGAGCCCGTATCGGCTGTGCATGAAGAACCCCCCCATGCCGGCCTGGTGCATGCTCTCGATCTGGCGGCAGAGCCGGTCCGGATCGAGGGCCTCGTTCCAGGACCAGAACGGGGCGCTGCGAAAGATAGAGGACGGATTCAGCCAGGCATCTTTCAGCTCGGGGGCGACGCTCATCACTCACTCCTGGTTTGGACTCTTGTTTAATGCAGCCGGCGCCAACCGGTCGCGGGCCAGTATTGTCTTGCCTTTATTAGCGGTGTCAAAACAAAAACGCCCTGCCGGCGTAAGGTGGGGCGGAGGATCGATCTGAAAAAACCGACCCGCCGGGAAGGCGAGTCGGTCTGAGGGTCGCTGAGGGTTAGCCGAGCCTTCGGCAGCCCAATTTCAAACCTTCAGGTACTCAGCGTCCAGTGCGACCCTTATCTTCTCCAGGGCAAGGTTCTGGATCTGTCGAACCCGTTCGTTGGTCAGGCCGACGATCTTTCCAACCTCTGAAAGCGTCCTTCCCTTGTCCCGGCTGGTGATGGCGAACCTTTCCATGACAATTGTCCGCTCGACATCACTCAGATTCGCGCGGTTCTGCGCGAGAATTTCTCGCAGGGCGCCCAGGCTGTCCTCGAGTTGAATATCGTGCTTCTTTTCGTCGTAATCGCTTCGTTCCATGTCCGGGTCGAACTCGGTGGGAAAACGCTGGCGATAGCGTCCGGTCTTGGTGGCCAGGCGGTTGAAGCTCTTCAGGATCGCCCTGCAGGCGTAGGTGGAGAACTTGAACCCTCGGGAGACATCGAACTTTTCGACGCTGCGTAGCAGGGCCATGTTGCCCTCGCTGACCAGTTCGCCGAACTCCACATTGTGGATGCGGGTGCGCTTGGCCATGGCCAAGACGAGGGCCATGTTCGCCCGCACAAGTTTGGCGCGGGTCGCCATCACGCGCTGAAACCAGAGGACCATGGCCTTGGCTCGGCTGGTGGACTTTCGCTGCTGCTGCGCCTCGATGAGTTTTGCCATCCGGTAGCGGGCATAGTTGTATTGCAGGAACAACCTCCCCTCCTCGCCCCCCTTGAGAACGGTCCGCGTGCTGCGGGAGGCCTCGAGTTCCTCAGGTACGTCGGGAAAATGCGTCCACGCGGGCACATCCACCTGTTCGGCATGGTCTCCGAAGAGATCATCTTCAGTGGCGGCCAACTCGAAGGAGGGATGGTCAGTGTAGTCGATTCGAGAAGGAATCCGCTTGTAAAGCCTTTGCTGCTCAGCCGTGAGCTTCGAGAAGAAGGCTGAAGTGTAGCTTTCCACGAAGGTCGTTTCTGTCGCTGTCAGTGTCATCTTGCCTCCCTTTCGTTGTTGTGTTGCCGATAATGGTGACTAATAAGCTGTGTTTTCCTGTTTCTCTACGCATTTACACGCAAGCGGTTATAGGTGGCCGCCTTCCATAGCAATGTCAATTATATATAAGAAGGCCAACTTGTCAACTTAAAACTGCAAGTTTCCTTCACTTAATGGATATGCCGCCCGCGGGGCCTCAGCAGTCAGGAAGCCATTAACATTTGTTGTAAAAACATCTTAGAGCTTAATACAGGCCCATGTGGTACGGAGAAACCGTCAGGGCCAAGTCCACAAGCGCCGCACGTTGGCTGGCTGATAACGGGTGGTAGTGACAAAGGTTAAATGATTATATGGACTTGCTGTAGCATAGGTGGGGCTCTGGTTGCCTGAGGGTTGAGTGGACACTTGGTCGGCAGGCGGGCCGGCGCTTGGCGGAAGGCAAGGCATTGGTTGGCAGGGGCCACCGTCGGAGGGGGGGTGATAGAGGCTTACTGTCTTCCTAGAATTCGCTTAAGGAGTCGCCATTCGCCTGGGCTGGTGCCCTCGATGGCGTGGCCGATGAATTGAAGTGCATAACCGAGGACAAATGCCCCGGCCGCCCATGCCCAGGCCTTGATGATCAGCAGCGCCGGAGCCAGCAGGAAGCAGGCGGGAATGCCGACCATGTGAAGCCAGAAATTCAACGGGTTCCGATGGTGGGCCAGCCAGTTAGCCAGAACGTTTCGCATGGGCAGGTCTCAAAAGATGATCTGGACGCCGAAGAGCGCCTCGTAAAGGGTATTGAGGAACATTCCCAGAAACAGGTCCAGAGCGAGGATAGCCATGCAGCTGGCGACGAAGCTGTCGGTACACGCCCTGCCGACTCCGGCGGCGCCTGGCTGGCAGTGGAATCCTTTGTAGCAGCAGATCAGGCCGATCGCTGAACCGAAAAAGACGCTTTTGATCGGGCCGTAGAAAATGTCGAAATATTCAACCGTTTGGACCGCGTGGCGCCAGAATTCGATTCGGTTTACGCCGTAGATATACACGCTGATGGCGTAGCCCCCCAGGATGCCCATGAAGTCTGCGTAGATCACCATGACGGGGATCAGCAGCACGCAGGCGAGGAACCTGGGCACCACCAGGACGCGTATCGGGCTGGCCCCCATCGCGCGAAGGGCGTCAATCTGTTCGGTGACGCGCATGGTTCCCAGCTCCGCGGCCAGCGCCCCGCCGACCCTGCCGGCCAAGAGAATCCCCGCCAGGACCGGGCCCAGTTCACGGAGCACGGAGAGATTGACGATGGTTCCCATTTGGGCTTCCATCCCGATGGACTTGAATTGCAGGACCATCTGGACAGCCAGGACAGCCCCGACAAAGGCCCCGGTGACCATCATCACGGGGATGCTCTGGGTGCCGATGGCGTAGAACTGCGGCAGGAGCAATCGAAGATTCTTTCGGCTGGACAGGCCTTCAAAGACGAACCGCAAGACCTGTCCGCAGAACCGGCAGAAATCGCCGAAGGAGGCGACCGACCGAATGACGCTCCCCCCGAAGTTCGCGACGATATCGATCATGGTCCTTGTGGGCTGTTTCTAGCTCGCCGGCGGGGGCAAGTCAAGCACGGCCAAACTGGGCGCCGGACCGAGGAGAACGACAGGAGCGAGATGTTCTTGGCTGGGGCAGTTGGCTTGACCGGGCATCGGGGGGGGGCTACTATGGGGAATACGATCATGGACTCAGAACACGATAAATGCCAGCGGTGCGGCGCCCATGCCACGTTCCACGTCTTCGAGATCGTCGATGGCAACAAGGCTGAGAAGAATTTCTGCGAGAAGTGCGCGGCTCAGGAAGGTTTGGGCATTGTCCAGGCCGGTTCCATCAGCGATATGCTGGAGAAGTTCATCCTCGAGCCGGCTGTCAAACTCAAAGGCGGCCAGGAGAATCTCAAATGTGACGTCTGCGGGATTACCTTTGACGAGGTGCGCCGCAGCGGAAGGCTGGGGTGTCCGGTTGATTACGATGTCTTTGAGAAGCTGCTCGAGCCGATGCTCGAGCGCGCCCAGGCCGGCGCGACTCACCATACCGGCAAAGCGCCGCGTCGGGCCAAAGTCGACCAGAAAAAGCAAAATGCCCTGCTGCGTCTGCGGGCGGAACTGAAAGGCGCCGTCGCTACGGAAGACTACGAGCGAGCGGCCGCTATCCGGGACAATATCAAGGAGTTGGAGGGGCTATGACCTTCCCGGATCTGATGCAGCACGGCGGGGCATGGCTCCAAGGCGGGCCCATGGGCGATGTGGTGATCTCCTCGAGGGTCCGACTGGCGCGGAACCTGGCGGGGATGCCCTTTCTGTCCAAATGCACCCACCAGCAGTTGAAGGACATGGAAGCGCGTTTGCGGGATGAGATTCTGCCTGCGGGCATCAGCCGAAAGGTCTTCTACGTCGATATTGCCGCCGCCGGCAAGGCCGAGCGCGAACTGCTGGTGGAGCGCCACCTGATCTCCCGGCAGCATGCCGATGCTGAGCACCCCCGCGGCCTGGCGGTCAGCGAGGGTGAATCCATCGCCATCATGGTCAACGAGGAAGACCACCTGCGCATCCAGGTGCTTCGCAGCGGCCTGCAGGTCTGCGAGGCCCTGACCGAGATCAACCAGATCGATGACACCCTGGCCGAGCGGCTGGATTTCGCCTTTCACAGCCGATACGGCTACCTCACGGCCTGTCCCACCAACGTGGGCACGGGGCTTCGCGTCAGCGTGATGCTGCACTTGCCCGCGCTAAGCATGGCGCGAGAGTTGGATAAGGCCTTTCGCGCCGCCCAGGACATGCATCTGGCCGTTCGGGGCCTCTACGGCGAGGGCACGGAGTACGTCGGCGACCTGTTCCAGGTCTCCAACCAGACCACCCTCGGCAAGAGCGAGGAAGAGATTGCCGAAGACTTCGGTAAAGAGCTGATCCCGAAGTTCATTGAGTACGAGCGCCGGGCGCGCCAGGTGCTGATGCGTCAGCAAAGCACCGCCTTGGATGACAAGGTCTATCGCGCCTTCTCCATCCTCAGCTCGGCCAGGCTGATATCCTCCAAGGAAACGCTTTATCTCCTCTCGCTGCTGCGCCTGGGAATCAACGCCGACCGCATCAAGGATGTGGGCGTGGAGACGATCAACGAGTTGTTTCTCATGACTCAGCCGGCCCATCTGCAACGAATGCTCAATCGGGAACTGTCCAGCAAGCAGCGCGACCAGGCCCGGGCCGAATACGTCCGCCGCCGGCTGAGTTCTAACTAGCCCATAGGCCTGCCCGGGAAGTAGGAAGGATCAAAGAATCCAAATGACCGTCACGTTGGGAACGGTGCTGCCGATCGGGTTTTCGGATTTTCAGCCGGGGGAATTGCTGGCTTGCTACCGCCAACTGGGTTGCCGAGTCGTCCAGGTCTATCGTAGTGCCGAATCGGCTGTTTCTCCCGAGCGGATGCGCGCGATCGTCGAAGAGGGCCAGCTGACGTGTGACTCGATCCACGGCCTCTACGGCGAGGACTTCGACCCGTCCGCGCCGGAGGAATCGGCCCGACAGGCAGCCATCGAGGCGTTCAAACAGGAGGGGGAATTGGTCCTTAGGCTGGGCGGGGACCTGGTGGTGGTTCACTGCTCCAGCGTTCGTCGGGAGGGTGTCTCGGACGCCGAGCGCCGCCGGCGGCTGGACCAGTTGCGGCGGTCCGTGGCGGAGCTTGGCGCCTTCGGGGCCGGCTGCGGTGTTCGGTACGCCTTCGAGAACTTGCCAGCCTATCACCCGGTAGGATCCGACGTGGCGGAATTGGCGAGGCTGCTGGAAGATATCGTCGCCCCGAACACGGGGATGTGCCTGGACACCGGCCACGCGCACATGGTTGGGGACGCCGCCCAAGCCGTTCGAGAAGGCGACGGACAGATTCTATACGTGCATTTTTCCGACAACTTCGGGCTCGAGGACGATCATGAGATGCCCACGTACGGCACGCTGCCGGCTGAGGCGGTGGGCCGGGCCATCGGTGAGATCGGCTATGACGGGGTCATGATGCTGGAAGTGTTCCAAAAACCGGCGGTGCTGCGGCGGCTGATCGACGAAGGCTGCGCCGAGAGGTTGGCGAAGATACTGGACATCGCCAACGCCCATAGCCCGGATATTGCGTGATGTTCTTGGCCGGGCTTTGGGCGAGGGCGGGGTACTTCCACGAGCGGGACTTGAAGCGCCTCGAAGCTGGCAAGATCGCCCTGATCGCCTGTCACTGGCTGGGCGACACTTTCTGGGCCAGCCAGGTGGTCCCCACACTTGCGCAACGATTTCCTCACGGTCTTATCTACGCGATCACCAAATCGCACAGCATCGACCTCTGGGCCGGGCTCGTGCCTCCCGAGCGGGTCATCTGCGGCGATGAGGTCGTCAGCGACCGGCATCGAGAGCGGGTTCGCTGGGGCCGGCTGATTCGTCTGGCCGGCTCGTTGCGACGCAGGCGGTTCGACCTGATCATCGATCTGACCGGGAACCGCTACTCGGCCGTGGCGACGTTCCTGGCCCGGCCGGGGTTTTCGATCGGCTTTGCCGGGGATGAGCTGGGGTGGCTGTACTCCCACCGTGTCCGGAATGCCCGACGGGCGGACGCTCATCTCAGCGGCCAGCCTTTCCGCGTCATCCAGCCGCTGCTTGATCGGCCGGCGCCGCCCGCGGACGGCGAGCTTTCTTTGCGGCCGCCGCAGGCGATATGCTCGGCGGAAGAAATCCTCCCCGCCCTGGGGCTCGAAGCAGGCCGCACGTTTGTCATCGCGCCGGGGGCGGGTTGGTCGGCCAAGCAGTGGCCCCCGGAGCGATTTGTCGAGAGCGGAGCGATCTTGGCCAATACGGGCGCAACCGTCGTCGTGGTGGGTTCTGAGCCGGAGCGGTCGCTTTGCGAGCACGTGGCGGCGGGCATCGCCGGGGCGAAGGTTCTTTGCGGATATCCCATCGGCCGGGTCGTGGCGCTTCTGGAGCAGGCCGCGGGTGTGCTGGCCAACGATTCGGCGATCGGTCATTTCGCCGCGGCGCTGGGCCGCCCCACAGCCGTGGTGTTCACCGGCGCGACCGATCCGACGCTGTGTGGGCCTTTGGGGCCGGATGACATGGTGAGAGTTTTCGACGCCGACACCGCTCCGGCGGAGATTGTCGCCCATCTCCAGGCCCCCTCATACCGGGCGCACTAAATTCATGCGCTCGGCGGTATAACTCCGCCACTGTCCATAGTGGTGAGAACAATCCTTTGCGACATTGCTGCTCTATACGCTGGCGCATTTACTTTGTGCGCCTCATATCAGATGCCTGAGCCGCATCTCGGCCGATCCGTTCCAAAGGCGAAGGACCGCCAAGCTCTGCCGGCAAGTCCGGCTACAATACCTATGGAATAGGACCATGAGACAATACAAGACACTGGCGGGCTTCGCGGTTGCCGTGTTGATCTGGGGGCTGGCGCAGCCGCTCGGGTGCGGTAACGCCGGGGCCCCGCCGAAAACAGCTGGGGAAGGAGCTGCTACGATGGACATTGCCCTAACCTCATCAGTATTTGAGCAGGACCAGCCGATCCCGGTTCGATACACCGGAGACGGCCGACGGCGGTCGTCGGCCGAAGACCATCTGGGACATCTCGGTCATAATTACGGAGAATAAATGATTATGGTATACCTCGTCCGTCAGGGTCAAACCGATTGGAATGTATTCACAAAGTTCAACGGTTGTACAGATACAGAGTTAAACCACACAGGCATAGAGCAGGCAAAACTGCAAGCCGAAAACCTGAGGAGTGTTGGTTTTGATGCGTGTTTTTGCAGTCCCCAGAAACGAGCACGCCAAACCTGCGATATTATCTACAAAGGGCCAATTGTGCTTGATGACAGACTTGCCGAAATAGACTGTGGTGAGTTTGAGGGCACAAAGGAAACTGCGGATGCTCTGAAATTGTTTTGGCAAGCAATCCAAAGCGGCGACATGGGCACGGAAAGCTTTGAAGAATTTACAAAACGGAACTGCAATTTTTGTGATATGATTATGAAAGACAATAAGGGGAAAAACGTCTTGAGCGTTACTCACAGTGCAAACGCACGGATAATAAACTATTATTTCAATGGCAAGCCCCAGGACTATGATTTTTGGAAAAGTGTTGTCAAAAACGGCGGGTTGCTTACATTTGAAAATTTATAGTTTATAAATCTATAACCATATCGATGGCGTGGGATAATACCACTGAGAGCAGAATTGGCCCTCAAGCGGATCTGGACGGTTGCGTCACAGGAGGACAAGGAATGAACTCTTGGGCTCAAGAAGCCCATGACTCGCTAGGTCCGGTCCATTAAGGAAACAAGTTTAAGGTATCTGTCCCGAATGGCCCTAAGTTAAGCACTTGAGTCGAGCTTTTTCGCGGGTCGTGCGGAGGATTCCGTCTATAATCACAGGCGCCCGTACAGCCTGCTGGGATGGACGACGCTTGGGGCGTTCGCGGGGTCGTGGTTACAGAATCACCAGCCACTACACGAAGACTTGGCGGTGGAGAAGAACTCCTACCTCCAGGAAACGGCCGTAGTCCGTGCAGCATCATGTTCCAATTCCCAAGTCGGAGAAATCACCACTTAAAGGTCATAGTGTGGGCAATTCTACATAGCTGCACTTATCCCGTTTAAGTCTGTAAAGGAGCTGGTGGGGCTGTTAAGGGAAGATCCGGTACGCTCGTGGCACGGTGCCGGTTGCGGCGTAGTATATCCACCCGACCAGCATGAACACCAAGCCGCCCAGCATGTCGCCGGCGATGACGCCGACCATCATGGTCTTGGTCTTGCGGTAGGTGGGCGCCCCGGCGATCTTGGTGATGATGGTCTTGATAATCCAGCCCAGCAAGAAGGACGCCGTGAAGGTCCCAACCGGCCAAACGCCGAAAACCAGGAAAAAGATCGGGTGCAGGGGCCACCACGTATAGCGCAGCCGCATGGCGCTGGTGATCAGCAGCAGGGCGCAGCCGATGCCCCCAGCCAGCAGGAAGGTTTTGCTGGGGCGCATATGCGTCAGCCGATCCAAGGGGGAGAAATTGACGGACTGCTCCAGCTCGCCGGTCAAGTTCAGTTTCGTGATGGACATGGCGGCGGCGTCGAAGGGGAATTTTGGCACGCGGGTGGTCGCCCAGGGGTTCGCGCCCCGGCCTCCGACTTGCTCCTGGAGGCCGAAGTTGTAGTTCGCCCAGAGCGCAACGGGCACAACGATCGCCAGGCACAGGGCGAAAACGCCCACTGCCGCCCAGCCGATTCGGCCGGGACGGACATGCTGATTGTCGCAAATCTTCAACCCGTTGATCAGGAAGGGGATCAGGGCCTCTCGCGGGTCGATGGTCAGGACCATGGTTAGCATGCCGACGATGATGGTGGCCTTGGGCCCAAGCGCCGCCAGGCCGAACAGGCCGATGAAAATGCCGGGCGTCTGCCACATTGGCTTGTAGAAGAACACGCCCCCCTCGGCATTGACCCGGGCGATGACGAGGAACATCAGTAGGATCAGGCCGACGGCCAGGACGGCCAGCGGCCAATCAAGCCCCAGCTTGGCCAGCATGAAGATCATGCCGAGGACCGCCAGGATGAAGACCCTGGTGGCCCAGACGCCGTAGTGCGGCGAGCCGAATCGCTTGGCCAGGCCGGGTATCGCCGATAGCGCCAATTGTCCGTAGTATCGCCGACCCGTGTAGAGCAGCAGCAGCCCCATCCCCGCGTAGGACCCGAAGTTCAGCCATTGGGGCATCCCACCGTTCATGTAGTCGCCCGTGGTGTCCACGCCCGCGGTAATCAGCCAGCCCATCACCAGCACATAGGCGACGCGCGAAATCCCCAGGCTGAACCCCACATCGGAGGCCAGGAAGAAACTGAACGCCACGCCGGTGGGATACAAGATCGGCCTGACCACGTCGCCGGACCCCGGGGCACGTGCGATACTCTGGAAGCGCGTGGCGATGGCTGAGAAATCGAATTGCAGCGGGATCTCGATGCCGCGGTCGGGGAACCAGACGTTCAGGCCGTTGACGAGCCTGATCAGGAAGATGGCCGCGAGGCCGACCCAGAAGAGCTTCTGGCGGAAGATCGGCCCGAGAGCATGGTCGGAATCCTGGCTGAGCAGGCTGGTGGCGAAATCGGCGATGGGGTAACGCAGGCGCTCCCCGTAGACCCATTGCTGATGGACGATCAGGCTCATGCAGATCACGGCGAGGGTGCAGAGAAAGATCAGGGGCACCCACGTGGTCAGGGCCTCGTTCCACTGTTCCCAGGGAATCTGGTCCAGGCCGATGGCCCGGCCGGGCTCGCCCAGGCCGGAAATGAAGTGGTCGACCAAGGCCATGTCGTAACTCCCGCGCCCCGCCAGCATGTGGGGTGGGGCGTAGTCGAGCACGTTGGTCTTCTGCCAGCCGGGTGTAGTCTGATAGTGCTGGATAGGCATTACCAGCGTGGGGGTGAAGGTCCGCATCAGTCCGCTGGAGGGAATGTTGCAGGCCACGAGCGTCAGGGACAAGGCCACCGCCAGTTCAGCCGGGCGAAGGCGCCAACTCGCACGCAGCTTATGCAGCAGCGGATTGACGGAGACCATCGCCAGGATCAGCATGCCGAAGACGCTGATGGGCAGATGATTGCCCACCATGGAATTGACCCGGATGTACTGGTCGTTGATATACCCCGCTATGACGATGAAGACACCAGCGAGCAGACCCAGTATTGTCGCACGAAACGTCAAGAGGCTCTCCCGGCGGAATAAGTTCTAAGGCGGTCTTTCCTTAGGCGATTCGGGTGGCTTTGTCAACGATCAGCCCCGGGGGTAGTGGGCGGGCGCTGGCAGGGGGCACTGTTTCGAAAGCTCGGGTTGCGCCT
>SDBT01008660.1_pt1 | contig 16586 bp, 15 predicted proteins | sample 2277101 | NCBI WGS metagenome assembly SDBT01 (sample SAMN10404973, study PRJNA504765) | marine sediment metagenome | isolation source: marine sediment core GS10_PC15, 103 cmbsf | place: Arctic Ocean: Southern Knipovich Ridge | collected 2010 | reverse complement strand
TCGATCACGCGGCGTTGCTGCGTCAGGCTTTCGCCCATTGCGCAAAATTCCCCACTGCTGCCTCCCGTAGGAGTCTGGGCCGTATCTCAGTCCCAGTGTGGCTGATCATCCTCTCGAACCAGCTACTGATCGATGCCTTGGTGAGCCGTTACCTCACCAACAAGCTAATCAGACGCAGGCCCATCTCTCAGCGCGATACCGATAAATCGGCACCGCTTTCATCCCGCTCCTTATGAAGCGGGAAAATATTCGGTATTAATCCCGGTTTCCCGGGGCTGTCCCCAACTAAGAGGTAGGTTGCCTACGCGTTACTCACCCGTTCGCCAGTTTAATAACCACCCGAAGGTGATGTTCTCCTTGACTTGCATGTGTTAAGCACGCCGCCAGCGTTCGTCCTGAGCCAGGATCAAACTCTCCGTTGTATTGCGTTCATGTCTCTTGGTCGCTTATTGCGACAGTGACCCGCGCACCTTTTCCTCACAAATTTCAAATAGCGTCTGCGCCGAAATATATCATCTCCGGCAGCCCCTAAACTTAATACCGCCCCATTTTGGGGTGCAAATCTTATTACCAAGCCGCGCATCTTTTTTTCCGGTGTGCATGGCCATGGGAGCCGTTTGTGGTAGATCGCTGGGTGGGCGAAGGACCAGAACATGTCGAGTGGGAAAGTCTGATGGACGACACCCACGAATGAGCCTGCTCACAGGGACGAACCCTGGTATATTGATCGTCCCCTATAGCAATAGCCAGGAGTTACTTGGCCTTGAGCGGAAAGCGCTCCGGATTCTCAATGGTTTCCAGGCCTATATCAACATCAAGATCCGGCCAATAAAAATGGCCTGGAGCAGGTTCTTCAACATTAAGCACCTCCCCGATCGGCGCGTTCTTGAACCAGGGGAAATCCTCAAAAGACATAAAGAGCTCTTTTTCGCCGGAGAGCAGCCATAGGCCATGAGCGGATACGTTTGTTATTTCAATTAGGGAAGTGTTTTCCCCAAGCTCTTGTGAGCTCATCGTAATGCTCCTCAATTAGTTGTTTAATTTGCTTCAATTGTCGCCTAGACAGACGATAGTTTTTTGCCAATACAATATCCGGCTCCAGCCAATATTTGGCCTCACCATCGCTGCAATGTACATGAACGTGCATCCGAGGTTCTTCACGGGAGAAGAAGAAAAACCGATAGCCCTTCTTAATAAATATGGTAGGACTCATGTATATCCCTCAACCGGATAGCCTCTGGGTAACAGCTCTGCAGTGAGGTGCAACGCCTTGTCAGACCCCCTCAAATTGCCCACTTCATCTGCAGTTTGCGGTGATGGACCACGCAATCGCGCAGGTAAAGATTGATCAGGCTCTGATAAGGAATTCCGGTTTCCTCCGCCATCGACTTGAAATACGCCACAGTATCACGGTCCAGGCGCATAGTTACCGGGTGCTTCAGCTGTTTGATGTAGGGGTTTTTACGCCCGTTCATTTTGGAAAAATCGTAATGCTCTCTCATTTTCTCAGCCTCCAATACTCATGCTCTTCATTTTTATCCGCCTTTCTGGCCGAAATAATTCGTACAACGGTCTCACTTGCTCGAAAACAGTGACAGACAACCACAACTCGTAGTTTGAAGCTTATTCCGAGTAGAATGAAGCGGTCTTCATCTTCCGAATGGTCCGGATCGAAGAATCGGATGGCATTCTCATCGTAAAAGACCGTGCGGGCCTCATCAAAGGAAACACCATGCTTCTTGATATTGGTCTTTTCTTTCCTGGCGTCCCACTCGAACCGCAGCTCCTTCATATTTACAGTGTACGTATGAATCAGGGATAAGTCAAGATGAATTTTGAAACCCAACAGTGGTTATCTTGTTCCGCATAACAACCAAATGTTGTGCCTATTACCGTATAACCGTAGTTTGCCGCCCGCGGACCTGACGCCAGTAGATCGCAGGGTGGGCGAAGGACCAGAACATGTCCAGGCGGAAGGTCTGGCGGAGGCGGGCCAGACACCGCTCCAGCCGGTCCTGATTGGCCGCCGCCATCTCCCGGGAAGCGGCCCGGCAGCAGCCCCAGTGTGATGCGTACCCGTAACTACAGTCCCCGGACGATTACGACGTCTGCTCAGTTCAATATGAATGATTAACCGATCGGGGATTACACTGAGCTATGCACGCACGGTGGTTCCGATGCATTGGAAAAGCTATTGGTCGACTAAAACTCCAGGCCCACGGCGAAAGCGCTACTGAGGCCTAACGGCCCCAGGTTCTTTACCGCCCCATCTATGGTGAGCCGTCCATCACGGTGCCCCGGTTTGGTGACTAAACCCAGCCCCAGTGAAAACCCCGACAGCAAATCGGTATAGGGAGCGCCCCGGGCATAGTCCGCCTTACCCTCATCCACACCGAGACGGAACCGGATACCCAGCGGTAGGGCGAACTCGCCGCCCAGACGCCAGACCGGCTGCCGCACCCCTTCAAGCTTGCCCGCGGTGACAAACAGGGTCAGTGGCAGGTGGGCCAAGGTTTTAGCGGCACCCACCAGCAGGGCGGTGGGGATCTCATCGGGAAACGCGTTGGCGTCGTACTGGTTTAGAATGCGGCCCCGGTTCTGCGCTACCACTCCCAGGCGCAGATCGAAGCGCGGCACCGCCAGCTGCAGGCCCAACGACCACAACAGGGTCGTGGCCTCAAACTCTTCCAGCCGGCTGAACAGCCCCCCGACAGTGGCGCCGGCGGTTATGATCCGTCCCAGGCGGCGGGCAATACCGGCCCGCACCAGCAGATCGCCGGCGCTGTAATCAGCGGTCTCCTGCCCATCGATATCGTAGCCCTGGAAGTCGCCATAACTCATATTGCGAACATCCAGCGCCACCACCGGCGACCCCGCCGACAGAACCAACTGAATTGCCCGCTGGCTGATACCGGCCGGATAAAGGCGCAAGGCAAATTCGACGCGCCGGACCGGTCGGCTGCTGTCGGCGATGGCGGCCAACCCGGCCGGGTTCAAACCCACCGCGTCCGTCTGTAGTTGCGCTGCAATCGTGGAGTTGGCCAGTGCCAAGCCCCGGGGATGGGCGGCATCCGCCAGCCACTCGAAACTGGTTTGCGACCATAAAATGGTGCTCAGCAGCACTGTGAACAGAGCAACCATCCCCGGGGCGGGCCGGGGTATACCGACTCCGGCTTGATTGCCGGCAATATTCCGTCTGTTACGCTTCAAATCTCTCCGGGCCCTTTTGGCGATCGCGCTCCAATTTAAGTAACCGCAGGTCCTCTTCCACCTGCCATCGTGCCTTGATAACCGCGTTGCGCCACATACGGGCCAGGTAGGCTACGAGCAGTAGTAATGGAAAGGATACATACAGCACCCGGGGGTCTGCCGCCACCAACAAGAGATTGTAGCGCCGCTCCAGTTGTTCCAGGTAGTGCTCCTGGAACCTGGCCGGTGATTCGCCCGCAGCCCCGGCGAACGCCATCCCAAAGTCGTCACCCGCACTTAGGCCGGTGAATATTTCCCGAAAAATGTCCGGCCCGTAAAGATCAGCCATCGCCCGGACCGCCAGATAGGCCTGGGCGTAGGCTTGGGTACTCCAATCGGCTGAGCTGTGATGGAACCGGCTTAATTCTTTCAGGTCATAGAAACGGCCCACCAGCCTGGCCTTCACCAGGGCCCAATGGAAGCCGCGGTTGAAACCGCTACTGGTATATACCGCCAGTCCCTCGTGGAACCAACCGGGCAACTGTCTACCACCGGCGGCGGGGGTCACCCGAAACAGGTAAAGGTGGGTGAGCTCGTGCAACAGGGTCTGCTCGAACTCCCCCACCGAGATATCGGCATCATGGGTGGTGGGTATCAATAGCACCACCCGGGAAGGGTGCTTAAGGGTAACCGCCTGGAACCACTCAGGCAGCTCCTGCCCGGTCCAGGTGGCCAGTTCGTTATGGTCCCGGGCCAGCACCAGCTCATAGGGGCTCTCGGCCACCGGGCCATAGCGCTTCACCAGCACCGTCGTCACCGTCTCCATTGTCTGCCGGAGATTTATAGCCGCCGCCGAACTGAAGCTCTGTGGGAGATGAAGCGTGTAATCTCCCAGGGCACTGGAATAGACGCTTTCCGACTCCACCGGCAGTGGAGCGGGCGCAGCCCAGGCGGCGCCGGCCAACGCCAGTACCGTGATCCGAACTGTATAAAACCTTTTCATAGCAAGCTGACCGGGTCCACGTCGATTTTCAGCCGGACGCCACCCCGGGCGCCCTCCATCCAGGAGCGCGGGATGCTGCTGAAGGTATGCCGGTGCAGCCGTTTCCCATCCGGGTCCAGTTCCCGGTCCGACTTGATCAGCAGGTGTACCCGCCACTGTCCCCTCAACCTCTCGAAGGGTGCGGACGCCGGTCCCAGAAGAGTGATCCCCTTTTGCAACGGCGTCAGGCGGGAGCGCAACTCCCGGGCCCGCTCCCAGACCGGCTCCTGTCTGCGGCCCAGCACCAGTAGCCGGATCAGCCGGGAAAAGGGCGGATAGAGCAGCTCGCGGCGCTCGGCCAACACCTGGTTGTAGAAGCGGTGGGCATCCAGACGGGCGGCGGCCTTGATGGCCACATCCTCCGGATGGTTGGTCTGGATGATGGCTTCCCCTGGTTTGTCCCGCCGCCGGCCTGAGCGGCCGCAGACCTGGTAAACCAGCTGAAAGGTCCGTTCGCCGGCCCGGAAGTCCGGCAAGGTCAGGCCCGTATCGCTGTTTACCACTCCCACCAGGGTTACCCGGTCGAAATCCAACCCCTTGGCGATCATCTGGGTACCCAACAGGATGTCCACCTCTCCGGCCGCAAAGGCCTCCAGAATGCGCGCATGTGCACCCCGGCGGCGAGTGGTATCGGAGTCCATCCGGGCTACCCGCGCTTGGGGAAATAACTGTTGCAGCACCTCTTCCACCTGTTCGGTGCCCACCCCGTACAGGTAGACATGCGGGCTGCCGCATTCCGGGCAGGCTTCCGGGCCCTGCCGGGTGCTGCCACAATAGTGGCAGTGCAACCGGCCGGTGTTCTTATGATAACTAAACGGCACTGCACAGTTGGGGCATTGGGCGCTGAACCCGCAGTCGTTGCAGCCCGAAAGGGGGGCGTAGCCGCGGATATTCTGTAGCAATATCACCTGCTCCCGGCGCTGCAAGCGCTGCTCGATGCCGGCTACCAGCGGTTCTGACAGCACCAGGTTATAGTTTTGGCTGCGTTGGCGCTCTGTTTTCAGGTCCACCAGCCGCACCAGGGGATAGGCCGCCCCGTCGAACCGCTCACTCAAGGACAACTTGGAATACCGGCCGATAAGACCGTTGTAATAGGATTCCACACTGGGGGTGGCGCTGGCCAGCAGCACCAAGGCCCCGGCCAGACGTCCCCGCATCAGGGCGGCATCCCGGGCGTTGTAGCGGGGTGCCGGGTCCTCCTGCTTAAAACTGCCCTCCTGCTCCTCGTCTACGACGATCAGGCGCAAGTTGTCCAACGGTGCGAACAAGGCGCTGCGGGCGCCCACCACCACTGAGAACCGGCCGCGCAGTAGTTCCCGCCAGGTCCAGGTTCGCTCCGCCCGCGACAAGTGGCTGTGCCACAATGCCACCTCTTGGCCGAAGGCGGCCTTGAAGCGGGTCGCCACCTGGGGTGTGAGGGAAATCTCCGGTACCAGTACCAGCACCGAACCGCCGTCGGCCAACACTTCACGGGCGGCTTGGAGGTACACTTCCGTCTTGCCGCTGCCGGTCACCCCCTGGAGCAGGAACGGGGCGAACCCACCCCGTTTGCGCGCCTGGTTGATTTCGCTAAGGAGAGTCTGCTGCTCGGCCGAAAGGGTCATCCGAGCCTGCCGCGCCGGGACCAGGTCGGTGAGCGGATTAGCGTCCATTGCACGTTGTTCCAGGGTAATCCAGCCCTTTTGGGCCAGCCGGCGGCAAACCGGCAACGGACTTGAGCACAATTTCGACAGGCCGGATACCGGTGAGGGCAGCTCTTGCCGCGCCAGGTAACTAAGCAGCGCCTGCTGCGCGGGAGCCCGGCCGGTCCAGGCCGCCAGGGCCGCTTTACCGGATGACGTGATTGCTGCGAATTGCACCTTCCGGGAACTTCCCGGCTCGGCGAATCCCATCGGTAGGGCGGTTTTCAGAACCAGCCCCAGCGGGGTAGCATAGTATCGGCTGATCCATTCGAGAGTGGACCACAGGTCGGGCGGCAACGCCGCCGGCTCATCCCGCAGCTCTGTGATGGTCTTGATTTTACCCTGGTAGTCGCTCACCGGCTGTAGGCCGGCCACTACCCCGATGGCGGTTCCCCGGCGAAACGGCACCGTAACAAATGCGCCCGGGTTGAGCCGACCGATCAGGTCCGACGGCACCTGGTAGGTAAAGGCATCGAACCGGGACAGGGGTAGAACTACCCGGGCAAACATGATCAGTGGCTGGTGTCTATGGCCCCGGCCCGCCAGCGGCGGTAACCGAGGCCGCCACGTGCAGGTGGGAAAGTAAGTTTTTGGGGGCCGTCAGGCGGGCCGGGGTGCAATTACTCCCGCACCACCCAGACCGTGATCGTTCCATTGATCCCGTGACCCAACTTGATCGCCACGTCATACTGACCCAGGGCCTTGAGCGGTTCCTCCAGCTCGATGTCATGATGATCGAACTCGAACCCTTGTTTCTGAAGCAGTTCGGCCACCATCATGGAAGTTACCGAACCGAACACTTTGTCGTCTTCTCCCACCTTCACCGCGGCCGTGATTGAGACCTCAGCGAGTTTAGCTGCGGTTGTCTCCAGTTTGGACCTTTGCCGCTCCATGCGGGTATCTTCCAGGCGGGTTTCCTCGGCAATCCGCCGCAGGTTTGAGGCCGTGGCCCTGACCGCCAGCTTTTGGGGGAACAGAAAATTGCGGGCGTAGCCGGGGTTCACCTGAACCACACTTCCAGCCTTGCCCAGCGGTTCCACATCTTTGCGGAGCACAATCTGCATATCGATACCTCCTAAGTCTGGGTGACATCCAAGGTGTAATGGATCAGGGCGATATTGCGGGCCCGCTTGATGGCCCGGGTCAGCATCCGTTGATGCGGGGAGCACACCCCGGTTACTCGGCGGGGGATGATCTTCCCCTGCTCGGTTACGAACCGGCGCAAGGTACGGACGTCCTTATAGTCGATCCTGGCAACCTGGTTCTCACAGAACTTGCATATTTTACGGCGGCTCATAAAAGCCATGTTGCTATCTCCTTAAGTAAGCCGCAGCGTCCATCGAAATCGCTCGGCCGCGTGAAATACTCACTGTCTTAGGTCTAATCACCACTGGTAGTCGGATGGCGACGGCTCATTCCGCCGGCTCCGTCGCTGCTTGATCTTCATCGGCGGGCACTTCTTCTTGCTCGGGGGTTGACTCGGCCGTGAGCGGCTCTGTCTCTTCCTGCGCCGGATCGACCCCGGTTGTAGAGCCCTCATCCGTATTTTCCACAGCGCTCTGAGCTATCACTTTCTCCGTGGTCTCCTCTTCTTTCCCAGCGACCTCTTCATGGGTTTCCATCGCGGCCTCCGGCTTGGGCTGCCGTACCTCATCCTCCTCGATGCGCACAATTATATGGGCCAGGATGTTATCCTTGTGCTCCAGGTCGCGGTTGAGTTGCACGTTTTGGTGGCCCTCGCTTTTGAAATGGAATAGACAGAAGGTGCCGAAACGCTGTTTATCGATGGGATAGGCCAGCCGTTTCTTTCCCATTTCCTCGTCGTAAACGATATCACTCCCGCGTTTTTTGAATATATCCTTGGTCTCCTGGACCAGGTGGGCCAGGGCCGCATCCTCCAGCGCAGGGTGTACAATGAAAATTGCTTCGTAATTTTTCACTTCCAGTCTCCAGGGTATTACTTGATCAGCGGCGCAATCACGAGCGACACGATCGACGTCAACTTGATCAGAATGTTAAGCGAGGGCCCGGCTGTATCCTTGAACGGATCCCCTACAGTGTCACCGATCACGGCGGCCTTGTGAGCCTCCGAGCCTTTACCGCCCATGGCGCCACCCTCAATATATTTCTTGGCATTATCCCAAGCACCGCCGGCATTAGCCATGAAGATCGCCAGCAATACGCCCGAGGACAGAATGCCGGTGAGCACTCCCGCCAGCATGCCCGGTCCTCCGAAAAAGCCCACTACCACCGGCGTAAACACCGCCAACAGACCGGGGACTACCATCTTCCGCAGGGCTGCTTTGGTGGAGATGTCAACACAGGCGGCGTAATCGGGCCGGCCGGTACCCTCCATCAGGCCCGGAATCTCCTTGAACTGGCGCCGTACCTCCGCGATCATGTCGAAGGCCGCCTCGCCTACCGCTTTCATGGCCAGACCCGAGAACAGGAACGGCAGCGCCGCCCCCAGTAATATCCCGGCCATGACCTGCGGCTCCATGACGTTGATGCTTTCCAAGCCCACCACCTTGGTATAGGCGGCGAACATGGCCAGGGCGGTCAAGGCCGCCGACCCGATGGCGAACCCTTTGCCGATGGCCGCGGTGGTATTGCCCACGGCGTCCAACCGGTCGGTCCGCTGTCGCACTTCCGGGGGCTGCCCAGACATTTCGGCGATGCCGCCGGCATTGTCGGCCACCGGCCCATAGGCGTCCACCGCCAGCTGGATACCGGTGGTGGCCAGCATTCCCAGAGCGGCGATGGCTATACCATACAGCCCGGCCGAGAAATGGCTGAGAACAATGGCTGAGGCGATGATCACTACCGGCGCTACCGTCGAAAACATGCCGATGGCTAAACCGGCTATGATGTTCGTGCCCGCCCCGGTCGCGGATGCATCGGCGATACTCCGTACCGGCGAGCGGTTCTCGGCGGTAAAGAACTCGGTGGACAGACCTACCAGCGTGCCACCGATCAGCCCGGTGACCGCGGCGGCGAATACTCCGCCGGAGGTGATCAGCCGAGCACCCAGATGGATGGATTCGGGCAACTGCCACCGGATCACAAACCACGCCGCCGACAAGGTGATCACGGCCGCCGACAGGGTACCGGCATGCAGGGCGTTCTGCGGGTTGCCCTTGTCACTCACCCGGACAAAAAAGGTGCCGAGTATGGAGGCCATAATACCGGTGGCCGCCAGGTAGAGCGGCAGCGTCACCAACGCCGGAGTGGCTATTCCGGCAGCTGTTAATCCGGCCGCACCCAGGACCATAGAGCCCACGATGGAACCGACGTAGGACTCGAACAGGTCGGCGCCCATGCCGGCCACGTCGCCCACATTATCGCCCACATTATCGGCGATAGTAGCCGGGTTACGAGGATCGTCCTCGGGAATCCCGGCCTCGACCTTGCCCACCATGTCGGCACCCACATCGGCCGCCTTGGTATAAATTCCACCGCCCACGCGGGCAAACAAGGCGATGGAGGAGGCTCCCATGGCAAAGCCCGAGAGCACTTCCATTGTGCGAGGCAGGCCGTCGAACAGGGGGGTGTACAAAGTGAACAGCCCCACCAGCCCCAGCACGCCCAACCCCACCACGCTCAGGCCCATCACCACTCCACCGGCAAAAGCCACCTCCAGGGCGGCTTTCAGACTCCCGGTGGCAGCCTGGGTGGTGCGGTGGTTGGCCTGGGTGGCCACCCGTAAACCTATGAAACCTGCCAGACCGGAGCATAGCGCTCCAACTATAAACGACAGCCCCACCAAACCCAGCAGCGGACCACGTCCCTGGTTGGATAGGTAAAGCACCACTGCCACGGCTAGCAGGAAGATTGCCAGCACCCGGTACTCGGCTTTGATGAAGGCCATGGCCCCTTCCCGAATGGCGGCGCCTATTTCGACCATTTTCTCGGAACCAGGGTCGCGCCTAATGATCCAGCGAGTCTTCCAGAAAGCAAACAGCAGGGCCAGCAGCCCCGTCGCGGCAACAATCATAAATAGTTGATTCATTCGCTGGTTGTGCTTTCCACGGTTTCACTTTCTTCCGGGCCGCTATTGAATCTGGCCATGGCAACCTCGATATTACTCTCCATGTATTTCTCCAGCCCCTCCACCGCCGTAGTCACCGTTTCGGCCACCAACGGTAGATCCTGCTCCCGGAACGGGTCCAGTACATATTTTTCACTGGGTTTCATGGGGGCATCAGTGGCAATCCCCAGCCGCAGGCGGGCAAAATCCTCGCTGCCCAGCTGTGCTATTATCGACTCCATCCCTTTGTGACCGCCAGCGCCACCGGAAGGCCGGAAGCGGAGGGTGCCCAGCGGTAGGTCGATATCATCATATACTACCAGGACATCTTTAACCTCGGCCTTGACAAAGTCCATGGCGTCGAACACCGCCCAACCGCTCTCGTTCATGAAGCCGACCGATTTGACCACTACGAAATGGTCGGCTTCATGAACGGCAATCAGGTAATCCCCTTTGCCGGGCTGGTAAGACATATTCCGAGCCAGCACCAGGGCGTCTACCACCCGGAAACCGAAATTGTGCCGGGTACTGCTATATTCCGGCGCGGCATTGCCCAAACCCACGATAACCTGCATACGCTCTCCTTTATTCCCCGGCCGGTTCTTTCGGCTCTTCCTCAGCTTTGGGTTCCTTACCCTCTTCAAAGACAAATTCTTCTTCTTCCTCTTCGGTCACTTCCAGTTCCTCTACCCCGCGCGGCTTGGCTACCGTAGCCGCCAGCGCGTCGGCGGGTATGGCCAGCTCGGCTGTGCCCAGGTCAAGCTCCCCGGCGTGAACGGAATCGCCCAAGTGTAGATCTACTATATCCAGGTCGATATATGGCGGGATTTCGCCGGCCTTGCAACGGAGCGTAATTTCCATTAAAGCCTGGTGGAGTTGGCCGCCTTCCTCACGTACCCCGATCGGCCGGCCATGGAGATGCAGCGGCACGGATACCTCCACTATTTCGTCCATCCGTACTCCCATGAAATCTACATGGAGAATATCGTCGGTAACGGGATGATACTGGATTTCCTTCATCAGTACATTCTTACGCTCACCACCCACAGTTACGTGGTATACCATAGCCTCTCCGGAGAGGGCCTGGTGCAGCAGTTTGGCCTCCACCTTGAAAGGGATCGCCTCTGATTGCTCGTGGGAATAATAGATCCCCGGCACATAGCCCTCGGCTCTTAGCCGTCCCATGGCGCTCTTGCCCTTCTCAGCGCGCTGGGATACTTCGATCTTGAATTCTTTCATTGGCATTGTTAGGTCTCCATTTCAAACAGCGAACTGAGTGAGCGGCCAGCAGTGATCCGCTGGATTGAGGCCGCAAATACCTTTGCCACCGATACGATTTCCAGCTTCGACTCCAGGCCCCGCGCCTGCACATCGATAGTATTGGTGACAATCACTTTTTCTATGGACGCTGCCATCAGCCGTTCCACGGCCGGTTTTGAGAACAGTCCATGGGTGGCCACCGCCGTGATCGACTTGGCGCCGTGTTCCAGGGCACTTTCCGCCGCACTGACCAGCGTCCCTGCCGTGTCGATCATATCATCGATAACGATTACATGGCGGTCCTTAAGGTTACCGATCAGGTGTACCACTTCGGCCCGGTTGTGACCGGGCCGGCGTTTGTCGATCAGGGCAAATCCCAGGTCCAGGTAGCGGGCGTAGGCCTGGCCCATGCGGGCACTGCCCATGTCGGGGCTTAGAACCACCCCGTTATCCGCGTTCCAGCCCAGCTTTTTAAGCCGTTCCAGCAGCACCAGCCGTGAGTAAAGGTGGTCGAAGGGGATATTCACAAATCCCTGAATCTGTGGCGAGTGCAGGTCCATGGTGATCACCCGGCTGGCGCCCACCGCCTCGAAGGTATCCAGAAACAGCCTGGCCGAGATGGGCACACGGGGCTTGTCCTTGCGGTCCTGGCGAGCATACCCATAGTAGGGGATCACCGCCGTCACACTGCGGGCCGAAGCCCGGCGGGCGGCGTCCAACATCAGGAGCAGCTCGATGATGTTATCCGCCGGTGGATTGGTGGACTGGATGATGAAAACGTCCTGGTTGCGGATGTTTTCCTCGAACTTGACGTAGATCTCGCCATCGCTGAAGTTCTTGATGGTCCGGGGACCCAGCGGAATGTCCAGCTCGCTGGATATTTCCTGGGCCAGTTTTAAATTCGACCGGCCGGCGAATATTTTCATCATTACCTTTCCACTTCCATTTGCTCCAGTTCGGGGACGAGGAATCGAACCTCGATTGGCGGGACCAAAACCCGCTGTCCTGCCATTAGACGATCCCCGAAAAGGCCTCGCGCCGGTACGCGGGCAAATCGGTTGCTATAGATTGGGGGGCAAATCGGGTGACCCGGTCAAAACTAGCCGGGCGGCTGTCTCGGCATCGTCAAAGCCCGCTTTTACACCCGGGCAGTTGGGACATGCTCCCCCCTTCGGATATGACGACAACGCTCCCAGGCTGCTAAGCCTCGAAGGGTGCAAAATTACATCTCTTGCAGAACCGAAACAACAGCTGTCACCCTTGGACCGGCGAACCTGACCCGGTTCCCGGCCCGCCAGAGGCCAATCAGCGGGACTCCGACACGGCTGCCTGACAAGGCCTGGCAGCGGAGCCGATCTATGGGTGAGGCGGCAAAACCGGCTGCATACGCCGCTACTCCGTCGGGATAAATTGCCTCAGCATTGGTCTGGTGGATACTCTCAACCTGCTCACCGCGCATTAGATATGTCTTGATCACATTAGCTATCATTGACAGTGACTGTATTAACTTCCGCGAAGCGGCAGCCGGCGGGAAACGTGACGGATTCCGGTCAATGGCCGATAAGGGAGTCAGGTAGTATTTGTTGGCGACCTCTTTACTTGGGATGAATAGTAGCATTAAACCTGATTTTATCGTTGCAGCACAGGCGTATACCGCTTTAGTAGCGGCTTGGTCCGGGAAAAGGGGCTGTTGCGAAGGCCTGGGCCCTGCCTTTCACCGACTAGCGGCGGTGGAAGCTGCGGCTTCTCTTAGGATATGGAACAAGCGTACCAATGATCCTTTATGGGTTGGTTGGATCGACGCGACACAAGATTGATATGAGAAACTATCCATGGCTAGGGATTCCAACCGCGCCTTAGGCAACTACTTGGCTGATATCAGCAAGTTCGAGCCTCTGGAGCCGAGGAAGGAGATCGAGCTTACCCAGCTGATCAAACAGGGGGATACCAAAGCCCAGCACGAGCTGATCGTCGCCAACCTGCGATTCGTGGTTAGTGTGGCCAAGAGATTCCAGGGTCAGGGGCGGCCCTTGGAAGATCTGATCAGCGAGGGCAACCTGGGTTTGATCAAGGCGGCGAAACGATTTGACGAGACCCGCGGGTTCAAGTTCATTTCCTACGCCGTCTGGTGGGTGCGCCAGTCGATCCTCCAATCCCTGTCCGAACATTCCCGCCTGGTACGGGTGCCACTTAACCGCCAGGGGGACATCAACAAGATAGTCAAAGCCACCGAGGATCTGGAACATCAATTTGAGCGGCCGCCGCTGGTGGAGGAAATCGCCAAACAGGTGGAGAAGCTGCCCTACGAGGTAGCTCACTCCATCCAGATCAGCCGCCGGCACCAGTCGCTGGACATGCCCTTCTCCAACGCCGATTCCAATTCGTTGATAGACGTCCTCCCCGATCCGGGATCCCTTGAACCGGATTCCGCCTTGGTACATTCTTCACTCAAGCAGGAGATCATTTTTGCCCTGAATACCCTCAAGGAGCGGGAGCGGGAGATTATCAAGATGTATTATGGGATCGAACATGAATATGCTCTGACGCTGAACGAGATTGGTGAGGAGTTCAACCTGACCAGGGAGCGGGTGCGGCAGATCAAGGAGAAGGCCATCCGCCGCCTGCAGCACAAGTCCCGCAGCACCCACCTGCGGCCGTACCTACAGTAGTTGGCAGTTGGTAGGGCAGTAGCAGTTGCCGGAGGGCCGGTAGGGGCGTAGCGCGCTACGCCCTTCTGACCGGACGGTTTAGCACCGCCAAGGGATCACGATAGGGCCTATTTGGGATACATTTAGGCTAACGATAGGTTCGCAAAAGGGTCACTAAAGGATCGCCTTCACCGACGGGAGAGGTGAGCCTTTTGTTTTTTTTCAGAAAAAACCACAATGACACAAAGGGCAGAAATAAGAGTATAAGATATTAAGAATGAAGAGGTTAACTGCCGTTTGATACCGGAACCCATTTGCAGATACCGGGGCCGGACCTCACCCCTTCCCCGCCATCGGCCTGCCCGGCCAGGGCGGGGTTCGGTCCGCCCATCCGACAAACTCAGGGCAGGCCTACTCGCTTCGCGAGGTCCCTCTCCAAAGGCGAGGGAAAGCGCATTCTACTCCCTTTTTCAAAGAGCGGGGGGAATATAGGGATTTTTTGGAGTGCTGTCGTTCGCCTGGTGCGCGACCTTACCCCGGACACCGGGGGACTTGGGGCTTGGGTCTTGAGGCTGCAGACTAAGAACTTGGGACTGGGGGAGCCCGTCGTTCGCCTGGTGCGCGGAAGAGAGCAAATCTTAGTAGCCAGTGGATTGCACCCTGCAAGGCGCGGGGTTCCCCCGCTTTCATCGGGGTTCAGTTCATGTACCTCCCGTCGGTTAATGACACTTTGAGGCAGGAAAACAGGGAAGCAATATTGCCCTAAGGTGACCTATCCCGAGTTATTCAGATAAGTAACGGGATAAATCGAAAAACGCTTCGAGGGAGGAGTGAATTAAACCTTGGAAAAGCAGAATGTCTCTCGTAGTTTTTAGCCCTCGGTAGGTAGCTTTGCTTTGACGACATACACGGATACATCGAATAATTTAACGTGAAAATAAGAGATAAGGCGGGCTAAAGAGTGGGGGCAGGCCAGTATTGAAATGAAAAGAATAATAAGTACCAAAACCCTGCTGCTATGTGTAGCGGAGGTGCTGACAGTGAACCACATTGTCTTCGCCCAGGTTTCTGTATTTCCCGAATTCTTGAATTTCGATGAGGTAATCTTTGGGCAAACCGTATCACGACCCCTTGTCATATCAAACCAAGGAGATACAATTATTGGTGTAAATGATATCAATTTATCCCACTCTTATTTCCAGGCTTCAGATACCTCGTTTTTCATAGCTCCACACGATAGTCAAATAGTAGTTGTTGCTTTTTCTCCACAGGAGAAAGGTGTAGCTGACGGAACTATGAGTATTTTTGTAGATGTTCCTTCTGATACAACATTGGAGGTAGAATTGACCGGCTGGACTCCGATTGACTTGAACGTTGAATTGGTCAGAAACGAATTTGCGATGCCTATATCCTTTAACTTGCAGAAATCCAGAGAATTTCTTCTCCATCTGCGAGTGTCCTCTGAGACCAACTGGTCCATTCCCGACTCAGAAAGCGCCGTACTAACGATCTATATCGATAGTATAGATAGCTCTCAAAATCAGGACATCGTTCTATTTAAAGGTGATGAGCTTTTCGTATATAAGGTGTCATTAGGGAGAATAGACACTGGAAGCCATTCTATAGAGGTTTATTTCAATGGAGATAAATCTCCCCCTGGCGCTCAACTTGTGTACCTGGATGAGTTTTCTCTTGTTCCTATAGCTCTCAATAGCCGGGACTATGATGTCTTTCGATTCTCTCCTGTGTTATACGGTAGAGATCTTTATAGTGATGATGAGAGTGTGCGCACCGATATACCTTTATTGATGTGGCATGAAGTCGACACTGTGGGATCATACAAGCGGATCAAATACAGCATGATTTGGAGCAACGAAGATGGGGGTACTAATAGCATTAGTTTGATGTCCCGGTGGGGTCGCACAACAGATATTGAATGGATTTATGAAGTGTGGGTCGATCCCGGAGGAAACGTTCATGAGGAATATTTTCAGGGTCCAGGGCATTCATATTCGCTTTTTCAAGGTAATAGGATTGATGATCATCCGATTTTGAAAACGGTTACCATAAATAATATGGTGGACGATGAAGGGGTATCAAATTATAAATTCTTTCTTTCTCCCGAAAGGAGCAAACATGAAATACACTCACGGGAAATCCTTATGGATGAAAATCCATGGACTTATGAAATCATGGCTTTGGAAATGATCGCTGAGGGTAAATATGAAAGTCCGGCTGACCCTTTTACTCCGGATGTAAGCGATGCCCGAAACTACCTTTACCTTGAATTTAATACACAAATGATTGGATCCTACTTAAGATTGACTTTTGCAACCAAGCTGAAAAATGATCCGGTTTGGTATTATTCCGACCATGGTCTCTCGTCCATAGGAGCAGTAAATGCCGAAGGATGGCGTCGGTCTACCATAGAGCTTTGGCAAGGAACTACCCTGAATGATCTTGATAGCCTGCAAATAATGGGTTCTGCTTACTACGGTTCCTTTTCCATTACTTTTGAGGAACTTTCTAAAGTTTTTTTATTGGATGAAGACTTTACGCTGTTGGAGTATCCCTTACTATTGGATGAAACTTTTGTTTTGAATGGAAGCAACAGTTCGATCCGGTTTGCCTTTGATGAATTGACTTCTGTAGGTGGAGAGGAAGTGGTTTATGCACCAAGAACATTCTTATTATCTCAAAACTATCCGAATCCTTTTAATGCAATAACTAACATACAA
>SDBT01008659.1_pt1 | contig 16587 bp, 10 predicted proteins | sample 2277101 | NCBI WGS metagenome assembly SDBT01 (sample SAMN10404973, study PRJNA504765) | marine sediment metagenome | isolation source: marine sediment core GS10_PC15, 103 cmbsf | place: Arctic Ocean: Southern Knipovich Ridge | collected 2010 | reverse complement strand
CCAACCTTGATATCCGACGCCTTCTTGAATCGCTTCATCTGACATCTCCTTCTTCTCGCCACAAAGAAAGTGTGGCACTGCCCCTAAGGGATAGTGTTCTTGCGGCTACACGGCTTGTCAAGTCTCGGCGTGCCGGGATGCCACCCTCGTTAGGCTTTTTAGGCAGAACCTGGTTTTGTTACTTGAGTGCTGCGCCAGCCACCGCGTCGGCGACGGCTTGGTGGGTTGCCGGATCCATCATTTCGGGCATGAGTTCGCCATCGGGTACGATCGCAGCCAGCGCCTCAGCAGCGGCCATCATCATCTTGAGCGTGATCGTGCTGACGCCTGTGTCCAGCGCGCCGCGGAAGATTCCCGGATAGGCAAGTGCGTTGTTCATCATCCGCCCGTCTGCGTAGATAGCTGCTCCGGCCTCGTACGAATCGGCCTGCGATATCTCGCTGACCGGGTTGGCCAGTGCGAAGATGATCGGGTTATCAGCCATGCCAGCGACCATTTCCCTGGTGACGATGTTCGGCTGCGATACGCCGATGAACAGTTCGCGCCCAGCCATCGCGTCTGTGAGCGAGCCTTGGAGATTGTCCGCGTTGGTCCGCTCGGCGAGGGCTTCCTTCTCGGGGTTCATGTTCTCGGTTCGCCCGCGAAAGATCGCGCCCGCCCGGTCGCAGAGAATCACGTCGGGCACTCCGGCGGCGGTGAGCAGTTCGGTAATTGCGGTACCAGCTGCGCCCGCGCCGCTGATGGCGCAACGCAGTTTGGCGATGTCCTGCCCGGTCTTGCGCAGCGCACCGTACAGGCCGGCAAGTACGATGGTAGCCGTTCCGTGCTGGTCGTCGTGGAAGACCGGGATGGGTAGCTTGGCGTCAAGCTCGCGCGTGATGCGGAAGCATTCGGGGGCCTTGATGTCCTCGATCTGGATCGCGCCGAAGCCGCATGCGATCTTTTCGCAGATGTTGATGATCTCGTCGACGTCGTTCGAATCGATCAGGATGGGCTCAGCCGATACGCCGGCGAAGTTCCAGAAGATCGCAGCCTTTCCTTCCATCACTGGCAGGCCTGCAAGCGGGCCGATGTCGCCCAGGCCGAGGATGGCCGTTCCGTTGGTGACGATGGCGACTTTGTTGGCGATGTTGGTGTAATCGCGGGCCAGTTCGGGTGTCGCCTCGATGGCCTTGCACACGCGCGCGACGCCGGGGGTGTAGACCACGCGCAGGTCGGTGTTGGTTTCGATATCGGTCCGGGCGCGCATCTCGCAAGCTCCGCCGCGGTGCGACTCCATAGCCATGTCGATCACGTCGGTCACTTCCACACCGTCGATTGAGTCCAGGGCGGTTCTGACCGCTTCCATCTGCTCGTCGCCGGTTGTCAGCAGCATCATTTCTCGCAGGATCGCGTCGGGCAGCATCTCGGAGATAGTCAATTCGCCGACGCGAGCGCCCGCGTCGTGAACCTTATCGATAATCGCAGCCTCGCCGGTCGAATCGTTGGTGATCTTGAGTTCCACCAGCCACGCGGTGTTTCGCTGGTAACGGTCGTGCAATGCTTCCGATGTAGCCATGTCTTTGAACCTTCTTTCGTCTTTATGGAAATCGGGTGGGGCTTCCCGCCCCAGCCTACAGCTTTCTGTGTTTTGCTCATTAGCACGGTGTCGGCGTACTCGCAGGGCGGGCATGTCTCAAAGGGATGCCTTCGGTGTCCGTCCGCCGCCAACAGCCGAACCGGAGATTATACGCTTCCATCGCGATTTTGAAACCCCGATTGTCCAGCGCATGAAAAGGCCCGACGCGTGGTTGGCATCGGGCCCTTTGAGTTGAGTGTGATGGGTTGTCTTATGCCTTTGGTGGCGGGTCGATGGGTCTGGGGCTGCTCTTGCGGGCCTGACCTGCTTGAGTTTGGTCTGCAGAGGCCGGTGCTGATGCTTGGCTCGCGGCGTCGGCCTTGCTGGTTTCGTCGGCTATTCTGCGGGCTTGTCGGTCTGGTCCGCCCACTCATTGATTCGTTCGGTCACGTCGTGCAGTTTGTAGGGTTCGTCCCAGGTGGAAAAGTAATTGCGATCTTCCAGGAGCGGCAAGTCGTCTGAGAAATACTGGTTGAACAGAACCCGGAACGTATTGACCTGAGATATTCTTTCATGCAGCAGGTGATAGTCTCCATCGGGAAAGTAAAACGCACTCAGTATGCCCATTCGTTCGACAACATTGGTCCGCTCGATAGTGCTCCAGCTGAGCATTGATCCAGGCCCGTGATCGGATTGGAGAATGATGATCGTCGGGCGGGTCGCCCTGGCCAGGATGTCGTCTATCACGCCGATGAGTTTGGAGTTCAGGAACTTGAGTTGTCCCAGGTACTGATTTCGATACTCATGCTCGGGAAGTTTGTTCAGTTCGTACCAGTCACTGCCGTCGGCCATCTCATACGGTGTATCGACAATCCGATCGTTTCCGGCCTGGTCGAACACGAAAGGCGGATGCGGGCTGATAGTATGTGCAAAAACGAATATCGGTTTATCGGAATCCGCGACGTCGGCAAGATGATCCAAGGTGTATCGCACGCGTTGTCTGTGATATCTGAAGGCCCGCTCGTCTGAAGCCATAGCTGTGGTTTCCAGCAAGCCGCGTTCGAACTCGTTCAATAACTCGTCGTTGATATATGTGGCGCCCTCGATCTGGGCTGTCATGTGGTAGCCCGACGGATAGGAGATGATTTCGTATCCGCGTTTGGTGAGTTTTCGGCAGAGAGCGTTCTTGTAGAAATCGCGGAGCAAGCCGGTTCGGTCCTGACCTTTCTGCGGCAGATTCCTGTGGTAGTCAAGGTTCAGCGTAGCTGGCAGCGAAAGTCCGGTCTGACAGTAATTGGCGTTGGCCTTGTCGGCTATGAAGAAACCCCTGGCCTTCAGTTGATCGAGAAACGGCTGATTGTCGTACCCGTACCATCGAGCCAGGACGTCGCTGCGAGCGTATCCGTCGAGGACTATGTGATAGATATTCGGCAGATCGCTGCTCGCTGCATCCGAGTTATCCTGATCCAGGCGCTGCTGGTCTGCGAACTGACCCGAAGCGGTATCACCGAACTGGTAGGCGACGATTCTGTAACATGCAACCAGGATCAAACAGATCGTCAGCAGATTCGCCAGCGTCGTCGGGATGGCCCAGTTCCGCTTTGACCTGGCGGCTGCGACTGCCAGAGCGATCAGCATAACAATCGAGACGGTGGTCAGCAGCAATCGAGGACCAACGTTCAGCCCGCCAAGCCTGAAAGCAAAGTGCGGGATAATTCGCAGGATATGCCCGAGGCTCATGAATACCGCAGTCGCAACCCCGGTAACCAAAGCGCTCTTGTGGACATTTCGCAGGGCCAGAAACAGCAGGCCCCACAGAATCATTGTTCCGGTGACAACGGCCATCGAAGGTCTTAGCACTACGCTGAATTCGAACTGGTGGATGTTGCTGGTGAAGAATGACAGGACAAAGAACAGCGGAACCAGCGGAACGTAGATCGGCCATCGGGACAGTAAGGTTTTCGGCTGGCTGGTTTCCTGGGATTCCTGAATCATACGCGTTGGGTCCTGGCGGTGCGGGTCTGCATCAGGTAGAGCGTGCGCGCGGTCCGGTCGATGTCCTGACGGTCCGTGATCGAAAAATGTTCACCGAACGCCCGTTCGAAACCGTCGATATTGTAGTCCGGAAACACATCTTCTCTCGATGCGAGCAGCTTGGTTACCTGCGAGTCTTCCTTGGGGACGAACTCGATTATCAGGTTTCGGCAGAGACGGGCGAAAAAGCGGGCTATTTTTTCGAGCGGGACGTTGTTGGAAATTGCCAGGTGATGCACCAGTGCGAGCGCCATCACCGTATCGGTCGGTCCGCGGCTGATCAGAGACAATCGCTCCTGGTTGGCCCATCCGACGTGGCTGCTCGGGTTGGTCAGGTCCATCACGAGCGGCAGCAGGCAACTCTCGGATTCGTCCCGAGATTCGAGATAGTTTTTTTCGATGGCAGCCGGGTCCACGTCGAACGCTACGGTGGGTATGCCGCGATCGCTTGCGAGCCTGCTGAAGACGCCCGTGTTCGCGCCCATGTCCCAGACTTCATCGGGGCTGACGCGATCGAGCATCTGCGAGACGATTGCCTTCTTGCGCTGGAATGTTTCGTCGGTGTAGTTGGTGAAGCTGTAGTATTCGCCCCACTCGGTGCCAGCCGGTTTCCATTTGAGTCTTCGAACGATGCTCTTGAGGTTGTCCAGCAGGCCGAGCATTGCCAGCTTGCTCACCTTGCACTTCGGACCGTCGATTGGTTTATCTTCGTATCGCCGCTGGGTTCTGGCGTGCAGGTGAATGTGCAGATACAGCCCCAGCGACAATCTGGTCCGCCAGCCGAGCAATTTATCGGCCAGGTCCAGAGGCATACCGTCAATGTGGATTCGCAGTAGTTGATTCAGCCGCACGTCTTTGCGGGCCATCAACGCCAATGGCGCCAGGAAATGCCTGCAGAACTGACCATAAGCTGCCCATGGCTCGCCTTGGGAGTAACTCTCGAACGAAAGAGTGTCAATGAACACGCACCTCGCCCCGCGGAACTGCACGTTGTACGAGCTGCAGTCCTTGAGCGTCATCCCGCATTCGAGCGCGCGATGCTGAATGTCCAGCGTCAGCAGCGCCGCGTCCTTCAGTTGGCTGAAGCTCCACTCGTAGGGATATGAGATGAACCGAATTAGTTCCGGCTGAATTACCTTGTACGCTTCGGCATCGATCGCCAGTTGAACGTCGACTTCGGTGTGCGGGATGAGCAGGCTGGCTTCGACGAGTTTGTCGTACAGGCCGGAGGCCATGAGTTTGTCGTAGTTCGTAGCGTAGCTTGGGTTGATCTGGCGGTAGAGATGACCGTCCCTGCGGAAAAGTTGTCCGCTGGGGTCGCGAAACGAGCTGGAGACTTCCTGGCAGGACATTTCGGTGCTACTCCCGAGGCTCTTTTTCGGATGCATCTTCCCCAGCCGGCGGATCGCAAGCCTTTTGGGGCGGATCGCAAGCCTTCTTGGGCGAATCGGAAGCCTTCTTGGGCGACTTGCCGAACAAGCCCGCGACGAAGTTTGTCAACTGGTGCCAGAACATTTTGATAGCAAACAAACCTGCCAGGGCGCTGCCGATAAGAATCTGTAGCATCAGGCTGCCGGTTCCGGGATCGATGTACGTCGCGAGCATTGAAATCATTGGCTTCACTTTTCGATAGTTAAGGTCGAGTCTCTACGTGATGACGAACTGCGACCTGATCGGTTTGGAGTTTACCAGCCAAGCCGCCGTCCCACAATGCCAATGGGTCTGCAGGGCGGAGTTGCGAAATGAATTCTGCTCAACCAAACAGTCGCAAGGTGATACAATCAGAAACTGGTACACGGCCACCCGGTCTTTCGAGGAGCGATGCGTTGGATAAGATAAAATTTGCGATTATGGGTCTGGGCAATCGAGGATTGGCGTGTTTCGCCAAGGGTTTGATGAGTGTTCCCGGCAAGGGTCAGCCCGAGTTCGCCGAGAGATCGGAGATAGCCTGCCTGGTCGATACCAACCTCACCCGCGCCAAGGCTGGGGCGAAGGAGTTGGGCAAGCCCGACCTGCTAATTTTCACGTCGATCACCGAAGCGCAGGAAAAAGCCCCCGCCGACTGGTGCATCGTCACTACACCGGATTTCACACACTGCGACGTTGTGATCGAGGCCCTCGAAGCGGGCCTGAACGTCGTGGTCGACAAGCCCCTGGCCACCAGCGCCTGGGAGTGTGATAAAATCATCGACGCCATGAACCGCACCGGCCGAAAGGTCGTCGTCGGCCACAATATGCGATACCAGGATTGGACGCTCAAGGCCGCCAAGCTCGTGCGCGAGGGCAAGATTGGCGACATCCTCACCATCGAAGCCGCCGAGGTGCTCGACTTCCATCACGGCGGAAGTTACTTCCAGCGATGGCATTCGGACTTCTCGAAGTCGGCAGGCTTGATGAACCACAAATGCTGCCACCACCTCGATATCATCTGCTGGGTGATCGACGATCAGCCTGTGGAGGTCTCGGCAAGCGGCGGGAGGTTGTTCTATCGCCCGCGGCCGGACCTCGACCATTCCGAGCGATGCCTGGGCTGCCCGCAGTCCGAAAGCTGCATCCACTATTTTGACATGGACAGATGGGACGGTGTCTACCGCCGCATCTACAAAGAAGCCGAACTCGACGACGGCTACATGGTCGACCGCTGCGTATTCTCCGACCGCCACAGTGTCAACGATCACGAGTCGCTCTCGATCCGCTTCGCAGGCGGCGCGCTGGCGTCGTTCACGATGCTTACCTTTGCACCGCGCGAGCACACGTATTACCGCTTCACCGGAACGAAGGGCCGGCTGGAAATGGGGGGCGACTCGTGCGGCAACCCGCCTCACCTGCGGATCATCTATCCGGATAAGTCCGTCGAGGAAATCGCCATCACCGCCGACAGGGGTCAGCACGGACATGACGACGCGGATCAGGCGTTGATAGCGGACATCCTGGGCATGGGCGGGTCCGACCCGCTTCAAAAGGCCGAGCCGTGGGAAGCTCGCCGGGCGGTTCTGATAGCCGACCTGGCAGCGCGATCCATCGCGGCCGGCGGAAAGGCGATTTTCGCCGATGCAGCCGGTAAGGATCATCCGCCCGCTCCGCCCAGGGCGAAATGATCGCCGTTTTAATCCAACTAACCCAAAGGGCTTCGGTGTTTGGCCGCAGCCCTTGCTCATGTGGGCCAGCGTTCGCATATGGACTTAAGTGGGGCAGTTGGGCGGTCGAAACAGCCCGAAATCTATTTTTTTCAGAACTTAGAGCATTTTAATTCGCACGCCCAATAATTGTAGCCTATTGTAAATACAGAAGTTGTCGAAATCACTACCGTCAATTGGCAATCAGTTGCGTGGAGTTTTAGAAGAGAGAGCGTCCATATCTGCCGACCTTAGCTGAAGACGTATTATGAATGATGAAAGAATAACCCTGTTTCTGACCGACGACCACCAGATCGTAGTCGAGGGCATCATGGCCTTGGTGGCGGGGGATGCGTGCATCCAGGTTGTCGGGCATTGCAACGATGGCATGGAAGTGCTGGACAAGGTCCAGGCTGCCCAGCCGGACGTGCTTATTCTGGATATTTCGCTTCCTGGCATAAACGGTCTGGATCTCTGTCGCATGGTCAAAGCCAGAATCCCCCAGACGTCGATCATGATGCTCACAATGCACTCGAATGAGCAATGCATTATCGATGCTTTCCAGAACGGGGCTACGGGCTATCTCATCAAGGAAGCGGTCTCCCATGAGTTCTGCGAAGCGGTACACGCAGTGGCGCGCGGCGAGATATACCTTAGCGAAAGCCTTCCACGGTCAGTGCTGGCAAAGGTCAATAGTGGCGATCCGGATCCCTACGATACCTTGACGGACCGGGAGCGCACGGTTCTTCAGTTGTTCGCCGAGGGCAAGAGCAACAGGCAAATCGGCGAGGCGCTCCAGATTTCCAGCGGCACGGTGCATTCCGATCGCGCCCAACTGATGAGCAAACTCGACCTTCACAGCCAGACCGAACTCATCAAGTTCGCCATTCGCAAACGCATCATCATGCTCGCTTAGTACCCTGTAACAGCAATTCTGCTGGTTTTGACTTGCGGCGATAATGCCGCTGTTTTATCAGAAAATGCTTCGTCAGAAAACTCGACGCCCCATCGGGGTGCCTTCATTTTCCTTCCTTGCAGCTACATCACCGGCGCGGCGTCATAATACAACATTATTACCGCGACAGCGTACTGGCCCGCACCAGCCGCAGTATTGCGATCTTCTGCCTTCAGCAATCTCCCGCATTTGGCCGAGACATTAATAAGAGTCTAATTGAACCGTGCGTCCCGGCTTTCAGGTTTGTCCGGGACAGATCGGAATTGTTTTCCTGTAGCCGATTGACGATTCTTATCGTGAATCACGGCGGAGTTGTCTCGAATTACGGAGAGGTGAGAATATGCCCAGCACGTCGTCCCCGATGGTTGATACTCTTCTGGATACGTTTCACCGAGCGGCATCTCGCGTGCCGGCATACAAGACGATTCTGGAAGAGAGCGGAATCTCTGCCGACGACGTCAAGACGCTTGAGGACTTCGAGCGTCTGCCCGTAATCGACAAGTACATGACCTTCGATCGCTTCGAGATTCACGAACTCCATCTGGACGGCGAACTTGGCGAGACCAGTATAGTGCTGACAAGTTCAGGAGCATCGGGTGTATTTTCCTACGGCATCTATGACTCGCAGGCAGCCAATGCCTATCGGGAGCGAATCGACGTCGCCCTTGACGCGGTATTGCAGATCAGCACCTACAAGAGCCTGCTGCTGAACTGCCTTCCGATGGGCGTGAAGCTCTTCAGCGATATCTGCACGCTCGGCGAGGTGTCCGTTCGACCGGACATGGCTTGCGGACTGATCAAGAAATTTGGTGCGTATCACGAGCAAATCATCCTTGTGGGGGAGACGGCGTTTATCAAGCACACACTCGAACTTGGGCTGGCGTGCGGTATTGACTGGAAAGCGCATCGCGTTCATTTGATTCTCGGCGAGGAGATGGTCACCGAAAACGCGCGCAAATACTTCGAGGGCATTCTCGATACCGAATCATCCAACTTCGAAACCGGCCTGATCTGTGCGTCGATGGGCATGGCTGAACTGGGACTCAACATGTTTTTCGAAGGTCCTCCGAGCACGCCGATCATACGTCTGCGACGTGCGCTGCACGACGATGTCGAACTGCGGGAAGAGATACTGGGCCCAGGTTACACCACTGCGCCTCACGTGTTTAATTCCGATCCGGAGCGGTTCTATGTAGAGTTCGTCGACGGGCGATTCGTGATCACAGCGCTTGATCCGAACCGGGCTATTCCGCTGGTTCGCTATACACCGGACGATTATGGCGCTTTCCTCGATCTGCCCCTAAGCGCCAGAGCGAAACTCGAAGCGCTGGACATCGATTTCGATTTGCTCAGCCAACTACCGATCGTGGTCGTTCGCGGGCGGGGCAAGTTCGCTGCCTCCGGTGAAGGAAAGGTCTATCCCGAAGAGATCAAGGAAGGTATTTATCTCGACGGTGAACTGGCCAAGCTCACGACGGCGAACTTCCGGCTGGTTTCCGGCGATTCCAAGGTGAAATGTCGCATTCAGCTCGCACCGGGTGTTGAACCAAGCGACCAAATCGCTCGAGCATTCGCCGAGAATATCGCCCAGTACGCTACCTGTCCCCTGGACGTAACGTGCGAATCGTATGATACCTTCTGCAGCGGCGTCAGCGTCAACTACGAAGTCAAATATGACTACTTTGGCCCGTGACGCCCGGACCTGCATCTGCTCTAACTGATTGGGCTGGCAGGACTCGATAGGCGCATGTGGCCTCTGGTTTTCACCGCGGGTGGCTTGACCGGAATATAGCGGCCAGTCGGTGTCGTTGCCACGCTCGGCGCTATGACTTCGGCGAACAGATCTTCGCCCCAGCGGTCGCGAAGGGCCGCGAGTTCCAAATCCGTGCAGTCTTCCAGAAGATTGCTTTCCTCGACGCACAGGCTCCGCAGAAAATTCGCGTTGTGGAAGCATTGAACCGCTTTTAGCTGCCACGGCTGAGCCTTGGCGACGATTGGGCTCTTGAACGACAGGTAGTCTCTCACAAAGTTCTGGCATGAGGTTAGCCCGGAGGCTTTTTCCCGCAGATTCTGCATGTCGTAGCACAGGAGAACCACCGGGTCGTCAACATCGTCGGAGTAACTGCGCTCGGGGGCTATCTGACGAAACCCAATCAATTCGTAGAAGCCTCTGTGGTTGGGGCTGACGGCCGTCAGTGAAAGGTCGCATTCGGACAGCAGAGCCTGAGCTGCGAAGCACCGCATCAGTTCGGTCATGACGGCCGTCCTGCGGAAGGCGGGCGTTACGGCTTCATTTGTGGCTTCCGAGAGTTTCAAGCCCTTCGATCGAAGGGCATCCAGTTCGGGTCCGAACGCCAAATCGGCGGGCAGGCCAAGATCAGGCGAGTCCAGAACCAGGCTTTGGACGCCCACGACCTCGCTGTCTGTTCTTGCGACGAAGGTCGCCGTCTCGCCGCATGCCTCGAACGTTCTAATTCGCATCCGGAAGTTGCTCGGTGCGATATATCCGGCATCGAGGAACGTTTCGTATACCAGACGATAGGCCTGTCGGAGATCTGTAAGCGTGCAAGCCCTGGTGAGCCTGGCGCCGTTCATTTTGTCACCAAAAAGACCGGCCCGCTTCAGCAGCGCCAAGCGGCGATTCTCTCTTTGGATCGCATCGGGCATATCAGAGGCGATCGGAGTGACGCCATCGGTTTTTTTGCCCAGTTTCATTTTCCAACTCTCCATTCGTTACCGCGAAGTATCCGCGGCGACCTGTTCCTCCGTGAACATGTCATTATCGGCGATAACCGGTGCTCTGCTGCGTCCGCCCGGAAAGGCGGGATAATATGCTCTTCAGCTTAGGCGTAAGTGCTTTCTGGCCCACGCGCCGGAAGCAGTCCGGTGGGGCTGGGCGTCCCTGCCTACCTGGCTAGCGCCAGCTGGGCAGGGCAGGTGCGGAGGTGCATCCGAGGTCACTGCTCTGTGAGGCAGGAGTGTCTCAGAGGCTCTTCGCGCTGACATACATGTCACCTTGCCCAAAGAATCTGCTTATCTAAAACTTAGCCTTGCGACACATCCGTGTGACACTCCAAGCCATCCTTAGTCTGCGGGTGTGCGACAGCGCCCGTGAAGTGATGAGCGGATCAACTGACGCATCGCACCATCAAGTGTTAACGCGCCCGGGCTGAAAAGTCCAGAAAAACAACAGGTGCCAACAGATTGTTAGATACTTAATCTTAGATACTTACGTCCGATAACAAGCACGCCACTAGGCCATAACACCCAATCCTAAAGCCTGTGGCTGGACGGACAAAGGGCCTGGAAACACGTTTTAGTATTGAGGGCGATGAAGTTAACCGGCCATAGGGGTAAACCTTACTAAACCAGGTCCAAGTTCGTGCCGATCATGGATTTGAGGCCGGAATCCGCGCGTGCGGCGTGGCAAGCCTTTGGAGTGAAATTATGCTAGTCCCGTTTAATACATTCACGATGCATAGTCTTATCAGTTTCATGGTCACCATCTCACTGGCGATCATGTTCTACGTCGTCTACTTGAAGGCAGGCAGGCGAAAGCTGGATCTGCTGGCGGCCAATTTCACTTTCCTGGCTGCCTGTGTTTGCCTGAAGTTCTTCGTTCAAGACAATCTTATTCCAGCGGGAATGAGTTCTTATGGCTGGGAAGGCGGTCCTTCGGCCGAGGCCTTGGCCTGGGCTACTTACAGGATCGATGGTATAGGATGGTCAGTGGTTCTGTTGGCCTTGCCTGCGCAGTTGCACTTTGTGCTTCACTATACTCAGAAACAAAACTTCCTTCGACGCCACATTCGCTGGGCGTACGGATTGGCTGTACTGGCTGTGCCAACCGTCTGGATGACCCCATTGTGGATAACACCCGCGAAGTCCGCTCTTGCAGCCACCAGTAGCTGGGCCGTGTCGATTCCCTGGATGCCGGAGGCTGGTCCGGCTGTCCCTGTGCTCTTTGCCTTTCTTCTGGCGTTACAGATATATGGACTGATCCTGCTCTGGAAGACCAGGAAGGTTTCAGTTACAGAGTCAGAATCACTCGGCGCACGATCAATCGTCTTCACAGCCTTCGTCGTGCAGATTGTGGTTGGTTTGGTCGATGTTACCAACGCCAGCATGGGACTGGCCGTGCCGGCCGCAGCACCTATCGGTTCGGGAATCATGGGAGTTCTCCTGGCGATAGCTATGATCCGCTCAAGAGTGGAAGCCGACCGCGTACGGTTCCAACTCGCCGGTGAGAAGGTAGCATTGCTGGAGTGTGTTCCCCAGCCGCTGCTGTACTTCGGAAAAGATTCCAAGATTCAATGGGTCAATGAAAACTCTGCCAGCTTTACTGATAAACAGCCCGATGAACTTATCGGAAGCCAGATAAGTGACATCTGGGGCGCCGAATCCGAAGAAGCATTGCTTGTCGAAGAAGCCATCAAAACAGGTAAGCCCGTCAAGCGGGAGGTCGTTCGTCAAGATGAGTCCACCTGGATCGTGCATGCATCTCCGGTAGTAAACGCCACCGGAAAGATAACAGGCGCTATCGAACTGGCGACCGACATTACAGAGATACGCAAGGCACAGCGGGCGTTGCGTGAGAGCAACACCAGGATATTGATGGCCCGCGAAGAAGAACGCCGCCGCGTGGCTCAGGATCTGCACGATTCCATCGCACAGGGTTTGACCGCGTTGCAGATGCAAATGTATGCGACAGCTACAAACGTTGGTTTGGATTCCGAGGAGGGCGAAAAGTTCTCAGCCGCCTCCAAGCGCTGTCAGCAACTCGGAACTGAAGTGCGACAGATATCGCACCAGTTGTACCCGCCGGCATTGGACTTGCTGGGTCTCAGTATGGCGCTGGACGAGGTATTCGAGCAGTATCGTGTCTCCGGTGTGGTGTGTACTCTCGAAGCCGACGACGAAATGCGCCGAGCCAGATTCCCCCAGGGCGTCGAAGTGGCGCTCTACAGAACTGCTCAGGAAGCTATCAGCAACGCGGTCCGCCACGGTAAGGCCAAGGAGATCCGAATTCAATTCGCCACCAGCGGGGACGATATCCTGCTGGCCGTCACCGACAACGGCTGTGGTTTCGACGTTGAAACGAGCCACAAGGGTCTGGGTATGACCAGTATGACCGGACGAATTGACGGTATCGGAGGCGTTCTTAACGTCCAGTCGCAACCGGGCAAAACGCAGATCACCGTCAGGGTTCCTGTGGAACTTGCCAAAGCAGACGCTACAAAGGATGCTGTCTCTGTAGTAAATTAGGGCGAATCTGCTGGTAAGCTCATATGAAAACAGAATCTATGTGACAGGGCCGCACAAAGCTTTTCTGCTACCGTCACGTCATCTGTCCGCAATTCACGCCTGTTTTCGGGCCGTTTTTCTTTTTGTCGCAAGTAGTTAACTCGCCCTCTCTTCGGTCCGATAAAACCATAGTAACCGCAGCCGTTCTGCGCCGCGAGGCGCTCTTAAAGGCAAGCCCGACAAGAGTCTGGGCAGGCCAGGTTGGAATGACGCAATGAAGATCGGTACAAAATTAATACTCTCGTTTCTCTGCATCGCAGCCGTTGCCGCCGGCCCGGCTGTAGTTTTCATGTGGCATAGCACAGGACTGCTCTACGATCTTGAACAATTGGAAGACGGCTCCACATTGCCGCACATGCACACCGACAAGTCCCTTTCTTTGCCTGCACAGCAGAGCGAGAACATGCATTGGGAACTGGAGCAGCGATGCGCCGTAGCCGCTGATACCGTCAGGAGCGCCAGGATGCAAATGGCGATCGTTATGGCCGTAGTCGTAGTTCTGGCTCTGGTGATGGGTCCTGTACTTTCGGGACTGCTCACCAGGCCAATCAAGCGACTGACCAAGGCAACGTTGGCCTTTGCCGACGGCGATCTGGACAGGCGAGTTGATGTCAGCGGAAAGGATGAGTTCGTCGTGTTGGGCTCGGCCCTCAACGATATGGCCGAGCATCTACAGCGGATCAAGGGTGATCTGGAGCATTCCAACAAGACGATGGAGAAGCGAGTTGAGGAGCGGGCATCGGAACTTGACGAGGCCCACGAACGCCTTCGCCAGACGCAGTTCGAACTCGTTCAGCATGAAAAGATGAGCATGCTTGGACAGCTTGCGGCGGGTATGGCACACGAAGTGAACACACCAACTGCGGCGATCCTGAATTCGTCGGCCGATGCGGCTGAACAGTTGCAGGAACTCCTCACGCTGGTAATGCAGCCTGAACAACTCCCGGCAGAGACACGCCAGTGGGTTGCCGAGATGTTCGATAGATTATTCCATGAAGGACAGATTCGCAGCGAGGTCGCCGTTCGCTCCGAGCGCAGGCGGCTGGAAAAGCAGCTCAGAGAGTCCGGCTGCAGTGAGTGCAGAAGGACAGCGGAGATAATGGTGGCCTATGGCGTGACTGAATCGGCGGATGACGCGGAACTTCTTGCTCGCCTTTCGCAAGGTCTAGTCCTCTCGGTGCTCGAGCACGTGCTTGCGTTGAAAAGGGCGGCTGAGATATCCGAAGCCAGCGCCAAGAAGGTCGCCAGAATCGTTCGTTCGCTGAGGTTCTATGCTCACGAAGGCCAAAACGAGCTTACGGACGTTGATGTCAACGAGACCATCGATAATACCATGGTGATCCTGCAGAACAGGATCAAACATCTCGCAAGGCTTCATACGGATTTCGAGGAAGACCTGCCTTCCGTGCAGTGCGGTCCGGATCTGTTGCAGGTATGGACCAATATCCTGAGCAACGCCTGCGACGCGATCGAAGAATCTGACACCGAGGGCCTGGGTGTGATCGAAATCGTATCCAGCCTCATTGACGACAATGTCGTCGTGGAGATATCCAACCAGGGCAAGGCGATACCGGACGATGCCATCGATAAGTTGTTCGATCCGTTCTTCACGACCAAGCGGGTTGGAAAAGGAACGGGTCTGGGTCTCAGTATTTGCACGAGCATTCTGGAACGGTCAGGAGGAAGCATAAGCGTAAGCAACGGTGACGGGCGCGTGACGTTCAGAGTCTCGCTGCCCACCCTGGCCAGTCGCCAGGAAGAAAAGAAGCAAGCCGAGGAAATAATGGCTGGGGCAAGCCCCGGTTCCAGGACGTGGAGTAAGTGAAGCAAATGGTCATTGGGTCAGAAATAATCCGTGTTGCTGTTGCAGGTCTGAAAGAAACCGACCGCAACGACGTTGTCGCGGCCATGACTGAGAAGGGCTGGTCAATAGCCTTTGCCTCCGACGTGCAGGAACTGGCATCCATGGCGGCGACGGGTATTCATCATCTTGCCGTTATCGCCCACCACGATCCGAGCCAACTGTCGCCCAAGTCCGTGCGGACACTTATGAGTCTGCAGACCGACATGTCGGTGATCTTCCTGACGCCAAAGAACTGCGACATTACCCAGTGCCCGCCTCTTGTGGGAGCTACATCGGATCAGATGCACGGATTGGATATCCCGACTGAGGAATTAATGGAAGTGCTCCAGTCCGAGCTTCAATCAGTGCTCTCGAATCAACCCGAATACACCATCGTATGCGTTGACGACGACGAGGAATTCCTGACGTCGCTTCGGGCGCTGCTCTCGGCGCGGCTGAAAAAGTCGCTGCCCCGATTCAATCTGGAGTTGGAATCGTTTACCAATCCCCAAGAGGCTCTGAGCGAAATCACAAGTAAGATGCTTCGGGCCCCTGCGGTAATAATCTCCGACCAGATGATGCCTGAGATGGAAGGAATCCAGTTGCTCAAGCAGGTCAAGGAATTCTGCCCCGAGGCTCGTTGCGTGCTCCTGACCGGACACGCCGCGTTGGATTCGGCAGTTACCGCGATCAACGATCAGGTGCTGGACAAGTACTATTTCAAGCCCGTCGACGATCCTGTGGACTTCATCAACAATATCCGGCACATGCTGCTGGAGCATCACCTGAAAACAAGAACCGATACGCAGCGCGATCGCCTGACAGCTCAATTCGAGTTCATTCGCTTGATCAGTTCAGCCAAGACCCTGGACAATGCAATGTCTGTAACGCTGGGTTTCCTTCGTGAACAGTTCCAGCCTCAACAAGCCCTGATTGCACTGGGCCACAAAGACGGCTGCAGCGTTCGGGCAGGGTTTGGCTTTCCCGGAGGATTGTCGATCGGGACAGAAGTCAGCCGGCTTGGCATATTCGAGCAGATTCTCCAGAATCGCCGCCCCCTCGTTACATGCGCAGCCGATGCGCCGTCTGTCGATGGCACGGGCGAGGCTTTTGCACCGGGATCATTGCTGGGCCTGCCCATGAGCTGGGGCGATATGTACCCGGGCGTCATCCTGATGGCGGGCCGATCGAACAATAAAATGTTCGCTCGTGACGAGAGAACACTTGCCAGCTTTATCGCCGATGTCGCCGCGATGACAGTGAGCGGATTTGAAGACCGCCACGCCCTGGAAGAAGTCTATCTCGGAACGATAGCGACGTTGATGGAAACTGTAGAGGCCAAGGACGAATACACGCGTGGCCATACCGATCGCGTAACCGAACTAGCCGACGCCCTGGCCAAAGAGGTCGGTGTCAAAGGCGAGCAGTTGGAGAATATCCGGCGTGCGGCGGCCTTGCACGATATTGGAAAAATCGCCGTGCCGGACAGGGTCATGCTCAAACCAGGCGCGCTGGATGCTGATGAATACTCTCTCATCAAGGAGCATCCCGCCCGTGCCGATCGGATCCTGCAGCATCTGAGGTTCCTGGATTCGGTACGCATAATCGCCCGCGCCCACCACGAAAGATACGACGGAAACGGATATCCGGATCGCCTGCAGGGCGAAGAGATACCGCTTGGCGCCAGAATTCTCACGATTGTGGATTCATACGATGCGATGACTTCTGTTCGTTCGTATCGAAAGGCCATGAGTCCGTGGGACGCTCTGGCGGAAAT
>SDBT01008658.1_pt1 | contig 16587 bp, 19 predicted proteins | sample 2277101 | NCBI WGS metagenome assembly SDBT01 (sample SAMN10404973, study PRJNA504765) | marine sediment metagenome | isolation source: marine sediment core GS10_PC15, 103 cmbsf | place: Arctic Ocean: Southern Knipovich Ridge | collected 2010 | reverse complement strand
AATAATATATATATTATTTTACATCTGAAAATATATATTAATTTATATTTTGAACACAGAAATAATATATATATTATTTTACATCTGAAAATATATATTAATTTATATTTTGAACACAGAAATTATATATTATATTATATTTTGAACACAGAAATTATATATTATATTATATTATTTTATGTATAGGTTAATAATATATTTTTATTTATATTAATCACATACTATTAAACATTATTTTTTCTTTAGCACAATCGAGTAGTTTTTTGCATGTTGAACTATCTAGTATTCCACTAATGACTGATTTTGAATCTTTCCAATTAATTTCGAATACAATATTTGTTCCATCCATCACTTTATCAATCGCTTCACTGTAGCTGGCATTCAGATCTTCTAGATATTGTAGTGTATATCCACTAACTTCAGATTTAATATTTCTTTTTATCATCCTTTCAAAGGCAACTGATGGAGGACATTTTAAGTATAATATGACAGATGGCATTCTCATGCGGTCTTGTTCCATAACGGATAAATATACATTCCAATCTTCATCTGTAATATATCCCTTCTTGTGTTGCATAGTAGCGAATGCATAATCACCAACTACACAACGATCAACTACAGAAATCCCGCCACAATCTGCAAATTCCAGTGCTTCCTTGTAAATACTAATTCTTTTTAGCAACATGAACATTTGAAAATAATACGCATATTTTTTCATATCTGATAAATATTGATTGAGTAGGGCATGATTAACATATTCTGGATAGTACTTTGCCTTCATATCCAATGAATCAAGATATTCTACAACTGAAAATCCTGCCACAGACTTACCAGCACCGACTAAACCCTCTATGCATATTACAGATCCTTTGAGTATTCCATATATATCATTTATGTTTTTGCCGTCGATCGATTTATTCTTGAAGAATGCGCTCATTTTACTGTATTTATATGGTATATCTAATTTACCTTATTATGGATATAAAAATTATATAATATATTATCATTTTTATATCCATATAATGTGTAATAATAAATAATTATAAATAAAAAAATTTCTGTTCATAAAATATATAAATATAATAATGTCATCTGGTTCCGCAAACGAGGCTTCTAGCCAGAAAAGCCAGGAGAAAGAGATGGACTATGAATCTAAGGAGCATCATGATTGCAGTCACGGTTCCGATTCTTCCAGCTACAAAACAAATGATTCAACTAGAAGTTCTGGTTATGACTGTGATCACAGCGATTCTGGTAGTAGCAAAGATTCTAGTAGTCGCGAATCTTCAAGTGGTCGCAAAGATTCTAGCAGTCGTAAATCTTCAAGTGGTCACAAAGATTCGGGTAGTAAGGATTCCTCTGGTTGCCACAAGGGGAGAAAGGGTAAAAAAGGGTCTAATTTCACAATATTTTGGATAATTTTTATAATTATTATTATTATCATAATAATTTACTGCGTTTTCTCGCGTAAACGCGATGGTTATTCTGAGAATGAGAATGAAAGTGAACTTTAGATAATTACACACACAATAAAGTTTTAGTCCAGTTGTTATATTATAACTTGACAAAAACGTTATTATCTCTATTTATAATTTATTTTATTTATAAATATTATTGTGCTAAAATAAACTAAAAAAATAATAAATATATAAATAAAATGAAAATGAAAATGAAAATGTTATATGGGGGGATTTATTGATTTGAAACTAGCATTTTATCATATAGCGGCTGTAGTATTATATGGATTTTTACGTATATTATCCAGCACCATTATTTAATGTATGCTCTAGTGTATTGATCGAAAATAACGTTAATTTATCAAAAATAGGTCATTTACGATATGGGAAAGACATAATATTAAAAAAATTTGAGAGAAATATAAAAAAAACAATGGATGCACACTTATATAATGTGTATGACAAATATGATTTAATTAATAGTTATTCAAAAAAGAAAGAAATAGAAAGAAATAATGAATTAAATGAAGTTTTGCATGGATTTGGTATAGATATAAGTATGCTGATTAGAATTAATTATACTAATTATATATATTTCAATGATGAATTTATTAGTTATGGGTATATAAAAAATAAAGATTTTAATGATAATTTTAGTTTCAAATCGGACGTTAACATTAATGATTCATACGTCCGTCTAATATATGAGAATCATTATTACTTTTCGCATAAATATGATATAAACAATAGAGGATTTCATCTTCAAGATGAAACTTATGAAGAATACTATATATCAAATAATAAAATTGTACATTCTACAATATTTAATATAGATATGGCGTATAATATGTCGTATGATAGAACAAAAACAATATACTTTACATTAAATTCACAAAATCATATTTATAAATTAGACTATATGCACACATTTAATGATTGTGTCAGTTGGCTATCACTTAGATATAAATACAATAGAATAGTAAGCTGCTTGCTTGATATGTAATATGTAAAGTGGGTTAATATGATACATAAATTACTATATTATTTTCAATTATATAAATTATAAAAAAACGATGATAATATAATAAATTAAAATAAATTTTGTATATAAAATAATATATATAATATGGATCTGACAGAAATAATACAATCCTATCAATATGGTGTCCTTGATTATATAGACAAAATACAGCAAGTTATATCAAATGATAATGATGATGACGTATATACATCATCAGTAACTAATATTGTGTTAATAGAAGAATATGATGATACTGAAGGTGACGTGGATGCACTATATGAAATATATATATCATATAATATTGGTGATAGAAAAACTAGTGTACGTAAATATATTATTGATCAAGAAAAATCTAATGTATCCGAATATATTATTAATAATAAATTAGAATCAACTGTGAATAAAAATTTTAGAGATATATTTGAAAATTTAGAATATGATGTAATATTGGGCACACTCCGAACAGAAATATATGATGATGGTTTAGAAATCATATTTAGGTTATATACCAAATATGAAAAGAATGATGAAATAGAAAGACATGAAGAAATTGAAAGGCAGGTAAAATTAGAAAGACATGAAGAAATTGAAAGGCAGGTAAAATTAGAAAGACGTGAAAAGATGGAAAGGCAGGTAAAATTAGAAAGACGTGAAAAGATGGAAAGGCAGGAAAAATTAGAAAGGCAAGAAGAATTAGAAAGACAAGAAGAAATAGAAAGGCAAGAAGAATTAGAAAGACAAGAAGAAATAGAAAGGAAGGGAGAAATACGTATACCAGAATATAAAAATATAATATCAAGAATCGATAATATAATAAATAGTGTAGATATATCTTATGTAGAACTCAAGGACGGGCAGGATATAGAATATAATATATCTTTATTAGATGACATAAAGAAGAGTATTAATGATCACTTATTAAATATTACAAATGATAGAAATTATGATTCTAATATAATAATATCGGATATAAAAAATATATTGAAGGATAATCCTCCAGTTGAACTCACTGTAAAAGAATCAAGATTATTGAGATTACCAAAGAAATATAGATCAAAGGAAGATATAAGATTAATACAAAAAATAAAAAATAAAATAGAGGATGGAGAAAATATGTGTGTTAATGAGATGCCAGAAAATACAAGCACTTATAAATTTAGCATGGGTGATATAAATCGAACTTTTTGTGCTGACATAGATTTGATATATAATTCAGGATATTATAATGAGGAATTAGGGTATGTTGATGTGCCAATAAAAATAAATAACCACACTTTTATGTATCCTCTGAATAAAGATGATTCTAACACTGTAATTGGTATAATGGAAAGACAATATTTTAATTTTAAGGGAGGAAAATTGTACTATCATATATATAATTATATTCGCGATCTAGAAAATATAGAAAAAGAATTGAACTATATGAAAGATAAATATTTATTATAAATAATAGTATATTGATCATAATTACTATATATATTAAATAGACTCCTTCAACATACTCATATTACGCTTATATTACCCTTATTTTCTATGTACAAACTGAAAATAAGGGAATATAAGCGTAATATGAGTATGCTGAAGGAGTCTAATCTTTCCAATATAATTGCAATCTACAAGAATATATATTTTTGTATTTATGAATATATAATTTCTTTTATTTACTTTTATTTTACTCATATTTAAAAATGATAATAAAAATAAAATTATAAAAAATAATAATAATTACATATGAAATCGATAATTATTATTTTAGGATTACCGGGTTCTGGTAAAACAACATATGCCAATAATTCACTATCTAATAGCCATAAAATATATGATGACTGCCTATTTAATTGGTATGACCGTCAATTAATGGAAGATATAATAAATAAAGAAAATATAGTTCTCATTGATCCAAGATTTTGTAGTTTAGATACATTTTTTAAATATATAAATAAAATATTAGTACATGTGAGACCTAGTGATATGAATTTAATAGTATTCCAAAATGACCTTGATAATGCAAGACTAAATTTAAAAAGATCGAAGATTCATCATATAATATCAGAAGACGAATTAATCAAATTTTATAATAATTATGTTGAATTATTGGAATCAATGGAATTTAAATATATCTGTACTAAAATAAATACTATACATTTGGATGTTCAATATGAGCGAAGAACTAATTCCTAGTATTTTTGCTGAAAAGCTAGTTAAAAATAATCATTTTTGTGTAATAAATGATCAAATAATTATTTTTTTTATATTCTATTTAAAGTCTAAACGATAAAAACTTATAAAAAATAATTGTTTAAATTTTATTATTATATGGAATCTATACCATCAGAATTATTTTTTGATTGTGATACTTTAGATACTAAAGATTTAAAATCATTATGTTGTGTGGATAATTTTTTTTCAGAGCATGATAATAATATTAATTGGACTACATATATTAGAAAACGATATTCAGACTATATTAAAAAAATAGATGACATAAAAATAACACATTATTTGAAAAACGCAAAATATCTATCATGTACACTTGATTGTATGAAATTAAATGGAGGAACCAATATATTAAACTATGAATTATTAAAAATGGCTGAATGTGATAGTGATTTTTCAAATAATGATTTATTAATATATAATTTATTTATTATTATATGTGATCGTGGATATGAAGATCTCGCTAAAGAGTTTATTTTACATAATGAAAGTAGTAAATTATTTTATAATTTCGAATCATTGAATAGAGCAACCAAAAATAATTATTTCAATATAGTAAAATTAATTATTGATTCTAAGCCATGTAATCTTTATATTGGGAATAAACTATTACAAAATTTATCATTATATCATTCTTTTGTAAATAATAATTATGATATATTTAAATTATTGTTTGAAAATAATATAAATAATGAAGTTGGATGTTTTATGTTTATACAAGAAAACGGTAAATATGGACCTATTTATGGTGGTGATGGTCTCAGTTGTCTAATGTTATATTTTCATCTATGTACGGATGTAAGATTATTAGAATTAGTGTTTAATCCTAAATTTGAAAAATACTGGAATTATAATGATTATCAAATAAATGGTGCTATTAAAGATTCTGAAGTATCCAATAACAAAATGGTATTAGACTTCCTTGAAAGTAAAAAAGAATTAATAGCTAAAAATATGAAACATAACGCGATTAATTTTTATTAACATCATCCGGAAGAATCATTATTTGACATAGTAAGTACACAAGTTAACAATAGTAAGTACACAAATTAACAATATTATCTCTTTTTTATTAAATCGTTAAATTATATGTCTGACAAAATAAAAATACCTAAGTATTTTTATTTTCTTTTTTTTATGTTGTTTATACTATTTCTATATTACTTTATTTATTTTTCTTTATTTTTAATACCGTCAATGATTTTCAACATGTAGAGTTCACTTTCGGTTAATACCTTATTCTTCTCTTGCTCATCCTCTTTTTCTTTGGTCATGCGAGCAAGATCACGCATCTTCTGAGCATCTTTCCGAACAATATTAAGAGGACCACCAACTGTACATACTGCATTAAGGGGAGACCAGCTTTCGTCAATGTACTTTTCAATCACACCAGATCCACCAGCAGCCGATAAAAGTAGAATAGCTTCATGCATATACCCTTTGTCTATAAGAGCCATCAGAAGAATGGACATCCCTGGGATAAAAGCATATTTATTATTTGGGATATATTGCTTTGTAATCCGGGCAATCTCAAAACAGAGCAAACTAATATCAGCACACACATCCAGTCCCATGGTAATAGAGAGCATACCCATGGACATAATGTCAGTTGGTTCACCCCCATTCGTTAATAACCCCCTATGTTTTCCCATACTGACCGCAAAACTTTCTATCTGTCCTTTACACTCAAAATACCGTTTATATATGGATGATATATTTAGATATTCCTCCGTCAAAGGCTTATCTGAGGATGTTTTCGCAAATGCTATAAATTTATCCATTTCAAAAATAATGATGCTGATGTGAAGGATGTAAGATGATCTGACGCAGAGTCTATATTTCGATGAAAAAAATATAAAAAACTATCGTTTTTATTTTTATATTTATATTATTTTATATCGATCATGTATATATAGCTGGGTCTCGGTGCATCAATTAGGATCGCTCAGATGGCATGTTGGTTAATCTTATGATATAAGAATTGTGATATAAATAATAATAATTTTAATATATTAATATTATTCGGATGATGAAAATACATTAATATCGATAAAAATGAATTTTATATCCAACTGATAGTATATGAGCAATTATTTTATCGACATTGATATTTCGTTTTTGAAATACATTAAAATCATTATTAGTGAATGTAGAGATTACGTGTCTACCATACTTTAAATTGTTGTCATACTTTAAATTGTTGGCATGCACAAAATCAGTTTCATTTATATTCATAAGTATATCTATTATTTTTTCATTTCCAAAATAATCAATATATAGGTAAACGTCCCTATCAATTCTTCTTATTATAGCCGAATAGAACCATTTTATTTTTCGTTTATCAGATATGTGATCTGAATTTATTATTATTCTTCTAACTCTTCTACTAAATTTGTGATCACTCATACCATTATTTATTTTTCTATATACATTATCCGAAGGAGTAGTAGTATCAAAATAACATTTTAAATGATCCGAGGTCCGAAAAACAAATTCAGCATGCAAAGGATACTTATTTATTTTTGTAAACATATACTTAAAAAATCCACTAGTAGTATTATTATAAATTAGTTTTAACTTACTATAATCCATAACATATTTAGAATCAAATATTAATGATAATATATATATTCGTATATCATATGAAAGTATTTTTTTATATAAATATTTTTCGTGAAACATATTTTTTATTTCTAATGAGTTATTTTTGTCAGTTATAATCTTTTTAATATCTACATATTTACATGACCTACACCAATCTCTATATCTATTTTTATACATTAAACATTTCTCCTCATATGTTTTATCTCTTACTTTATTGATGAAATTGTATGATTCATCTATACATGCTAAATATTTAGTCACACCTCTAAATTGTAAATCAAACAACCTACTCCACAACGTATATTCGTTACCATATAATTCATTTATGTATTTTGATGTAGATAGAAATGTGAATACATCATTTATTTCACAATGTGACAGTATAATTACAACAACGTCAGTCGGTAAATCTGTAAAAATCATACTATATTATATACCTGATGTTATATTCCAATATGTACAATTGGAATGTCTATTTATCACATTATTTTATTTTTATTTTGATCATTTTTGTTATTTTATTTTTATTTTGATCATTTTTTGTTATTTTATTTGGTAGATGAAATAATACGTGTTAACCTTGGATAATCCTTAGTAATAGAGTATTATCTTCATAAATATAAAATTGATAGAAATAAATGGATAGAAATAAAATCGATATAATAATTACTTTAGAGTGAAAGAATTGCTCTTGTCATTATATTATGGAATCAATGGATAACTCTAATGTTCTCAGAAATCAATTGAAGGAAAAGGTTGAAGCATTTTTGTCCAAAATAAGTGAAGAATTCGATGAAGATTACCAGGATACTGTACCAAATAAATTGACCCATCCAGCGATATCTCACGGGCTGGAGCCAAAGGGCTCCTTGGGATCTTGGGTCTCGGCATCATCACCAAGTTATGGGGTTCCCATCTCTCATACACACATATATGGTGATACACATCATACCAATATTCATAACGATTACAGTAGAGGGTCATCGTATAATACAGTTCGACCTTATGAAAGTAAGATATCAAGGGGAGATAAAGAAGAAATGGGAGATATGAAAGAGAAGGGAGATATGAAAGAGAAGGAAGATAAGAAAGAGAAGGAAGATGAAAAGGAAAAGGAAAAGGAATACCAAAATAAGATTATTGGAACTTTTATTATTAGCGGTATAACTTTTTTGGGGGTGTGGGTTGCAGCAAAGGATGGTTATATTGCTCTCATTCGAAATAATATTTATGATGACATGAATGATATCAGAGAGACTTCCCTTGATAGCGGAGATTATCCTATAGTAAATAATGCAATCTCGGAATGGAAAAAATGGTATGAACAGAAAAAGAATAGATCCAAGCCTATCTTACACGGCAAGTTGGGATTTCTAGGTTCTGGTATTATTTTCGGTGCTGGAATATTCTTCTCGGCTCCCGCAATTCTCTTATCAAGCGCCATAGGAGGAACGTTATCTGGAAGCTATCTACTTTGGAAATATCTTACAACATCCAACGCTCACATCCTCAATGAAGCTAAAACTTTTCATGATGCTAAAGAACAATTCCATATGATTGTACATCACCTACATAATCTGAATCACCCACAAAGTAACCCTTATGAAGGACCAGGAAGCTACAGTATATGTGAAGGTGGTGGCTATGGTTACTTGGGTGAGAGTGAAAGTGAGAACTCCGGCTCATATAATCCATCTGCTCCTCCACCAGACATATAATTTAACATACCTTGTTTTTCCTTCATAAAATAATATTATTACAATATAATTACCATATATAAATGATATATTGCAGATCTCGAAGTGGGATCTGCAATATATCATTTAGAGATTTATATATTTATATTACGAATATAAAAAGTATATAAATATATAACTCAACTATATATTTATATTACGAATATAAAAGTATATAAATATATAACTCAACTATATATTTATATTACGAATATAAAAGTATATAAATATATAACTCAACTATATATTTTGCGTTGAGTATGGAAAGAAGTTGTCTACTATAACAAAAAAAACGATAAAATAATAGAATAATATTTAATTATAATTCTAATTTATTAGAATTATTATGGAAACTAAAGTAAATGAAAAGATTGTTTGGTTAAGATCAGGAAAGAGTAAATATTTATTTGATAAAAGAAATGGTATGAAAATAAATTATTTTAGAGAAGCCATGGATGAAAAATATGGAGCAAAAGAATATATTGATAATAATTTAGTTTTATCGATTAGTGAGGAATTTGGGCCTGTATTAGTGCATATTATCGAATATATAGAAAATATAAATATTACAAAAATAGATAAAGTAGATAATTATAAATTATTGATACAATTTAGTGATTTTATACTAGATGATGGTATAATTGATAAAATCATTGATAGTGATAATATATCTTGGCTTTTATTTATTGAAAGTTGTGATATTATATATATAAATATAAAAAAATTAGAATATATATTAAATAGATATTCTACAATTTTTAAGGAATTTACAAAAATATATAGATGCGCCATGTTGTGGAATAAAACATTTTATACAAAAATATTTGAATGTTTATACAAGATAGATAAAACAGTTATTACATATATGAATATAAATAATATAAATGAAAATAGTAGTTTATTATCCATTAAGAATATCGAATTGTCTAATTACTTACCTGAATTTGGAAATAAGAATAACTTGGATGGATTATATAAAGATAAAATTGATAAAATTGTTTTCGTGGGTGACGACGATGAAGGTAATCATCATATATTAATTACAGTAAATAATATAACATATAGAATTGGCGGAGATCCAGAATGGAGTGGTTATAAAGTATATGTTGAATTACATGATTATTATGATGAGTATGACATGCTTGATTGCCTCAAGAAACATATAATAAATATAAAAATAGAAGATTCAACTAAAATAAAAAGTCATGAAGAATATGTAATTAGACATACATGTACAATAATATTCAGTGATTACAGTAAATTCCAGTTTATATTGGTAAACACTGATGGATATTATGGTGGGTGGTTAACTATTGAGCGTGTAGATTAATTTATATTGACATTAAATGAATAATAATATATATTCTCATATACATAATAATAATAAAACGATCAAAATAATAGAATAATATTTAATTATGATCCTAATTTATTAGAACTATTATGGAAACTAAAGTAAATGAAAAGATTGTTTGGTTAAGATCAGGAAAGAGTAAATATTTATTTGATAGGAGCAATGGTATGAAAATAAATTATTTTAGATCGACCATGGACGAAAAATATGGAGCAAAAGAATATATTGGCAATATTCTATTTTTATCCATAGATGCAGAATTTGAGCCTATATTAAAGCATATCACTGATTATATTGATGGTAAAAATAATACAACATTATATAATAAAAGAACTTACAAATTATTATTAAAATTTATTGATTTTATCCAGGATGATGGTATGTATGTTTATATATTCAGAAATATTATACAACATATTAATATAGAAAAGTATTCATATGTAATTAATAAAATAATGAAGAATGACAATATTCAATGGTTAGACTGTATAGAAAATTTTAATACTAAAAATATAAATATAAAAAATCTAAAATATATACTAAAAAAATACTATCAAACTTTTAATAATTTCGAAAAAATATATAGATGTGCGCTCTTGTGGGACCAGCCATTTTATACTGCAGTTTTTGAGTGTTTATATGGGATAAATAAAGAATCTATTGAGTATGTAAATATTAATAATGTAAATGAAAATAGTAAGTTAATAGAGTATAAGTTGATACATCTGAATATAATCTAGTAACTGTTATGGGGTAGGATCATCGCATATATATCCTAAAAATATATATTGTCATCCAATACGTAACATATCCTTTCATAATAAAAGGAATGGTCGTGATGAAGGACATATATTAATTACAATGAATAATGAAACATATGATTTTCATGGAGAGGGTGAATGTTGTAATACTGTATACGTAGAATTAAATAGTGAATATAAAGATTTGGGGAATAAAAAGTATATTGGGGGAAAAATAATAAATATAAAATTAATTAAAACAATACAAGAAGGTGAGAATGCAGATAATGACTATATTGAGAAACATATATATGAAATATTATTTAGTGATTACAGTATATTCAGGTTTAATATAAAAAATATACATAATGGATTCTATAATGGCTATTTATGTATCGAACAGACTTATAATGCATAATATATAATTGTATATATAATATAGAAAACTATATTATATGTTTAAAAAACGATTAAAATTAATATATAATATATAATATTTAATTATGACCCTAATTTATTAGAACTATTATGGAAACTAAAGTAAATGAAAAGATGGTTTGGTTGAGATCGGGAAAGAGTAAATATTTATTTGATAGGAGAAATGGTATGAAAATAAATTATTTTAGATCAACCATGGATGAAAAATATGGTAAAAAAGAATATATTGGTGATACTTTAGTTTTGACTATAGATGATGAATATGAATCAATATTGAAGTATATTACTGAATACATAGATGGTAATAATAATACAAGAATAGATAAAAAAGATAATTATACATTATTATTAAAATTTATTGATTTCATACAAGACAATGGAATGTATATTTATATATTTAAGAATATTACACAACATCACAATATTGAAGAATACTTTGATATAATTAATAAATGCATCTTACTTGATGATTTCCCCTGGTTAAATGTTATAGAAAGTTTTGATATTGTACCTATAAATGTTAATGGTTTAAAATATACACTACAAAAATACTATAATATTTTTAATAATTTTATCAAAATATGTAGATGTACTATCCTGTGGGACAAATCATTTTATACAACAGTTTTTGAATGTTTATCTGAGATAGAAAAAGGATCTATTGAATATGTAAATATTAATAATATAAATGAAAATAGTAAATTATTAACAATTAAGAAAAATCACTTGCGTAAATATTATTTTGATGGACAACCTTACATAAAAGATATATATAAATATTCTATTGATGATATAATTTTCATAGATGATGGATACGTTAGTCATATATTAATTACAATAAATAATATAAAATATAAATTTTGTGGTGAGGGTGAATATTATTCTGATGTATATATAAAATTACATGATGCTTATAAAGATTTGAGTGTATGTATTGGTAAAAATATAATAAATATATCAGTCGATGGAGAATTTGGATGTGGTACAATGGTGGCAGAATATAAAATATTGTTTAGTGATTATAGTATATTTAAGTTCAATATAGTAAATGACGATTATAATTATTATGATGGAGTTTTATCTATTGTACAATGTGAATAATAAATTATATTGAGATTCATTTAATATATAATATAATAAAAAAATAATAAAATGACAAGAATAATAATATCATTTACATATAACGATCCTAATTATTAAAATATTATGGAAACTAAATATGATATATATGGAAAAATAGTATTATCACCAAGAACATCCTGCATATTAATCTTACTTTTAGAAAGTATGAATAATAATAATAATAATAATAATAATTTAAAATAATAAATATATATATTAAAATAATATATATTTATATAAATGATATTATTTAACCACATGTAATTTTGTAGCTCTACCTTCATTTGCAAGAATATCAGCTTTCTCATTGAATTCTATACCTGAATGAGCTTTGATATGGGAGAATATAATGGAGACGGGTGATTCGTCTATTTTCTTCAGAATAGATTTAATTAGTGGTTCATTGACCACAGTTGATCCATTCTTGACCTTCCAACCATTTCTTTCCCAAGATTTCCACCATTTTGTTAGGCAATTTATAGAGTACATAGAGTCAGTTTTGATTATAATATTATCTACATCTACTTTAGTTGGAGTTGACATAACTCCGAGAGTTGATTTATATTTATGAATAATATTGTTTAATTTGTGTATTGCAAGATAAATTGCATACAATTCTGCTCGGTTATTTGTAGTTTTATCTTCTGGAATTGGACCACTCATGCTAAAATACTCTACTCCGCCATATAATACAACTATACCATAACCACCCTCTGAGTTAATATGGGAACCATCAGTATAAATTGTAATTGGGGCATCTTTATCAAGGTCGCGATTTGTAAGAACGACAGATGATTGTTTCCTTGTATATTTACTTGGATGTTTTTTTATTGGTGATGGTACTAGGTTTATAGATGCAACATTGTTGTGTAGATAAGTTATTGCTTGTTTTTCAGTAGGAAATGATTTATGAATTGCGCCATTGTATCTTGACACATTTAATGAAGTTTCTTCCCATGTTTTATATATTCCTGGTATGCGCCCAACAGCCACCGCATAAAATTTTAGCATATTTAATATAATTTAATATTAATATATTAAATTATTTATATCATTTATATCATTTTTATTTATATATTAAAATTACACAATATATTTAGTATTTTGAATATTATACAATTAATTGTTCGATGATCCACCAACCTCCAATTATACTTTCCTTTTTCAATTTCCAAATCAACATTCTTTCCTCACCAAGCAATAGTTCATGAGAAGTCTTCTCTAGAGAATTCTTGCACTAAAAAGGTATATCGGGGGCATTAAATTTATGTCCAGTCGGTGCAAGAATATGACTAAACGAATATTCCATTTTCTTAATGGACATAAGAAGACGAGCAGTTACCTCACCATTAGTGAATACAGGATCTAGTGCACTCCCAATATTCTCTCTTGTTGAACTTAATACTGAAAATCCTAGCTTGTCAATAATATTATCATAAAATATAGTATTATAAGGATGATTGTTAGATGATGATATATAAACTTTATTATTTGGAAATATGTTTCTTTCAACTACAAGTAAAGCTTCATTATAATAATCTTTATATATATCACATGTACATTTAATAAGGGGAATTCTTATATCTAATTGATAAGACGATAAACAGTTAGTTTGACCTAATCTTACTCGCGCTTCATCTATAATAAATGAGGATAATTGTTGCATTTTATTGATAATATCATTGACTGTATTGGTGGTAATATTATTATCATTATCATTGGATGAGATTGCTTTTTCCATATTTTATATTTTTATATTTATTTATTTATTTATATATTTATTTTATTTTATTTTTATATTTTTATATTTTATTTTATATATTTATATATTTATATATTTATTTTATTTTATTTTATATATTATATATTTGAAACTAGAATATATATTATATTATATTTATTTTTTATTTTATTTTATTCTTCCAATGATTTATACTGATATACAATTTTGAGCCATCTTTTTCTGTTATATTTCTCATCAGGTGGTACGGTAATGCCATTTTCCTTAATACTTTTACTCATCAAATTGACATAAGCTCTGAGTAGTTCATCTGGCATAGCCTCGAAGTCATAATTTGTACCACATTTTTGGCTTGTACTTTTGGTTGAAGCACTGCATACAGCATATGGATTATATTTTCCTTTTGTATAATTACCGAACTTACTCAAATATGTTCTATCCCTTATATCAGAGGATGGTTGCTTGCTAGCTACAGATAGTACGCAGGAACAATATTTCTTTTCATTTTCGGATAATGTGGAACCAGAAACGAATATGTTCTTGTGTTTTTTATTTTTGTTTATTTTATTATTATTTATTTTATTATTATAGGGATACAAGAAGGATGCACGGTGTCTAATCTTAAATTCATTGTCAGTGACAAGTCCTTCCAAATCAAAATCATTCCTCATATTGTCTGTTATACTAATGTCCATTTCATATGGCTGCTTATAAATATCAATATTATATTGATGTGTTTCTCCGTTTTGTGGATCAGGTGAAACATATGAATATAATTCTTCTCCTTCGCCATCATTAACCACATTGAATAATAAATAATGTATAAATACACCACTATCTGGTTGATCTGAATCTGAATCATACATTACCACTGTATAGTAGGAATTATCATCTAAATCAGGTAGCATTATATCAAATTTTTCATTTATTACATCCGATGATGGATTACTTACCAATTTATCATTTTCGATCACAGGAAACGATCCAAAATTAATATCCATTCTATATTTTATATATATATATATTTTAAATCAAAAAAAATGATTTAAATTTATAGAATTACAATTAAAATTACAATTACCATTATATATAAATAATGGATTCTATCATTAGGACGCATAGTATAGATGAAACGGATAGAGAAATTGATGGATATGAGCCAATATTCTATCATAAAGCAAAGAATACGGTTCATTTAGAAAATATATCTAAAATCGAAGATTTACTTCCAAAGAAAGAAAATTTAACAGAGTTACTTCGCAAAAAAGGCCTGCTTGGTAGAGTTGGCGATTCACATAAGCAGAACACCACCATAAATGAGAGTGATAATAATATAAATAAGGATAATATTGGTGATTGTGACAGTGAAAATGCAGTATCCAGTATGTCAAATGAAGAATATATAGAATATAAGGATGGGAAAATAAATGAGAAAATGTCGGTGTATGATATAATTCTTAATTATCCTCCTCGCACATGGGAGAAGGCATTCTATCGTGCATTGTCTCAGGTCGAAGAAATAGATACCGGACTTGAAGATTTAGAGGAAAGGCTAGGAAAAACATTACCAACGAAACAATTATTATTCCGTGCTTTTGATCTTTGTCCTATTGATAAGCTGAAAGTGGTTATAGTGGGTCAAGATCCATATCATACTGTTCATGCTGGTAAGATAATGGCAAACGGGATGGCATTTAGTACGAACAAAGGATTTGGCGTTCAGAAATCATTGAAAAATATATACAAAGAAATATCTCGTACACATCCTAATTTTATAGAGCCTGATCATGGTGATCTATCAAGTTGGGCAAAACAAGGAGTATTACTTCTTAATACCTCACTGACCGTAGCTGAAAAGAAGGCTGGGTCACACAAGAAATTATGGATAGGATTTATTCATAAGATGTTGATGTACATACAAGAGGAAAATAAGGATCTTATATTTGTTTTATGGGGTAAACATGCAGAGGAACTTCAAAGTAAACAAGGTATTATTTCAAGTAAGATTACGTCGTTTATTACATCACATCCAAGTCCATTTTCATGCAGACGAGGCTTTATGGGATGCAATCATTTTATTGATATAAATGAGAAATTAGAAGAACTAAATTTAGATAAAATAAATTGGAATTTGGATTGATAAAATAATAATATATA
>SDBT01008657.1_pt1 | contig 16587 bp, 30 predicted proteins | sample 2277101 | NCBI WGS metagenome assembly SDBT01 (sample SAMN10404973, study PRJNA504765) | marine sediment metagenome | isolation source: marine sediment core GS10_PC15, 103 cmbsf | place: Arctic Ocean: Southern Knipovich Ridge | collected 2010 | reverse complement strand
CGAACAATAAAAGGAAAATACCTTCTTGGTCAATGTTGGTATATAGGCAAAGGTCCTCCAACTGTATCAATTGAATGTCGTCAACGACCATCAACAGCTTTGAGAACACTTGCACATGAACTTGTACATATTGAACAATTTCATACCGGCCGCCTAAAATATGTTTGGGAAAAAGATCAATGGGATTGGCAAGTATATTGGTTAGATCAAAACTCAGGGTTCCTACAGGGACTGTTTGAAGGGTCACAATATTCGCAACAACATTTGCCGTGGGAAATAGAAGCAGAAAAAAAAGGTAAGGTTTTATATGCCCAAGTAGTTAATGCGTTAAAATAACTGTTGCTTTAATTTTATCAATGTGTGATAATATACGTACTGAGAGATTAAATAGGTGACGAAATGTCAGATCATGAATTGTTTCCAAAAATCTCCGCAACACATTCAGCGTTATATGGTAAGGCATACAAACAGCACACCCGTGACATTGCCAAAGTTCTTTTCCACGCGTTACCACTCTGTCGTAAATTACTCGATTTTGATCCAGATGTTAAAATTGTGATCAAACCCATGAGAGGTAACACGCTTGGAATGTACAATTCTTTTATTAAAACTGTTCGAATTGATCCAAGAATAAAAAATCCGCAGGAGATTGTTGAATCGTTGTGTCATGAATTAGTTCATGCTGAACAATTTCACCAAGGTCGGATGACCTCGGCCGTAAACGAAGGCAAACTCGTAGTGTTGTGGAACGGTGTCGTATGTTATAATAAAGGAATGACGTATGTATCATATCGCAAACAACCATGGGAAGTTGAAGCGTTTAGCCGGCAAAAGGAACTTGCTGATCTGGTATTAAAATCAATGAAAGATGTCCTTAATAGTTTGAAATCGTATTCTCTACCGAAACAAACAAAATTAAACACTTCTCGCCAAAGCTTTATTACGGTGCAGCGTGCGCGAAAGATGACGGCCTCACTGGCCGGCCAAACGTTTGCAGATAATGCGCCCCGCAAAAATTTCTTTGACAAGTACAGAAGATAATATAATGGACGTTTACGATGAATTGCAAGATAAATTGCAAGGTCGACTTACACATCTGCCCAACGTCATTTACTCTGGGTCTCCGACCGATGGTTGTCCTGTTGACAACCTTGACGAAATTGCTGTCAAAGGCTGGGTGATTTTCCAGAATGATCATGACGATTTTTGGGGTAAGGGTGTAGATTACGTTAGCGAGGCGATCGAAAATCCGACGTGGATGCAGTTATGTAAGCTATGTGATGACATGATCAAGATCACTGATGATTATCATCACGTATTCTTCGAAGCAATCCAGGATATTGGTACTGATGAAAAAGGCATAAAAATCTTTACGTTTTCCATGGGAAGTTGAGGAAAAGGAAATATGTTCAAAAAGATCGCAATTATTATCGTCGCCGGCACGCTGTTATATGCATGTGATAACCCTCCGCCAACTGAATATGCCAAACCACAGTTCAAGGTTGGTGAAGTTGTCAAACACAAGGTGCTCAATCAACGTGGAATAATTCTACTTGTGCACATAAGAGATTGTAATGACGGCCAGTGTGCATATAAAGTTAGATTTGCATTACCCAGCGGGCGAGACAGTGCGTTTGATACGCGGTACCATATTTACGAATTTGAATTAAGGCCAGTATTATGAAAATATTTATTATGGTTGCAGCTCTTTTGCTAGTTGTCGCTTGTGGTGACAAGGAAGAAACGGTTTACAATAAATTCACGCCCGGCGACATCGTTGAACATATTTTGACTGGCGAACGTGGAATAATTATGAAACTCTTCGGGTGTGACGCTATCCAATGTAAATACCGTGTAAAGTATATATCATTACCTGTTGGAACAGTCCGAGTGACAGCAGTTTACGGGTTTGAACTCAAATCCTCAACGGCCACCATTAATTGATATGACCAAAAATAAATTTAATAATTTCAAAGTGGATGATCCGGGCCACGTTTACACACTACCACAATATTCACGTGATGGATATGATGATATCGGAACACGAGAATTAATATTTGTAAAGCGTTCATCTGCCGCTATCAAATATAAACATGATATGCTTGGCACAAATTCACAATCTGTAATTCGTGCTTTGATTGACCGAACACAATATCTTTATAATGTTTTACCGTGTGTGGAAACTGTAGAAGCATTGAGAGCATTATGTGAAGCATATTATTGGTACGAGGTTCGAGCATGGCGGCGAAAGCAACAAAAAATTAACCGCACAAAAAAATATCATAAAAGTAATAAATGGCCGCCGTTTACGATCACGGACGTAATTTACTTACCGCTCGGGAAAGATGGACATGTTATATGTAAGGAAAAATAATTTATTTGATCGTTGACATTTAAATACACTTGGAGTATAAATAGTACATCGTTGCTGATGCAAGGAGATAGGTTAACAGGACACGGCTTCGAAGCCGTCGCCTCCACCAAGAGTACCACTGATTAATTATGTAATAATTTACTGGTACTGTTGATGGGGGCGAAATGGGATCGACTGTGATTGAATGCCAAGTGGAGACGATAAGGTGGCGACTTGCGCCATAAACTAAATGCAAAATCTTATGAACTTGCATCTGATCAGCGGGTCCTAGCATCTGCTTAATCGGGGATTTTTTGGAGATTTTTATCCTGGCAACAGAATTAAAAATCTCCTCTAACATGCTGAGCGAAATAAATGCTGTTGTCTTTAATACAAAAATAAGTGATAATAAGCATACTGAGAATTCAGCAAGCACAAGGATTATATGATGACCTGCTCACAAGCCAAAGCGAAACGATCTGCTGCAAAACTTGATCCTCGATACAAGATCAAGCGAGTGACTGCAGCAACGCTTGCCGAACGCAAAGATCGCGCTACTGCTCGTGCCCTCCGTGAGGGGCGTTCATTTGGTTACAGTAAAAAGTAATTGACATGGCAACACCAGCACCCAAAGCGCCAGTAATCGAAAAATTTCTAAACCGGTTAACCAGTCGCTCTGATACGACATCGCATAATATGTGTCTCGACCCTCCAATGGGTTGTGGTGGTCCGGCAACAGAGTTCACTGATTCACTGTCACGTAAAGAATTTACAATTAGTGGTTTCTGTCAGGAATGCCAGGATAAGATTTATGATTAATCAACACCCAAAAACAATTTCAAAACGAACACTGACAAGTATCAGCGCAACACTAATGTTTGTATTAGTTGTTTTGTCGTTTTGTTCAACACCTGCACCAGCAAACGAAATGCAGGTTGCATGCCTCGCGTTAAACATGTATCATGAAGCTCGTGGCGAGCCTATTGAAGGGGTACTTGCTGTCGGAATGGTTACGTTAAACCGCGTCGCCGATTCAAGATATCCAAACAACGTGTGTGATGTTGTCACGCAAGCAAAAACATGGAAGGGGCGACCTATTCGTAACAAATGCCAATTCTCATGGTATTGTGATGGGCGATCAGATAAAATCGGTAATGAAACAATTTGGACAGCAATGTATGCGCTTGCACGTTTTATGTATTATGATAAAAATAATGATATCACACAAGGTGCAACACACTATCATGCAGTATCTGTTAACCCGAAATGGGCAAAGAAATTAATAAAAACAAGAGTGATCTCTCGTCATGTCTTTTATCGATAGTATATTTGAAAAATTCAATCGCAAACGAATCATCCCTGATGATGAAACAGGACCGGTAGTTCTCGTTCGATATTTTATGTTATTTAAGGACAAGCCACGAAATCTGAATACAAATATTAAAGAGCGTGACGTGCCATTTAACATTTTTATTCACAAGATTTGTGATGACGACCCAAGATATTTGCACGACCATCCTTGGAACTATTTCACAATCATTCTCAAGGGTGGTTATTGGGAATATTCTGACCCAGAGATTTATCATCCAACAGATGCTGATGAAATTCCAAAATGGAAAGGTCCTGGATCATTTAGCTTTAATAAAGCAACAAGTTTTCACCGATTAGTGTTAAATGATAATATTCCGTGCTGGACTTTATTCATTAGATTTCGTAAGATAAGGGAATGGGGTTTTAATATAAATGGAAAATGGATTCCACACAAACAATATTTAAAACAATTGGAGTAAAATAATGTTAGCATTTCTTTTTTACTTTTTGCTAAATTTAGGTTTCGGGTTTGCAGTTGTTGCTGTGTGCTTATTTCTAAAGGTGCTTGTCGAACGGTATGCCAATAACAAAGATTTAAAAATTAAAGTTTCCGACCTGCTGGATGAATGTGATGGCTGGGCGCCGATACCAGTCATCGCAATGATCCTTTGGCCGGTCATCGCATTATTAACGTTTGGTTGGATTTTTATCTTCGGCGCAATACACATTCTCGAGATGAATGCTGATCGGGTATTATACAACCCGTCAAAGAAACAGAACAAACAACAAATTGAGAATACAGATGAAACAAGGTAAAATATGGGGAATGACAGAACGGCTACTATGTCAGCCCGGTGTTGAAATACATCGAATAACAATTGATCCTTATAGTCATTGTAGCAACCATCAGCATCAATTCAAGTGGAACGGATTCTTTGTAATATCTGGCCTACTATTCATCGAGGTGGAAAAGAATTATGAGCTGATAGATTCAACTATTCTAGCTCCAGGTGAATTTACAATGGTGCCTCCTGGTGAAATTCATCGATTTGTCACAAAACAAATGCCTTGTCTCGCTCTGGAAATTTATTGGCCACAACTACTTGACCAAAACGATATTGTAAGAAAAGATGTTGGTGGAACAAATGATAATGAGAGTGTAACTTAAAATGGAACGTGGATTTAAAACAAAGACTATTAGCAAAATAATAAAATATAAAATGAATCATTGGTGCCGGAGGATTAAGGCACAACTAAAAAAAGAAGAAAAATCTGAAGAAGAAATCACAGAATTTATCAATAACATTAAAAAACATGTCATCGTTACTGGTGGGTGTATTACATCAATGTTGCTTGGTGAACACCCTAATGATTTTGATGTATACTTTAGTGATAGTCACACGTGTGGTATGTTAGCTGAGTTTTATGTGCGCAAATACAAACCAACAAATGCTCGGATTTGTGATCTTTCCGTTATTGTAGAAGAAGACAGGGTGCGGGTCAAAATCCCTAGTGTTGGTGCACTGGGTGGTGAAGATGAAGATGGTGGTACAAACGAATACGAATACTTTGAACAAACAAGTGGTGACGAAGCTGCAGACTATTTAGAAAAACATTTCATAAAAGAAACAGAGGGAAAAGAGTTATATAAGGTTCTTATGATCACTGAAAATGCTATTACATTGAGTGGTCGGGTTCAAATTATTACAAGATTTGTTGGTGATCCAACAGAAATTCATACAAATTTTGATTTCGTTCACACAACAAACTATTGGACGTATAGTGGCGGCCTTGTAATTAATTTACCTGCCTTGCAAACAACAATCGCCCGCGAACTAATTTATATCGGAAGCAAATATCCAATATGCTCTTTATTTCGCATTCGCAAGTTTATTAATCGTGGGTGGACAATTAGTGCCGGCCAAATATTTAAAATTGGATATGATGTCAATAAATTAGATTTGGATGATATTGAAATACTTCATGATCAATTAACTGGCGTAGATGCAGCATATTTTCACGAAGTAATTGAAATTCTTCGACGTGCCCAAGATAGGGGAAAGACTATTGACCGCACATATCTGTTTGAACTAATTGGTAGAATATTTGATGATATATAAAAATGACAATTAAGATTCAGACACCAAGTAAATTTAGTAAAATGATTCGAATATTCGCAACCGAAAACAATGTTGCGATATTGGAAGCTGTTATTGATCATTGTCAAAAGAATAACATGGAAATTGAGACCGCCGCTAAATTATTAACGACAGATTTGAAACGTGATATTGCTAATGAAGCAAGAGCCTTACATAACCTCGCTCCTGAAAAACCAACAGAGGAGGAACAATGAGTATTGTCGATATATTTTTAGTTATAGGTCTTTTGGCGCTCGGATACTCGCAAGCGCCATCATCAATCGATCAATGGTATTTGATTAAACGTAGATGGAAACTGAACAAGAGAAAGGACAAATGATAAATGGTTGATGGCGTTGAAGGTTTCAGTGCGTTTGCAACGTGGTATGCAATCAATCTACATTTCACCACTAATTACGACTTTGTAAAATATAAGGGAAAAACTCGCGCGACGCGTGACACTTATAATAGACGCAAAGACAAGTTCCTATTTCAAAAGATTCAACAACATCATAGTAATCACCTGAAAGATTACTTTATTGCACAATATATTTTCCATGAAAATCTGTTGAAAAAACCATACATTCGAAACATTGCAACAGATGGCGGCGGCGCATACATTGCGCATCGATCTTGCCAAGACGCACTAACATATCACATGTCACAACAAGTTAATTATTGGTTCCAATGGTTGGATGACAATCAATTCGATTTAATGACAGTATTAAAAGAACAAAAAACCAAAGTATTTAACTTATTCATCACCGATAAATTGTCAATATATTTTTTTGCCCACCTAAATATGGTTACTGCTTTTGGTTCACTATGGACACCAAAAAATTTCAACAACCCATTATGGCCAGGATACAGTCAACGGCTGAATAAATATACTCAACTAATAGAAGGACCGTCAATAATTCCTGCACTATTCAAACAGATAATTATTGAACGAGAAGACTTTAGAAAACAACTAGCAAAGGAACCATAAAATGGCAAGACTACGGAGACGGGGTGAACGACAACAAACACCGGAAGCCCAATCACATGATTATTTATTAACAGAGATTGCGCGATTACAACATGCACTACGAGTGGCAAATGAAAAAATTGCTAAACTAGAAAGAGAGCGAAGTCCTTGGGATCGACCATATGTGAATCAGCCATGGCGCATCTGTCCGCCCCAGCCATATAAAACCCCCGATTATTGGTGGTCTAATGATATAAGGTTCAAAGAAGATAATATTTGTAGACCGTTTACAACTACAAATATATCAACAGTTGAATTACGTAATTACGCTGAGCTAACTGCAAAGCAAGATAAGTTTTTTTAAACCAGTTGTTCAATTATTACGAGTATAGAACCCGGCGCCAACGCCGCGGGTTTTGTATTCTTCACATCGTGAAAAACTTAATAAATACTTGTCGTTATTCTAGTATTAATGTATAAATAGAACATATGATAATGATACGATAGTGAAAACCAAATTCAATCAAACCTAACACATAAAGGAAACAAAATATGTCAAGTTCATCATTTAAAAATCTCAAAAAATCTGCTGCAGGGTCCCTTGCTGGACTAACAAAGAAAGTCGAAGAGGCAAATAGTAATCGCCCGGCGCCAGATGAAACTCTTTGGACACCCACCCGCGACAAGGCTGGTAATGCTCATGCAATTATCAGATATCTTCCGGCACCGGACGGTGAAGATCAGCCATGGCAACGAATCTATGACCACTTCTTCCAAGGTCCTGGTGGATACTTTATTCACAATTGCCGAACAACTCTTGATGGCGCCCCCTGTCCTGCCTGTGAACTGAATCGCAAGTTGTGGGCACTTGATACGGACGCTGCAAAGAAACAAGTTCGCGCCCAAAAGCGTCGTGAAAATTATATTTCGAATATTCAAGTACTCAAAGATTCTGGTAATTCAGAATGTGAGGGTCAGGTATTCAAATATCGTTTCGGCAAGAAAATTTTCGAGAAGTTACAAAAGGCAATGATGCCTGAGTTTGATGACGAGGTTCCATTGAATCCATTCGATCTTTGGGAAGGTGCAAATTTTCGAATGATCGTCAAGACAGTGCTTGTTGATATCGGTACATCGAAGCGGCCACTACCCAATTACGATGATAGTCGTTTTGAGGCGCCAGGGCAGTTGAAATCTGTCAATGGACAAGATCTGTCTGATGCGGATCTGGAAAAGATCTGGAAACAGGCTTATTCTCTACAGGAGCTCGTTGCTGATGATATGTTCAAGCCATACGATGAATTAAAGAAAGATTTGCAACGTGTAATGCATCTTGACAGCAATTTTAATCCTGCGGGATCAGAAATGCAAGTTGTTGATGCTGCTGTTTCGACGCCAGGTGCCGTTGTTCCTGGAACTCGGGTGATTCCGAATGCTGCGGAAGCTCAGTCAGACGCAGAAGATCTACCATGGCAAGATGAACCTGTTCAGCAGGAAGATGATCCTGATATGGCAATGTTCCGAAGACTTGCGGAAGATAATTAAGAACCACCAACAAACATTGCATCCATTGCCCTGTTAAATGAGTTTTCTGATTGACGGGGTGATGGAGTGATGTTTGTGTGGTTTGTTGTTTGATTAATATTCGTCGGCGATGAAATATTTGTTGTTGAACCACCTTGTTGAATAATTGTCGTAATCATTGCTTCGCCGCGCGTAACTGCTGTCGAACCGACATCAAGTATAACTGTTTGTGCTTTGATTGGAATAGTATCAATTCGATTTTGCACCTGTTCTGTGTATAATGCCTCAGGATCATATTTTGGTTGAGGTGGAATAATCGATTGTGGTTGACGCCGTGGTTCTATTCCGAACCACCATTTTTGCATTCCTTGCCACACTTTTGGAAATGTCAAATCATGCTCGGCCGCGCCCATAGGGCGGCCGCGTTCTGTTTGAGTTTCTAGTTCCAACCGTTGCCGTTCTATGTTTCTACGTTGTAGGATATTACGATCGATCTGATCATCGTCTGGTTCAGGAATAGTATTCCTTATTGATGGTCGGCGAACTCGTTGTTCTGCTGGTGGCGTTACACTTCGTTCATCCACTGTATCAGGTCGGCGAACTCGCTGTTCAGTTGGTGTTACACTTTGTCCATTCGCTGTAACAGGTCGTCGATTGCTTGTAACACCTTCATCGTCAAAAGATTGAACGTACGCTTCAACCTCAGCACGGTCCTTGATTCGTTCGCGCGGCGTCATATTTCTTGTATTTTTTGTTTCTTCTCGCTTTGCGGTAATCGCCTTTTCAAGATCAAAATCAATTAGCGCTTGTCCTAACTGTTTTAATCCCATAAACTTTAGGATCTGACCAAGAAAGTTTACAAGTAGTGTCAACGGCTTGACGACCCACTCTTTATATATGTTCTCATATACGCCCTTTAATCCTTCTATAAACGTTCCGTGTTTTTGCCACCCCTTCATGAATCCTGTAATTGTATCCCACGCAAGGAAGAATGGCGCAAGAAATGGAATCCACTTTCCAACAATTTTTGTCAGACCGGTCCACTTTCCAATAAATACACCAATCGCACCAAGTGCCCGCGCGATCGGTCCAATTACTGGTAGTTTGTTAAATATCCCAACAAACGACGCCAGCCACTTTCCAAGCTTGCCCTCACGACTAAATATTTTTTTGATAGAGAATAATAATCCTGACAACGGTCGAAGCACCTGATCTATGCTGAACATTATAGAGCCGACGACTGCTGCCAAAGCGGCAATACCAATTGCGAGCCCTGCAAGATAACCAGTATTCAGTTTGTCCGTCCGAAGCTTTTTACCGACGGTTGGCGGTCTGCCTGCTTCACGTTCTGCGTCTGTCTTCCATTTTGCCTTCTCTGAATCCCGCCGATCCAGTGCTGCGGCGCGTTTGTCGACACTTAACATTTCAATCAGCGCATCCAGCATCTGTTGATTTATGCTAATGATTTGTTCCATCAGCGCAATTCCGGCAAACGGGTCTGCTTTTTCCGTCCGCTCGGTTCCTTGTTTCTTTCCCTCGCGGTTCATGTTTTTCAGGATTACTGCCTGTTCTTTTAACAGATTGTGTGTTCCTTGCAGGTCAAGTACTTGCGGAATCATCATTCGCATCTGTAGGATATTATTTTCTGCCATCGCCTGCAGTTGCTCATGCATTACGTGAAGGATATCGTGCAATGGATTTGTCAGATTATGTAACATCTCCTTAATTGAATCCAGTGTTGTCCAATTATCATGATGGAAGTTTTCTAGCTCATTTGCGGATCGGTTGGTCGTCTCCTTAATTGAGTCCAGTGTTGACCAGTTATCATGATGGAAGTTTTCTAGCTCATTTGCAGAGCTGTCCAGCCGCTCGTTGATCTTGTCTAGTGTCGCCCAGTTATCATGATGGAAGTTTTCTAGCTCATTTGCAGAACTCTGTAAAATATTTACAATTCGTTCATTGATCGGCGTCTGTGTTCCAGGTAGTATTGTTGCCATTGCACTCTTTTATATTAGTTAAATAATGTCTGTTTCGTTTGCTCTGATCGGTTCCGTGACCGTATTTAGATAATCCGCGCCGTTCGACCGAGCACATTTTGCAACCATTGCCTCTCGCCGATGCGCGCTCAGATATCCATTTGCAATCAGCCAGTCGACATGAATTCGTGCATTGATAATTTCACCAGGTGTCGGCAGACGTGGTCGGTTGTTTTCCTGTTCTCCCTGCCGCGTTGTTTTCCATACGAAATCTGCATTGTCCGTACTGATAAGTTCATTGTTAGCGGCCGGCATTTTGCAATTGTTCCTTTTGTTCCTTGTGAAGGTTTTCTAGATGGTCTATCAGCATCTTTATATAGATTTCTCGCTCCCATACAATCATGTTTTCTAATTCACTCAGACTATAGTTATGATGTTGCATCATTGCAAAATTTACGTAATACATATTCGCTAACGAATCGTGCGCCAGCGCTATGTAAAAAAATTATTTAGTCCTTTTATCACAACCTTCTCTTCTTTGCCACATTTACTGCATTTATATTCCACAGTGTGTTCTAGCGCAGGCATACTTTCAAAGAATCGCAAAATTGCAGCAAATTGATCTGTACTCAGTGTCTCAACCCAGGCGCGGATCTCGTTAAATGTAAAATCATCGACGACACTCTGCTCACCGTCGATTAACGTCCATACGGATTCGATATGTCCTGCAACAACGTCGAACGGATCTGCGGCCTGCAGCGACTCGTCAAAAACATTTGGATATTTCATTACAACACCGAGATCGTTGCCGAGTACTGCCGGCGAATTTTTTGCGGAATTTTTTTGATCTTGTTGCGGTATTATTGCACCGAGCGGAATTTTTTTTGAATGCGCGGAATCGATTTCCACATATATATCACTCAGTTGCACCTCGACGTCTTGTATAAAGCTGCAAGTGTTCGCTGAGTCCTTTGACGTGTCTTCTGAATGCTTCATCCGCAAAGTAATCACTTCACCAACACTCTTCGACCGCAACTGTACAAACATATACTCAACATCAAATGGTGCTAGAGTGTTGACATCAACACCATTAATACATGCAGCAAGGATGTCACGAACTGCAGAATGAATGTCAGCATCCTCTCCACCTTCTAGTGCGATGTATAGAATTTTTTCCTCTTTGACCAGGAATGGTCTATAGTTAACAGATTTCTGCGTTGATGGGATTGTCATAGTAAACGTTGGCGTGACTACTACTGGTAGACTCATTATATGATCACCTTTGCTGCTGATGTATTCATGTATTATTTATAAGGGGAGAGCCCGTGAATACCACGAGCCCTCTACTATTGTCTGTGGATGTGGATGGTGTTCAGTCCATGTGATGTTTTGTCATAGCGGGTTAATCCAGTGTAATTGTGACGCGTGCCAGGAATCCGCTTGTGTCAACAGACACGGCGGCTGGAAGGTCTGTTAATTTCAGCCACTCATTGATTCCGGCGGATTTGAGCGCCTTTTTGATGATTCCTGGGAAGAACTCGCTGTTTGCCATTGGTCCGAATCGCGCATGTTGGCGAAAGGCGCGCATATCACAATGCGAGGGTTTTATGGCGGGCACTTTTATACGCTCACTGTTTGCCGTGCCGTCGGGGTTATAAAATGGCGTAACTTTTGCCTTGAACTTGATGTTTGGCATTGTCTTATCCTCCGGGGTTTTTCTGAAGATCGGTCGATTCGTCTGTTGACTTTTGCCCCGATTAGGCAGCCGGCTGATCAGCCTCTTTCTTCGCCGCATTCTTGGCGCGTCGTGCCGTGTTCTTGGCGATGCGGATTTCCTCTTTCGCCGCCAGATCGCTCTTCTTCTTGTTGTTGTAGTAGTACGTCGAAGCACCACGCTTGGCCATGTTCAACGCAATTTCCAGCTCGGCGATAATCTCAGATGGCTTGGAACCGTTCGCCTTCATCGCCGCGATGACCATGTTGGAGGTGAAAACCTTGGTCGTCTTTTTGATCGAATCGGCCATTTGATTTCTCCTGGTTGGGTCTGTTTCAGTAACAGCATCTTCTCAGATTACCGAAACAATGGCAACAGTTTATTTCAGAAATACCACCCGTCTGGAATATTGTAGTCGGGATCATCTTCTGGCAGTACCCCGAAAATCATCGCAAGGTCGAACACAGCTTCGTGAACTGCCTGATCAGCTTCGACAGCCGCCGCATTAAACACGCTCTCGACTTCGCTCTCAAAGAATTTCAACACGTCGCGGTCAGCCTGAACATCTTCGAATGTGATCGAACAGGCGAAATCAGCGTTGAGAATCTTCAGATACTGCTCAACTTGAGCTCTGGTGATTTCGATCTGTATCTTGATTGTGTCAGCCATTTCGACCTCTTTGGTTGAATTCCAATAACGGCATCTTCTGACAATGCCGTTATTGGATCAACAGTTAATTACCGAGTGCCGTTGAATCTCTGAGCAATTTCTGCCCACGCTACAGTTTTCTGCTCGTCGATCTGATTACTCTGCATTGACGTCGAATGTGAAGGAGAAGCGGCGCCACGCAGTGTGTACTGAGTAACATTCGCCGAGATCTCTTCTTCCGTCATTCCACAAGCCCAACCATTGATCAACTGCATACCGACTTCGTACTTTGCGGCAGCTGTGAATACTTTGGACGACCATTCCAGAGTATGGCAGGGACTATCAACGACATCCTTGGTGAACGTCTTGGCGACTTCTTTCCATCCCTTTACGGTGTACAACACATGTTGCATCACGTAACTCAGCTTTGTCTCTTCGCCATCGCGCCAGGCCTTCTTGATCCATGCATCGAGCAAATCGACATAACCGTCATCAACACCAAGCGTGCCGCGATCGATCTGATTCGAATTCTGGACTTCGGCACGGGCAGAACGCTCTACGTTCTCAGACGCCTGACGAGCGGCATTACGAGCTGCGACGATCTCACGCTCGCGGACGACGAAGCAATGCTTGGTGTGAACGACCGATCCGTCGCTCGGCATCGCAATTTTGCGATTACCAATTTCCATGTTGCAAACGCTGCATCGAATCGTCTGATCGCTGCGATTGCGATATGATGGATTCAGATTGTCGGGATTCATGGCGATCTCCTCGTTGTGGTAAATTCCCAATAACAACATCTTCTGATAATGCTGTTATTGGATCAACAGTTTATTTTACCTCTACCCTAACATAATCATGACTAAATTCCTCGGCCAGGGACATTCCATAAATCCCATCAAACCAATATCCACCAACAAATTCGTCCAGATAGTTATAATAGTCGGCCAACTCTTCCAGATCATCAACCTCTAACTTGGCCGCTTCCAACAACCTCTTCTTCTCTTCCTGATCACTCAGAATTTCAAAGTTTCCCTCACCATCCAACTCCACCTTTCCAACCAGCTCATTTTCCCCTCGACAACCCACCTCGATCTTATACACACCACTCTCTTTGATCAGTTCCACTCCATTGTATATCTCATTGAACTGATCCAAAGTCTTTACTTCCAACTGATTCACATTAATCTTAATCATTTTCAATTCTCTCTCTCTGCTGTGGTAAATTTCCAATAACAACATCTTCTCACAATGCTGTTATTGGATCAACAGTTTATTTTACCTCTTTGATATAATATGTGTGATCGCCATATCCATCAACGATCACACATAACGCGCCATCGTCGTTGACTTCGAAGTCGTTGTTTTCTTCTTTGACCGATGCGATGAAATCTTTTTGTTCTTCCAGCTCTTCTTCATCGGCTTCGTCATCGGCCCATTCGTTGACCACCTTGTTGACGTACGTTTCAGCCCAATCGTGAACAAGGCGAGCAGCCGTCCAAAGGTGGGGGACGATTTCCTGATTAACGAGAGGAGCGGGCGGACAATTACCAGGCCCTGATTCGTCGGCAAAAGATTCAATTTCGGTTACGATGAATGGCATTGGATTTCTCCGCTGTGTTGATTTCTCAGTAACAGAATTATCAAACATTTTGATAATTAAAACAACAAAAAACTGACACCAAATTAGTGGTGCCAGTTTTTCGTGGCGCCGATCGTGTTATCGTCTAGGCGGCGACCTGCTCGACAGCTTCGACCTTCGCCGCCTTGTTCGCAGCGTTCTTCGCCCGGCGTGCCGCATTCTTCGCGTCCTTGGCGACTTCGGAGACGGCCAGATCGATCTTGCGCTTGACGTTGTAGTAGTACGTCGACGCACCGGTCTTCTCCATGTTCAACGCGATCATCAGCTCGGCGATCACATCCTTCGGCTTCGTGCCGTTGGCGAGCGCTTCGGTGACGATGATCGTCGCAGTGTCAACTTTCGTGGTCTTCTTGACTGTGTCGGTCATTTGATTTCTCTCTTGGTTTGGTTTCAGTGGGTGGTTTCGTTTCAGTAATTAGATATTCGCACACTGTCCGAATTAAGGCAACAGTTTTTTGATTTTATTTGGCTCACAAAATAAAAGGAGACGGTGGCCAAGGGCCACCGTCTCCTTTCAACTCGCCGAGCTGTTCACAGTATTTAATTTACATGATCGCCTCCGATAGATATGCACATGCTCTTTGCTGAATGCCTTTATTTATACATCATTTTTATTATTTAGGCAACGATGATCTACGAAAAGTTGACGGTGATCTCCGCAAGGAGCAACTCGGTCACGCTGCGCTCGTTCAACGTTTCACCGATCTTCGGCTTTACCGTATTTTGTGTCTTGTACACTTTGAACGTCCCGTGCACCAGAGAACGTTTGACCCAAACAGTTTTCTTTAAATGCATGACCAAATCTCCACGTTGTCGTTTCCATTGTGATGATTATCGGACAGGTGATTAAATAAGACAACGGTTTTTTCAAACCTTTACATGTGTGGTGATTTCGACCTCCAACTTACGGACCAACGCTTGTTCCAGCGCTTCTTCATCATACAGGTTGCCGAACTCGTCGGAAATTGTGATCGAGTGACCACCAGTTTCGTAAAATGTGTTCCAGACGAAAAATAGACCCTTTCCATCAAGATTGAACACGCCAATTGTTTGGTGGCCGACGCGCTCGGCCAGGACGTCACCGCGCCCGAACCGCTTGGTAATATGTTTCAGATCCGTGATCTGTTTGACGTAGCCAAGCACTTCCATGATATCAGCCATCTTATTCACTCCCATCCGATATATTCTCCTGATATATCTCGACGACCGCCCCGTCGCCGGCCTCGATCCGAGCATACCCCAATTCGAGTGTCTCAACCACGAAATCGTCCGGATCGTCGAAGTAGTCGCGGGTGATGTCGATCGCAACACTCATTGATACTGCAACTCCAACAATCGGGTCACCATCGTAACAGTAAATGACGAAACAATCTGCCATATGAATCTCTCCGCATTGTCGTTTCCATTGTGACGATTATCGTACAGCCGATTAAATAAGGCAACGTTTATATTCTGTTGCCTTTATTTTAACAATATCTGATAATTTGGCATAATCGCGGTAACGGAAATCGCTTTCAGGGTAGAACTGAGACCTCACGCGGACAAAGGGGGTAATCTGTTCAAATGGTTTTTATTTTCGGCATATCACTTTATTATCGCAAATTACCGAAAATAAAACAACATTAGTTGAACAGCCCAAGAGCTCCTGCAACAGATGACGCCGCGCCAATCGCCGTAGTTGCGCGCTGCCCAAGTTTTCCGAGCACATGGCTTGCAATAGTGCTGATACCTGCGCCAATACCAGAAGGGTTGAAGAAGTTGCCACGCTCTATTGTTGCGTCACTGTGCCCTGGTTTCAGAATGAAGTCTTCGTAATACTTGTACGTCCATGTAACATTTGCACGGTGAACCTCTTGACTTGCCCAACTCGCTGCGAGAGGCGAGATAAACTGCGGATATGCATCAATCAGCTTGCATCCAAATGTCGGATCGCCTATCTCGTCATATTGAAAGATCTCTACATTATCCAACTTAAGTTTTCGTAATTTCTGACAGGGGACTTTTTGCGGGTCGTAACACATCATGCGACAACCATATGCTTCACTGATAATATGGGCGGTCAATCCTTTATACGAACCAATCATGACCGCCAGACTATCTCGTGTTAGATCAAGCTCTAGCAATCTCCACATTTCTTCGTGGGATCCCTTAGGAATTAGTGCTTTAGCTGTCTCAATCGTCACCGTTCACCTCTTCTATAAGTTCATCCAGTGAATCCTTCACTGATTGGATAACAAAATCAGGTTCAATTGCTCTCCAAATTACCGGAGTATCCATAAGATTAACTAAGATCATAGCAACATCAAGCTGCGTA
>SDBT01008656.1_pt1 | contig 16590 bp, 19 predicted proteins | sample 2277101 | NCBI WGS metagenome assembly SDBT01 (sample SAMN10404973, study PRJNA504765) | marine sediment metagenome | isolation source: marine sediment core GS10_PC15, 103 cmbsf | place: Arctic Ocean: Southern Knipovich Ridge | collected 2010 | reverse complement strand
GTGTTATTGTAAGCTACTAAAATTCCTGAGTGGCCAGAACCCGTAGCAGTCACTGCGGATCCGATGGCAGCATCGTTCGCGTTCACATAGGGATTTGCTATTGATGTGATACCGCCACCGACTATGACACCAACACCAGTACCACCACCACCGATAGTCAGCACATCTGCTTCAAGAAAAGTATCGGTAACAGCATTAGTTGGAGCGATACTCCAGGTAAATGTACCGTTATCGTATTCAATTAGAGTACCGGTATGACCGGAAACTGAACCAGTAACTAGTTCTCCAACGTCACCGCCAACACAAGGGACGTAAACGTTAGTAGCGACACCAACACCACCGCCGGTTACTATACCAGAGCCTGTACCACCACCACCGATTACCAGTGTATCTGCTTCTGCGAAGACCATGGCGGCTGTATCTGGGATAACTGTCCAAACACGTGTACCATTATCGTAGGCAGCCAGGGTACCGGTGTCACCGGAACCTGTTGCTGTAACAGTTCCTCCGATGGCAGCCAAGTCGCAATTCACGTAGTCATTTGCTATTGCTGTAATACCACCACCCGTTATGATACCACCACCGCCTCCACCACCTGTGATGGTTAGCACATCTGCTTCAAGAAAGGTGTCTGTGACAGCATTATCTGGTGCAATACTCCATGTAAATGTACCGTTATTGTATGCAATTAGAATACCGGAGTGACCGGAAACTGACCCAGCCACTGCTTTTCCAACGTCATCGGCAACACAATCGACGTATGCGTTGGTAGCTACCGTGACGCCGCCGACGATTACGTCACCTACACCTGAACCGCCACCACCGACAGTCAGTGCATCACCATCTGCGAAGGTATCAGTTGCGCTAGTAGGAGCAACTGTCCAAACGCGTGTACCGTTATCAAAGGCAACCATTATTCCTGTATCGCCGGAACCGACAGCGGTCACTGTTTCTCCGACGTCAGCAACACAATTGACGTAACCACCAACAGCAAGTTCCAGTGTAACTACACCGAACTCGCTACTAACGACGTCGACATTACCCAGTCCTAGAGTAAGTTCAAGACTACCGAACTCACTATTGACGACGTCGACGTTGCCCAGTCCGAGAGTAAGTTCAAGAACACCTTTTGCGTTGGTGAGGTCGATATTACCCAGTGCGAGAGTAGTCTGTACGCCCTTGATGGCGTATACAGCTACTTTTTCTTCATGACTTGCAAGAGTACCTGCGGCAGTGCCGCCGGTAACTACAGCTCGCGTTCCATCAGCTTCTTCGCCCTCTACAGCAGCAACGATAACAACCCAGGCAGTTCCGCTCCACTCAACGATGTCACCAATGTCGAAACCAGACCAAAGGCCGCCTATTCCTGCGACTGCGTACGCTTTTCCTCTGTCAGAGAGCCCAAGCGCGGGTGCTGGTGGCGCTACCAGTGAATCATCGACAAGGTTTAGAACAGAAGCCGGTGATAATTGACGGTTTTCAGTTTTTACAACGACACCTTCTTCGATAGAGGTGACAGTAGGATCTAGTTTGAAACTTGCTTCCAAAGCACTACCGTGCGGCCAACCTCGAAGTGTATCAAAGACAGAATTTAAATTGGACATTATTACTCCTTTTAATCACTCATGACCCAGTTTTCGAAATGTTCATCTGCCGCTTCTGCCGCTTCTTTAGTTGTCTGTTCCCCTGAAAAATCCCCTTGGTCTGCAGGGCTTCCGAGTTCGTCATCAGACGCGGTCTTCGATGCCATACGTTCAAAAGCGGACAAAACGTCGACGTCAGAGTTAGCGATTTTCTTGAGGATGTCGTCGTCGATGGTATCGCCTGTAATATTTTCATATTTGTCTCTGAGAAGTTCAGCCAGTTTTTCGCGATTCTCGCGAATCTCCTCGGCTCTTACATGTTCCATCGCATCCAAGTAGGCTGCGGTTTTTTCGAGAACTTCAGCAACGAGTTCGGGTTTGATTGCCATGGTTATCCTCACTTGATCTTTCGGCAAAGGGTAGTCAGGCCGATAAGGGCCTGTGCAACCTGTGCACACTTGATCAACTTCGTTTGTTTTTGTTCAGCTGCAATCTTTCGTAAGTATGCAGCCATTTTTCTCAGTTCAGCTTGCATTGCCATTCTCACTGATAAAGTTCTCAAACTCACTGACTGTCACATCTTCAGTTTCATTTCGAAGTTCAACAGCTAGCTTCATCAGGACCTTTCCGACTTCTGTATGCATCGTCGGCTTTGTTTGTGCTTCTTTCAGAATCTGATGCTGCGCGAGCTTTACAATCTTAGAGCTCCTTACTTCTCGCAGTGCTTGTTCTGCCAATTCTCCGATTGAATCTAGCATTTAAAACTCCGTGAAGTCGTTATAACCGTAACCGTCTCCGCCACCAGGGCCGAGACTTAGACCAACAGTCGATTTCAGTTGTTTGAGAATGTGTGGTGCTACCAGTCCAGTAAGAGCGCCAGCACCGAAAGTCCAGGGTCGCCTTTTTTCCTCTTCTTCAATGGCTTGTTTTTTACCAAGCCGATATGCGAGAGGAGTTCCAGCGGCCAAAGCACCACCACCAATTAACCAGGGGAGGGCCTTTTGCCACGCGGAAGAAGTCTTCACGCGTTTGTTGGCAAGCTTGAAAAGCTCGGCGTATGTTTGCTGGACTTTATCCATTTTCCTTACATCGCATTCAGCAACCGAATCGTGTCTTTATATCCGCGATCAAACGTCTCGGAAGCTATTTTGTTAATTTCTGCAGAAGTCTCAGCATAACCCTGTTCTACATAAGGCATTGCTTCTTGTCCTTCTGGTGTTGCGGCCCATTTTTCGAATTCGGAGGCTTCTTTGGTCTGTCCATCTTCTTTAGCAAGGGCAGCCAATTTCTCGCGTCCTTCTTCGGTTTGTGAGAGTTCCTTAATCTGAGCAGCAGCGTCGTTGTAGCCTTCTTCGAAGGAAGCGGTTTTCATCTGCTCGATTTGTTGCTTTCCGTGCAGGTAACCCAGCTCAACTGCTTGCTTGGTCAGCTCAGGATTCTCTGCTGCAAATTTCTCGAAGTTTTGCGCGTTGTCAACCGTGTTGTCGGCGCTGGCAACTTTTTCATTGCCGGATGCTTTTTGGTACTGATCGATTCGAGTCATGAAACCGTCTGCCACGGCTGCGCCGTAAAAATGCGCTTCCTTGGTGAGAGCTTCACCTTCGCTGTTGGCAAGATCAGATGCAATCTTAATGACCCTGTCAGTGACAGGTGTCTGATCGCCCGCAACTTCGGCAGTTTTTGGAGTAATCATTGCATTGTCTAATGCACTCACGAGTTCACCCCTTGCAGTGTTTACGTTTTGACCTGTAACGGGCGTTTCTTGCGCAAGTTTTTCTACGCCAGAACTTCCGATGTTTTGCAGGTCAGAAAGAATGTCGTTTAACTTCATAGTCTCGGCCATGTCGAGATTCTCCTTCGTTTTTTTCCCAGTTCGAGGGAATAGTAGGACGATTTACATTGGTACACAAGCCTGATTCCTCAAGGACAAATTATTTCACCAAGTTTCGTAGTAGCATCTTCAAAGGTCAAACCTTCAGCTGTTTCAAACCATTCTGTATCAAGATGCACATTCCGGGCTCCTGGACAATGTGCTAGATCCATAGCAACGCGTATCATAGCGTGTGTGTCTTGCGCACCGGAATAAGCTGATCTCTTCTCAACGAGTTCTGTTCCAGGGAAACTCCTGTCGCCCCATTGCTCTGTAGGACGGCCGAGGATGCGTTCTCCCGTTTCAGCTCGTGTGGAAGGATATCCGTGATATCCTTTAGCAAAGCGTTTTGCACCCATGTAGCCCAGCGCGCCTCCGGCAAGACCTGCCATTGGTAGCATAGCCAGTCCGGCAGCTCCGGCCAACATAGCACCACCACCCATCAGATTTTGCAACTGACGCTTTCCTGCTTCGTCAGAAGTTTGACGTGCGGCCAGCCTGGTCGTCCGGTACATCCTCCCAGTTTGCGGGTCACGGACGTTTATAACGTCCCAGTTCCCGAGATTGCGGGTGTCTTCTTTGAAAATATCGGGAACTAAATGTCGATATAGATATTCCTTTGCTTGGGAACGCTTTTCAAGAAGTGCTGCAGCCTTCTGGGCAAGGTCGTCGTTGATGCGTTCTTCCGACGTCTCGATGAAACCCGTATCCGTGATAGCGTCCATAAGTTGTGGATTATTTGCTAGTAATTTGAAAACTCCTTGCTGACAAGCAACTGCACGGTCGAGGGCTCCTTCAGGGATCTGAACCTCTGGAGCTAGTTTCCACACGAAATACTTGATGAACTCCGGCGTGGTCAGTAAGATGCCCATCGACGATAACGTCGAGAGAACTTCGGCTGGGTGGTATCTAAGTAGTTCTTGTATTGTAGTGTCAGACAACGGTTGCATAGAGGCGGCTACTGGTTTGGCAATTCTTTCTCCGAAGTCCTGTAAAACATGTGTTTCCCCATCGTCTTCTTTGGCAGCAACAGCTCCACCTTTCAGCACTTTATTGATGATAGACATCTTTCTGAGATTTGCTATCTTGCGAGACATGTCTTCTATATACTCGCCCATGATAGCGGAGCTTCGAATTTCAGGAACAGCCTCGGCTACTTTTTTCATCATGAAACCGACTTTGTCAGCTGGACGACGTACTACAGAAATATCGAAGAACCTGGGCGACGGATTCCACACGAAAATGCGTTTGCCCGTCGAGGGGACATATTCACCCAAGCGAAACTTTGCATGTGTGCAGTACTGTTTTCGGCTCGGTGCTTTATTGCCACAGAGGGAACAGACGTCGTACCTAACCTTGCAGCCCATTGATACAGCAGGGAATTCTTCTTGTTCAATACGCTCGACAATATCTTCGGCTTTAAGGTGGTCGAGTGAAAGAAGAAGTTCTACGCGGTGCATTGACCAGTTGTAGAATGCTTTGAGAACTTCGCCGATTCTCTTTTCGGGATCTTTATTAATATGGTGTTTGAAGACGTTGGCATTAGTCTCAAATGATTTATAGTGTTTTGGGAGAACCTCATCCGGACCAATCTTGGTTTGCCCAACAATTAAAGGTCTTTCTGGCCAGCCGTCACCGTTTCGGTTGGGGCCATAGAATTCTCCGGCAGTCATCGCCAAAACCAGAATGACAGTTTTTCCGGGGATTGGTTTGACATATTTAATATAGTCTAAAGCTTCACTGGCAGTCTTTACATGGCCTAGTTGATTGTACTCTCCGGGCTTGACAATCTGAATTGTTGGCTCGCCTTGCGGCGATAACTCACTGAGTTCAATGAGCTTTGGGAATGCTTCGTAGATCATCGATGTGAGGCCTCGTAAAGTAATTGTACTCCGTAGCCTCTGTTTAGTACTCTGATTTCAGTAGCCAGTTTTTGGGCCTCTTCTGAGAGACTGGTGTTGTCAACCTGGTTCAGCATGTCATCTAACATACCTACAGTTGCCAGCTTCTCTACCAACTCTTCAACATGATTTTCATCATGTGCTGCTTGTTTTTCTCCACCGCGTTGAATGCCAGCCATCTGGTTAATATCGACGGGTTCGCCTCCCGTGAGGCGGTGAAGACCATAAAGGCCTGCACCGATGCCTCCGAGGCCTAATGCTGTTTGGAGGACTTTATTGCGTATATCTGCTGTGGTTTCTTCAGCTTCATCTCCCGCGCGGCCGAGAAGGTAACTTCCTCCGAGTGCGAGTGGAACCCCTGCGCCAGCCCCATAAGCTGCACCAGTAAGTGCTTTACGGCCTAACGTGCTAGCAAGTCCTGCACTCTTTACCATTTCGAAAACTTCCGCATCTATCAGTATCTTAGCCTGCGATGCCTTTTCGAATACTTCAGGATCATCTTTGAAGTCTTGCGCAATTTTCTCAAGATGTTTCGAAGTGTCAACGCTTCGCAAAATTTTTAGTAGTGCTGTGCTGTATTTCGGAAGCATATTATTGACCTCGAAGCAATTCCTTCAGACAAGTAACCCCATCGACGATATTTTTGTATTCAGCATTCTTGATGTAGATGTTCGTACCCAGCGCTTGTATCGCGGACCGCAAGTCCAGTTCGTCAGGAACGTTGTGTCCTTCTGCCTGGAGTCGAGCGGCAGCCAATTTGTGGAGTCCGGCATTTTTCATGCGCTGTGCACTTTCTTTACCAACGAGACTTTCGAGAGTTATCATTTCATACCTCTTGCTTTATTTATGGAGTTCTCTGCGTCGGCAATTCCTTTGATGGTCATGTAATCCAAACCACCGCCGGATGTTGCTGCTAAGCGCAGAACTGATTTTACAGCATTTTTGTCAGTTGACAGTGTAGGCGCGATGTTAGCCATCGTATGATAAGCCTCCATCAACGTTTTGTTATCAGCATTTGCAATGTCAGCATCTTCGCGTTTCAAGGCATCAAAAATTTTGTGGCGTGTGGGACTCAACATCAGCTGGTCTTTGATTGTTTCATAACCTTTCGCTATGATATCCGTTGTCAAACCAACCATGGCTTCACCCATGCCCGATCCTATTGATTTGGCAAATGCCCCACCAGCCGCTTCGTCTGCTCTAATGCGGTCAATAAGACCGTGCAGTCCTTTGTTTACACGGTAACTCAAAGTGTCCGCAGCTTGTTCGTTGGACATGGCTCCCAGAAGGCCAACGGTTCCCAGAGCGGCGGCGCCAGCTGCTAACGGTACGACTACGTTTTTATTACCAGCATAGGTGAGCAGCTTGCCCAATGCTACTCCCCAGCCAGGACCACCCCCGGCAGTCTTTTCCATGTATTCTTCAGGCGATGTGAAATGGCTGCTCACAGAACACTCCCAGCTTTTTGGTGGAGATGCTTGTACGCTTTGGCGTAGTCGCGATGATCTTCTGCTAATTTGATAAGCTTGTCGAGACTCAGCATCTCTTTGGCCTTAGTATCAACCACGAAAGCTATTTTTTCGGAAGTTGTTTCTTCAACTTCGCCAGGAATTCGCAGGCAAGATCTGATGTCTGTCAGCACGGGCACGGCCAGGTTTCCACGAAATGCGAGGGCTTTCTTTTCAAACTCCGCGAAGTCAGGACCGTAGAGTTTGGCAAATTCTGTAGCGAGCTTGTCAAGTTCTTCACGATATTCAATGGCCGAAGTCAACTCTCTATTCTTCAGTTCAGAAGCGACTTTACGAATTTTGATTATCATCATTGTATGCTGTTGCGGCGAAGCTCCATCACCCGGTTCACTGGATACCTCTCCAGGTGCTTCTCCTGGATTTATAGCCTCACGAATCTTTGAAAGATCCGGGAAGTCTCCGAAGAAGTCAGTTTCACTGTTTTCAGGCGATGCCATCTCACAAGTTTCTTGTTGCTCTGGCACAGGCCCTTCTTTGTATACTTTCTTTAAGACGTCTTCGGGATCAGCAGCAGAAAAATCTATAACTTTGTCACCGCCCTGTTTGTTTTCAAACAGAGTAAGGTGCGCAAGGCTATTTGCAAGCTGGACCAGGTTCTGAATCTGGTCGGGATTCAGACCCATGCCTTCCGCCGTTTTAGCCAGTCCATCGGCTAAAGGGACGTCCTTTTCCAGGTATGCAGTCACTATGTCCTGTGCCATTTTTTTGAAGTCGTCTTCTTGTAATACTTGCATTGTATCTTTCCGCCTCAGTGAAGGATTTTGTTTTGCTCAATTCCACTTTTTTCTTCGTTGGTCGTTTCGTCTTTCTGTTGAAGTTCAAAACGTACTTTGTCAATTCCGCCCCTAGTACTGTCAATATCCTCTTCGGCTGCCGCACGCAATCCGAGTTGTGCCCACTTTAGAGATGCTTGCGCAGCGCGTGAATCCATTGGATTTACACGTACCATCTGACCCATTAGATACGCTGTTGATCGAATACCACCTTGCACATCTGTCGCCGGTATAAAATACGTGCCCCGCGACATACGAATTTTCAAAGCTTCTTTTCCAAGGTCCACTGCAAATTTCTTCAGTTCTTTACCGTAGTCATCTTTTGCATACGTGTAAGCGTAAGAGATGCGGTCCAACTCATTTTCAAAAACTTCCGGATCGAAAAAAAGGAATGCGTATATTTCAGTGATACTCTCGGAAACTTTTAAGACGTCATCTACCTCTGCAGGTGACGCGTCGACGAGAAGAAACGATTCCATGACTTCCCGTTTGAACGGGTGGCTATAGATGTCATAGGCGCTGAGTACGTCAGGTTCTATTATTGTTTTTTTATTTAACAAATTGTAAAACTCCTTCTCAACACTTCCCGACGGTTCTTTACCTGCTTGCTGCGCAGCTTGAATACTGCGCAATCTATGGTCAGGCAATTTCTTCATCTTCTAACTTCACTGGCATGGCGGTCCGATTGATTTTCAAAATCAGGTCACCCATGTTTTTGAAAACAGTCAATAGTTGGGTTTCCAAATCAGCGAAGTCTTCTTCTCCCATTTCTTCTCGCAACTTAGCCTCTTCAAGCCAAAGCGTAAAAAGGATACGACCGAGGTTGTCTACCGCTTCTTCCAGTGTCGGCATGTAGTCAGCAATGGAACTTTGCAAGTTAGAATCTGCTGCCATTGCTCCGATAGCCGTTGCTTCGAATGCCGAAGGGTCCTTCAGTTTTTCTGAGACGCCAGCGGCATCTGCCATCATGGGTTCAGCCGCGTTTGCCATTTCCATTGCACCAGGTCCTTCAGGTGTCATGCCCTCCGTTCCAGGAGGAGGCATCGCGCCTTCTGCTCCAGGTGGAGGTGCTGCGCCACTTGGGGCCATTGGGCCACTCGGTGGAAGTTCTGGACCACCAGCGGCCATGGGGCCACCAGGAGACTCTTCACCTGCTTCGTCTGGTCCTTGTGGCATTTCAGGTGGAACTTGTTCTGGTACCACAGGCGCTTCACCATCGGGAGGCAGTCCTTCATCCATTTCCGCGGCAATTTGACCTGCACGTTCTTTTACAGCTTCTAAAATATTCATCTTGTTTCCGAGCTCTCGTTGTTCTTCTGCAAGTTGCTGTGTAACTTGCTCGGATTGTCCCACTACTTCCGCACCAATTTCATCCACAGCCATTTCTACTGGACTTGGCGGTGGAGGACCAGGAGGCGGCATTGGCTGAGCCATCATCTCAGGAGGTACCATCCCAGGAGGTGCCATCTCGCCCTCAGCGGGAGCTCCTCCGGCGGGGACTCCCTCAGGAGGACCACCCATAGGCATCGCACCTTGAGGACCAGGAGCTGCAGTGGGAGGAGGCGGCATTTCGCCCTGAGATTTTTTAGTAATTTCTGCAAATTTCCGAAGTTGGTCGTTATTTACCACGTAAAACGATGTGTGTCCTTTCACCGCAGCACTCTTCATTAACTCTTCGGCTTCTCCCTGGCGAAGTTCCAAACCAATTACGAGATGCTGAATAGTCCCGAGTTTATCTAACGACTCAAGACCACCAATAGAAAACATGTCGGCGCCGGCGTCGATAAGCTTGACTTGAAGCGCTCCGACTTTTTGTAAGTTTTTCAGATGAGAAAGCGTATCGTGAGCACCTATTAACAAGCCAGACCCATAACGACGACTTCCCTTCACAAATTTGTACGTTGTAGGGATGTACGTTACGTTGCTACCGCTAGGTGCGACGATTTGCTTGATGGAACTCTTCGGGTCAGTGACGAGTGTTCCATCCCCGTAAGTGTTAGCTCGGCGAACACCATCAGATCCTGTGGACACACTTTGAATATCAACCGGCATCGTACCACTGAACTTGCCACCTTTGAAGCACAAGAAGATACCGTAACCGGCGCTTATGGAATTCCCGTCGCCTTTCAATTTGGTCAGCAAACCGCCTGAAATTTCTTCAACAGGAATTATTTCTCCGACCGGTGGATGACTGGTTGTAACAATATCTCCGTTGTCGAAGTACAGCAACCACTGCTGACCTGTGTAGTCAGGCTTGTCGTCAGGCCATTCTTCACCGATGAGTTTTTCATGCTCAGTCTTTTTTTGTTGGAGCTTATATGGATCGGGCATACGTCGAAGATCGGTACGTTTCCCGGCTTCCAAGTTTGAACGTAATTCCTGTGGCTTGGCAATGACCAGCGCACGTTTCTTGGATCCGTCTTCCATGTATATCCAGTAAAAGCTACTCTCGGTGGCGTTGGTCAACTTGAGTGGCTCTTCGGTCTCGACTGCACGATTGACATTTTCACGCGTATCGGAAACGACGTAGCCTTTTTTGACAGCTTCTTGCCATGCGGCGTTGGCGTCCTTACCGAAGGTCTTTTTGAAAGTACCAACTGTATTATCAGGAGTCAGGAATTTGGCACTGCCTTCGGCTGCTGCAGTTTTTTCGATATTTGGTCGAAGAGCTTCGAGTAGCATTTCTCCGTCGAAGTTTTCGAAAGCATATTTCAGAATATTGTGATTCTTTTCCAAAACAAGTTTGAAAGCTTCTTTTACATGGTTCGGTGCTTCCGATAAAAATTGTGCGAGTTTTACGCCATTAGATTGTGCTGAGGCGTAAGCAAAACGACCTACAGTAGGAGGAACTACGACGCTACGAATATCCTGGTCAGGGCTCAAAGTTTTTGGAGGCTCGACGCCAGACCCCAGATTGTCCAGAGAACCACGGGACACTTCTTCAAGCCATTCTGGTGTGAGTGGCAAGAAGATATCTTTGTCTTTGAAATACATAATGTCCAAAGGTTTAATTTGGTTCGCAGCTAAGATGGTTGGAACAAAGACAGTCTCTCCGTTGATGTCTAGCACAAAAGCGCCTACACCAGAGTTTGAGTCTAAGTCGGTTTTGATGATCTTGAAAGTTACGATGTATTCTACCAACTCGGGAAACTTCGTGGAAAAGATGCGTTGCGCTAACTGATTGAAACCATCTTCAAAAGCTAAGGTGGCGTCTTCTTCGGTTGGCGGCGGTTGCATCATTGCTTGCGTTCTTGGAGAAACTGCCATATGAACGTCCCTCTCTTATATGTGCTTGCCCAACTGATACACACCAGCTGGAACAGCTGCTGACAGCGAGTGATGAATAAACGCTGGCAAGAGTGTTTTGATGGCCTGTAATTTGTTTGGGGCATGTTTTACAGCGTCAATTGACGCAGAAAGTTCTTCTACTAATCCTGGTGCGGCTGCTATAGCTGAGACACTAGTTAATATATTTAGAATTTCGTCGCGTGTGTCTTTGTCTTCTACTAATGCTCGTATTGCAAGCATTGCCGGTAATGCAGCTATATTGTTTAAACGTGCTATGTTATTAGCTGTCATGAGTATTTTGCGGTAGATCTGTGACTTGCGAAGATTCTTAGCATGACCAAGCTCGTGTGCAACGACGGCAGGGTTGATAACCCCCAAAGCGATAGCATCTTTCCCTGGAAAGTATCCCCCATGCAACCCTGGTGTTGTTCGTATGCTAATATCAGACAAGCGGGGGTCAGATTCAATTTCTTCTTTGATCAGTTGGCGAATGGCAGGGAGAGCTTCAACTCCCTCGTGGTAAAAACTATCTACACCACCAAGATTCTTTCCCAAGTCGGAGAGACCGGAAGTCGTGGCGAGGCTTTGTAAAGTATTTGTTGCCATCAGTTACCATTTCAAGGCCATCACTTTGCGACCGAAACAACCTTCGGAGCTTTCTCGACCGCTGTGGAGCCCCTACCGCCAAGGTGGTCATCATACGCGGCTTTCAACCCGGAGTAATACTCAGGGTTGTTTGCCAGCGCTGTTTGGTCTACAACGTCTCCGTTGACCCCGAGACGTTTATTCAGGTCACGAAGGTTCATTGTATAACGTGCTTGACTCCGCCACATATCGACGGGATGATTGGCAGCCTCTTTTAGTAAGAGATTTTCTATCATCAACACGCCTGTTTTACGGAAAAGGGCACGCATCAATAGCCTCAGTTATGCTTGGAGGCTACGCAATTTTTCAACGATGTCGCCGGCACGAAGAGAAGCTTCTTTTTTACCGTCTTCTTCGTCTTTTTTATCTTCTTTCTTGTCTTCTTTCTTTTCTTCGCCCTTGCCTTTTTTCTTGGCAACGTACTCTTTCAGACCTTCAGGAACTTCGGCAGTCTTTTGCATACTGCTTGCGATGGACTGAGCTTCGGAAGGTGACAAGCTCATGAAATACTGAACTGCCGCTACCTTCTCATTTTGGTCCATCCAGAAGGGAAGAGATTGGGCATACTTGGCACTGGTGGTCTTGAAGCGCGCCAACCACTCGTTTTCTTCGGCTGTTTTGCCAGTTGCACCCTCACCAGGAGTTTGCTGAATTGCGGTGTTGGTTCCAGGAACGCCTACCGGACCCATAGTTCCGGGATGCGCTGCTTCGGTCCCAACGGCTGATGCGCGGATTTGGTCTGCCATGTCAGAGTGACCAACAGCATCCTCACCTTTGACGGCGTAGTCTTCGGGGCGATTCTTTGCTTCCATCGCACCTTCACCACTTACCTGGGCAGCTTGTGCCTGGGTATTTTGTTGGTGAGGTTTATCACCGGTGATTGTGGTACCCATGGCAGTTTTCTTGATCAGGGCGCGCAAGTTTGCACTCTTGATGGCCTCGGTTGCCGAATTGGAACCGTCTTCACCGACGGGGCCCATACCGGTTCCCGGAACTACATTCTCATCGCCAACGGCGCCTTCACCGGAAGCTTCTTGTTTGCCCACGCCATCTTCGCCAACATTGGCATAGCTTTCGGGACGGTTAGCCAGGTCCATCTTGGCTTCCGCATTTTCCGACAGCGGCTCAGTGTTCGCCTGATGAGGTTTCTCACCAGTGATAGTGGAACCCGTTGGATTTGTTGCCACCTTGTCGCGCAGGCTATCGAGCTTGGTGCGCATGATAACAGCAGCGCTTTTCAAGGAAGCTTCTTTATCAGCTTCCGTCGCTTCTGGAGCAGGCGGTGTAGGCGGTGCAGGCGGTGCTGCTGGTTCCGGTGCCGGCATAGGTGCTTCTGGAGCAGCACCTTCTCCTCCTCCAACTATAACTTCTGCAACGCCGGCGGCTACTGTAGAAGCTTCTTCCAATTTGTTGGACAAATCCACCAAAGTGGTAGCAATTTCTGCAGTAGCGTCAGGAGCTACATCGTCTACAGGTTGCTCAGGGAGGGTTTCGGCAACAGCATCAGCTGCCCCGGTGGCCATCTCTTCATTGGCATACTTTACAGCTTTGGCGGTTATAAGCGCTTTGTTAACACCTCGAACATAAGATTTACGAAACATGCTAGTTCTCCTTTTTTTAGCAGTGCTTGTTTTTGGTCCTTGTATAGTCGAACGTAATATTAGGTTGATACGTCTAATTATTCAAGGAAATATCTACTTTAGTATCTCTTTCCCCTACCCGTTCCAAATGCCGAACCATAAACGTAAGCTGGAATGGGATGTGTTCCATGAATTTCGCTACGTTGTCCATAATGTGCGCCTTCAAGTACAGAGTCTTTTAAGTTACGATGTCCCATACGCGCTAACCAATCAGGATTCAACAAAGGGTTCCGCTGAATGGGACGCATTATAAACGACACTCGTGGTGGTGCTTTTGCGGCCATAATACTTTTGATACCGCTCTTGGAAAGTTCCTTTACTATTTCTGGAGTTACGCGTGTTCCGGCGACGTGATGAAGGTGCGCACGTCCCAGGACTTGTCCGACAGCTGATTTTGTCGGGACAGACTTGACATCACTGCCAAGAGATTTAAGCAATGTCGTGTAGTTCACGACTTCTCCAGGATAAAAACGATCTTCAGGATCTTCATCAATTTGTACATAGTTCATATGTGACCGCGCCAGAATTTCCAAGTGACGCTTATCGACGTTCACTCCCTGATTGCGATAAACGTCATGCAACCGGTCTACCATGTATTTGCGTCCCGCACCCATTCCCTTGTACTGTACGATTTCATTGGGCATTGGAATACCGTCAGACAGAGCGTCTCCAGGAACAACAGCGGCACCTTTGCGAACAATAGGATCCAAGTGCGGCGGTGTGTAGTACTTGTTGTCACCTACGTAGATATCGTGACCGCCTTGTGGGGCGCGTTCAATACGCGTGACTTTACCGTCTTCGGTGGCTAATACTGCCCGGTTGGTGAAACTCTTTGGAATTTCCAGGAAGTTTCGTAATCCTGCAAGACCCTCTACCTTTGATTTATCCAGACCAGCCTGGCGGACACCGTGTTTGGCACTCAGTGCAAATTGAGTCAGTGGCTCAGTAATAGCTTGCGCTGATCGGACACCAACGTTGGTTCCCAATGCGTGATGACTGCCTTTCTCGTCCAATCCATAACAACGCTGACAGATACCATCATTGAGTTCACAAGTCATGGGAGACCGGACCATTACCTGCCCTTTTTTCTTACGTAGCCTGGAGAACACTTGCGGGGTGACCAATGTCCCTGCACGAAATCCCCCGAAAGCCTGGGCCATGTAACGGTCGACAACGTTAGAGTCGTTTGAATGCATCATGATGCCGTTAGTAGTCCCACAGTCTTCTTCTAATATCATCTGGTCATTCATGTTTTCGACCAGTATTTTTGAAAATTCTCCCGGCTCTGTGACTTGCTTGAATGACGCTATTTGGTTATTACGCGTCTCAATGTTCGTCGAAAACATCTCACTCGGCCGAAGACCTTCAGCATAACTATGGTGAACCAACCAGGGATACGGATCTCCTGCGGAGGTTCGAGCAGCCATGGGTGCCATTGACATACGCATCAGTTGAATGGGATTACCGCGTCCCCCGGATTTTAGAAGTAACCCCTGGCTTCCGCCAAGTCTCTTGGTCGCCGCGAGCATTTTGTCTTGTGCTTCGAGTATTATCTTCCGGCGTTTTTCCAGGTCTTTGGTTTGTCGTATCTTCTTAAGAGCTGGCCTGGAAATGGCATTACGTGCTTTGTAATCCGGTGTAATGTCATCTAAACTGACGGTAATACCTTCTGTCGTTGAAATGTTGTGCCCCAACTCCCGGAGTTTATCCATCTGTTTAGCCGCTTCTTCGGGATTACTCCGCGCAAAGTCATACAGTTTTGCGTTGAGTGCTTTACCATCCAAAACCTCGTTAGAACGAAGATTCTTCGGTAGCAAATCATTTACAATGTATTGTCCAAATGATTGCATTATATTGCAGTAGAATCCGGGCCTTGAACGTCAAGGCCAAGATGACTCAAGTCATCAAAAGCGTAGTTAGCACTACGCTCCCCGTAACTCGACGTATCATCGGGGTCGCCTATTCCTTTTTTCTTAGGAGGCTTAGGTTCTTGTTCGGGATCAGGTATCTGCTGCAAAACAGCAGCCAACTGGTCGGCGGGGGACTCCCCTTCCTCTTCTTCTCCGAGGAGACCCTCTTCCGCCATGGCCAGCTTTATACCAAGTTGATAAGCAAATTTCAGCATTATGCAGGCTTCTCTTCTTCCGTTGGTGCTATGTAGCGCTTGTATATCATTGGTACAGCAACGATGCCAACAGTAAGGAACGCATCAAGTAGAGCTTTCCACCAGGTTACACCGAGACTGAGTTCAGTCACGCAGGCACTAAGCATACCAACCCCAAGAGTTACCCACAGCAACGCCTTTTTGGGGATGAGTTTCCATATGAATTTTCTGAAAATCCATATCAGGAACATTAGAGCTAAGCCGACAAACGGGCCCCAACGACCTTCTTTAGCAAGCTGTATCAATTCTTTGATAACAGCGCCCGGATCCTCATCGACTTTCTTAATACTATCATCGATAGCTTTTTCTGCATCAGCAATCGCAGCGGCGTCAGCATCGGCGTCAGTAGACGGTACCGCAAGTTTCTCACCAGGTACTGTTACTGCAAGTTTGTCAGCTGGTTTAGGGTCTTGTGCCATTGCAAATGACGATAACAACATCAGTGCTGCAGTCAATATTACGATAGTACGTTTCATGGCTCCTCCTACTTGTTTAGGTTGGTTGCGGAACCAGCCGTTTTCTACCACCAGCTGGAGTTCCGCGCATTGCTTTTCGGTATGCGCTAGTTTCTGTCGCACTACCGCCCAGCAAAGCTTTATCCGTTTTTTGTTTAAATGCTTTGAAACCTCCGGGCTTGACCGGTTTCTTTTTGAGAATTTTGCCAATGCCTTTGCCAATCGTGGAAAGGATCCCTGCAAGCTTCGGGTCAAGTCCTGCTTCTTCGAATGCGAGTTTTACACCCATTTGGTACGCCATATTTAACATCTATTTCTCCGGGCAGATTTGTCAGAATAATAGGCTAAAAAAATACTTAGTTCAAGTAACTACGTCTTTTTTCGTTTGAAGCCCCAATTGTTTCCCTTCGTTCGAAATAGGACAAAGCGTTGACCATTGCTTCGCTCGAAATCAATAAGATCTGCATTGGCCTTGATGACACTGATGGGCTCTTGCATTTTAATTTTGACCTGGCCAGCACCGTACGTCCCCGCCGGTATTTTTCCTTCAAAATCCATAGCGTATTGCTCAGTATGCGTGGGCCGTTGTATAGCCAGAAGCATCCGGTCTCTTTTAGTAGGGAGACGGCTTCGCGGTACGGCGAAAGAATGAGCCTTATGGGACTTTGGATCCACCAGTCGAACATCATAATGCTTACCTGCTTTCTTGGCATCATGTTGCTGTACAGATAACATCCAAGCT
>SDBT01008655.1_pt1 | contig 16590 bp, 4 predicted proteins | sample 2277101 | NCBI WGS metagenome assembly SDBT01 (sample SAMN10404973, study PRJNA504765) | marine sediment metagenome | isolation source: marine sediment core GS10_PC15, 103 cmbsf | place: Arctic Ocean: Southern Knipovich Ridge | collected 2010 | reverse complement strand
AAATGCCTGTACGACATCGCAAGCCTCCGTGTTCGAGTGTCGGATTTCGTAACCCAACTATCGAACACTGCTTGCGATGTCTTTTCAACCACCCCTTGCGGGCTTCAGAATTGAATCCGCCAATCCTATTGAGATGCATGCCGGCGAAGGTCCAGCCGGTCAGATCGTTGTCTCCCAGATTGATCCGGACAATGGAGCCAAACCGATAACCGGCCGTGGAGTAGAACTGGCCGGCCGTGAAGCCGTAACGAGTGGTGTCTCGAAAGTCTGCCCAAGAGATCCCCGCGTCGGAGAAGTCGGCGCCGGCGAGCGTTGCCTGTTGGAAATTGACCCCAAGCAAACTGGCTTCGCTCAGATGGGCCATAGACAAGTCAGACCCATGCAGGTCGGCGTAGTAAAGGTCGGCCCCGGCCATATCGGCGTAACTGAGATCCATCTGGCTCAAGTCGGCCTCCCGCTCCGCCTCCAATTCGTTGATCTTTTCGCCGGTATCCCAGCGATAGATGGCCGCCGATGCCGAAGGGAAGCCAGCAAGGCCCCCCAAGCAAATTGCGGCAACGCAGCAGGCCACAAATCGACTAAGCGTGTCCTTCTTCATCTCGCATCCTCCTGCTATTCTTGAATGGCCATTCAAGGGGGAACCTACCCCGAGGCGGTAAGCCGGGAAGCATACCCGATAGTCTAACAGAAGATTCCTGCAAAACCAGTCCGTTTTTGGAATGTCCTTCCCCTGCGTGGGGGGATAAAAGAACTGGCCAGGAACCCAGTGCGCCTAGGTTAACCAGGCCGATAGCGATTCCATTCCCTCTCTGGAACAGCGAAGCGGCGGCTCTGGGAGTGCCTGAGGCGACTGTGTAGATGAACAAGGCCCCGCACTCTGCCCACGGAGCCTCGATAGTTGCATGACTCTTTAAGTCGAGTTATCATGTCTACATCAGCGGGGAGCATTGTGCCGCCTGCAAGAGGCATGGCGGAGCTTCCAGGCCACTTGTCACTTGGGGGTGCGATGTAATGGGGAGCAACATGAACGGACAGCCGAATCGAGCAGCCAATCGCCGGCAAAGCGGAGTCCGCTTGCGAAGCAATGACCACGACGGGCGACCTCGGCAGCTTCGGCTGGAACCATTGGAACCCCGTCGGTTGCTGTCAACGAGCCCGTTCCCGGTTCCGTTGCAATCAGTTGCCCCATCGGCCAGTCTGGCCTACCGAGGAAGCGTTGACGCGGAACTTGCGGCCGGAGGGGAAACCGACGATTTCACGATTGACCTGGATGATGGCCAGACTGTCACAATCGCCGTCGCACCCGGGGCAAGCCTGCGGCCGACCGTTGAGCTACTCGATGTGGACCAAGTCTCTTTGGCAACAACAAGTGCGGACGCATCGGGTCAGCAAGCCGTGTTGCAGGCCGTTGGGATCGGTGTCGCCGGGACGTACACGATTCGTGTTGGCGGTGCGGGGGATACAGCCGGCACGTATGAAGTGGAACTGGTTCTTAATGCGCTCCTGGAGGCAGAGCCACACGGAGGTCCGGCCAACGACGAGGCCTCTTCGGCAGAGAGTCTCGGAGCTTCCATGCAAATCTTGCCCGGCGGCATCGGCGAGCGAGCTGCCGTGCTTGGAACTCTGGCCGAATCGGACGATTGGTACCGTTTCACGCTAGACGACGGCCAGTCGGCGACCTTGGCCATCGCGGCAACGGTAGCCGACACGCTCCAGATCGAACTTTTCGACGATCAGGAAGTTCTCTTGAGCATCGGCATGCCAACGGCCATGGCGGACCAGGTGATCGGGAGTTTTGTTGACCGCACCTCGGACGGGGACCCCAACGTCTACTTCGTCCGCGTCATGGGCGCCGCCGAGACAGACTACTGCCTGGTGGCGACGCGGGATGCGGACTTCGGAATCCACCGCAACGACGAATCAACTCCGCACGTGCAGGACATTTCACCAACGGGGACCGCGCTGGGCTACTTCGATTCCACGGTGGCCAAACAGTGGAGCTATGGGCAGAAGCTGACGGCATCCGATGCAAGTACACTTCGTTTCTTCGGCCGATCCGTGTCGATGCATGGGGAGGAGGCGATCGTCGGGTCCTGGTATGCCCCCGATCCGGATATAGCCGCATTGAACGGCGCCTACGTCTTCCGTTTCGATGGCCAGCAGTGGAGCGAAGAACAGAAGCTGACACCGTGGAATGTCGTAGGTAGGAACGACTTCGGCCGTGCCGTTGCGATCGAGGGTGACACGGCAATGGTGTCGAACACAATGGAAGACCATCAAGGCCCGGACACTGGAGCAGTCTACGTCTTCCGAAACGATGGGGCACAGTGGGTGGCAGCTCAGAGGCTCGTTGCATCCGACAGCGCCGCACACAGTCGTTTTGGCTACTCCTTGGCCATCCATGGCGATGTCGCCATCGTCGGGGCTTCGCCATCCGGCGAGGACATGGTCAGCCCGGGTACGGTCTACGTCTTTCGCTTTGACGGCAATGAGTGGGCAGAAGAGCAGAGGCTACAGGCGTCGGATTCCGCAAGTAGGCAGTCATTTGGCTCGTCGGTGGCTATCGATGGTGCTACCATCGTCGTGGGGTCAATTGGGGACAGCCGCAGGGCGAAGAGCGACGGCTCGGTGTACGTCTTCAAATACGATGGGACTCAGTGGGTCGAGCAGCAGAAGCTGACGGCTTCGGAGGCCTTCGAACATTCGGCCTTTGGCGACTCCGTGGATATAAGCGGTGAATGGATCCTGGTAGGCGCCCAGCGCCGCGGCGCGTCGCATCGGCGCACGTCTTATGCCTTTCAACTTGTCGATGGCAGTTGGGTCCAACGAGAAATCTTCGATGAGTTCGGTAGTTGCGTAGCCATTGAAGGGAAGACGGCTATCATTAGCAACGCCTGGGACGAGGGAACGGCATACGTTTTTAATTATGTCGGCACGCAATGGATCGAGGCCTATGAGTTGCGAATCCCCAACGGGCAGTATGCCAGCTGGGTCGCCATGACGAACAACGCAACGATCGTCGCCACCGTGAAGGACGGCCATGCGGGGAGTTACTCTGGGGCAGCACATATCTTCACGGGGGTGATTCCTCCGGTGGCGCATGGCGTAGATGCCACCTCCGGCGACACACTGACGATCACGACGACGACACCCGGCGACGGTCCCGGAGAACCGTTGAATGCGATGGATCCTCAGATCGAGCTATTCGATCCGGACGGAGAGCTCGTGGCCGAGGACGACAACTCGGCGGCGGACCAACGGAACGCTGTCGCCACGCACGTGGCCGAGAAGGAAGGAACGTATGTTGTTCACGTAACCGGCGAGAACGACACGGGCGGTGCCTACGTCTTGAATATCGATGGCCACGGAGGCCCACCACCAAACTTCTCCGTCGACACGATCGACCCGGCGCCCGGAAGTGAGTTCGTTTCACGGATCGAACAGGTCACCGTCGATTTCAACTACCCGATACTGCTGAGCAGCCTTCATGCTCTGGATCTGACGGTCGACGGCCGATCTGCCTCGGCCTATACGGTTATTGATGGCGACACCGTTGTATTCCACTTGCCTTACCTATACGACGGAGCCCATCGTGTGGCGATTGCTCCCGGGGTGATCTTGAGTACGCGCGGAACGCCAATCGAAGCCTATGAGGCGTCCTTCACGGTGGATCCTCCTCCACGAGTGATCGCATCCTCCATTCTCGACCACGATCTGATACCGACCGGAAGTTTGGTCTTCACCGCGCAGTTCGACGAACCGCTCGCGACGGCTCTTCTCAGTCGGTATGACATGAAGCTTGTGGGTGAGAACACAGGGAGCCGTTGGGCCAGTGACTTCCATTATGATCCCGCGGTGTCGCATCTAACGGCCCGATACGACAGCTTGCCGAAGGATGACTGGACGCTGACCCTTCGGAGCGGCGATCGAGAGTTTGTGGGCCTGTCGGGACATGCTCTGGACGGCGAAGTGCTTCCGGAGGTAACGACCCCTTCCGGCGACGGGTTGCCCGGCGGAGACTTCGTTGTTCACTTCAGCACGGCGGACGATCCGAATGAGCCCTATTTCCTACCCGGCCCACTTCGCGCGGAGCGCCCGCTGGGCAGTATGATCTACAACTCCTCGATGGGGGCGTGGCTCTCTCCGGCGGACGACGTGGATCGTCTAGCAATCAAGTTGGACGGGAAGCAGACCGTAACAATCGTGGTGAGTCCCAGCCAGGACTTGCAGCCGATCGTCAAGCTCCTCGATCCCGAGGGGGCCGTGCTTGGCGAGTCCAGCGCTGCCGACGTCGGCGAGACAATCGTCATGCAGTCGATCCGCATCGAAGCGGGGGGAATGTATACGGTGTCCATCGCCAACGGATCCGATATCGCGGGGCAATATGACGTGGAGCTCTACCTCAACGCGGCCATGGAAGAGGAGGAATATGGAGGGGACTCCAACGATGACCGTCCCTCGGCCCAAGACCTCGATTCCGGATTCATCTCTCCGGCCGATTCGTTGATCGAACGCGCCGCCGTGCTAGGGCAATTACAGGGTTCAGAGGACTGGTACCGTTTCTCGTCCGAGGACGGACAAACGGTCGGCATCTTCCTGCAATCGGCAGCGCCCGCCGAAACCTTGCTCGATCTATACGCCGAAGACGGAACTCTATTGGCAATCGGCGAGCCCACGGGCGATTCGGGGTGGGCTATCCGTGACTTCTTGGACACGATGGCGGATGGCGATGCGGAGACCTACTATCTGCGAGTCCATGGCACGGGAAGTTATGACTACTCCCTGATGGTGACTCGCGGTGCCGGATTCGACACACACGCCACCTGTGGATTGGAGCAGCGATTGCCTCTCTCCGGCGTTGCCTGGGGATACTTGGAATTGCCTCGCGACTCGAGCGAACCACCGGCAACAGCGGATGTCGATTGCTACACGATCCGTGTCGAGTCGGGAAACGTCGTGACGATCCGGACGGAAACACCCGGCGACGAAGCCGGAGAGTTCGTCAATCGTCTCGACCCGGTCATTCGGCTCTACGACCCGAGCGGGGAACTCGCGGCCGACGAGGACAATGGCCATCCGGACGAGCGCAATGTGATCTTACAGCACATGGCGGAGACATCGGGCATATACGAAGTTCACGTGGCGGCTTCAAGAAACACACAGGGGGAATACGTGCTGCAGGTCGAAGGTCAGAGCGAAAGCGTGCCGTCGTTCTCGGTCTCCGCCATGACGCCGGCCGACGGAAGCGAGACCAACCCAGGGCTACGGCAGATCACCGTCGCCTTTGATAGCACCGTGTTGCTAAGTAGCCTTGATGCCTCCGACCTGACCGTGGGCGGTGTGGCGGCTTCCGGACTGACGATCATGGATCACCACACGGTGGCCTTCCATGCGCCCCGTTTGTTCGACGGAGGCCATCATGTGGAGATCGCCGCGGGCGAGATCACGAATCTGCAGGGCACGCCTTTGGAACGCTTCGTTGGTGACTTCGCAATCGACGCGCCCCCCTATGTCGTGGACTCCACCCTCGCCCAAGATGCCGTTCTGCCCATGGGACCGCTGGAATGTGTCATTCAATTCGACGAACCGCTCGACGTCGATGTCTTGGATTCGAGCGACGTGAGTCTGGAGGGCGTCATCAGTGGCCGACAACCGCCCACCAAGTTCGAGTACGACGCGGATAACTACACGCTATCACTCGAATTCGCAAACCTTATCGATGACATTTACTCGCTAACTCTTGATAGTTCCACCGACGGGTTCCGAAATCAGAACGGGTATTTACTGGACGGAGAGCTCGAAGCCGGCGCCGCCTTGCCCTCGGGTAACGGCCTTCTGGGCGGCGACTTTGTCGTGCATTTCTCGGCCGATGCCGAAATGACGCCCTATCCCGGCCCGTTGACCGCGTTGAAACCATTGGGAAGCCTCGTATACAACTCCTCGGAAGTAACGGCCGCATTGGGAAGGCCCGACGACCTGGACAGCTATGCGGTTGAACTGGATTCTTACCAATCGCTGACCGTGCTGCTCGAGTCGGATCAGACCGCCACGCCGACCGTGGAAGTGCGTGATCCGACCGGCGTGGTGATCGCGAGTGCGACGGTGGCGGAACCCGGCCAGAAAGCCATCATTCAGACGGCGCCGATCATCGAAGCAGGTACGTACGTGATCGCAGTCGGTGGCGAGGACTCGATCGGTCCGTACACGGTTCAATGGGTCCTCAACGCAGCGGTGGAGCACGAGAACCATGGTGGGCCCGCCAATGACGACTTGGATTCGGCGGAGGACCTGGAAGCCGGTTTCGTTTCGCTTCCCGGCAACTCGGGCCAGCGCGGTGCCGTGTTGGGAACCTTCACCGGATCGGAGGATTGGTACCAGTTCACGCTCGCCGACGGCCAATCGGTCACCCTGGCCCTCGAACCGGCCCTGGAAGTCCTCGTTCAGCTGGAGCTTTACGACAACGACCAGACTCTCCTTGGCATGGGCCTATCCACTCCGGTCGCCGACAGTGTGATCAGCAACTTCGTCGATCAGACGTCGGACGGGGCCCCCGATACGTATTACGTCCGCATCATGGCCGATCACCGGACGGACTACGTGCTGCTGATGACGCGGGATGCGGACTTCGGCATCCACCGCAACGACGAGTCGTATCTACACGTCCAGGATCTCCCACCGAGCGGGACCATACTGGGCCATTTCGACGTCGCGCCCGCCGAGCAATGGATCCACTGGCAGAAGCTGACGGCCTCCGATGCGGCCTCATTCCGCTACTTTGGCCAGTCGGTCGCCATCAGCGGTGATACGGCGATAGTTGGGGCCTGGTACAATGGCAACTCGCAAACTTCGTCAAATAGCGCCTATATCTTCCGTTTCGACGGTCGGCAGTGGATGGAAGAGCAGCAACTGACTCCCTGGGATACGGGGGATTGGAATGAGTTCGGCGGTTCGGTGAGCATAAGTGGCGACATGGCGATCGTGGGGGCCCGATCGGATGACCGGGCGGGAAGGAACAGTGGAATAGCGTATGCCTTCCGATACGACGGGACGCAATGGGTCGCGATGCAAAAGTTGGAGCCCTTGGACCCGGCCGCCAGCCGAGGATTTGGCAAGTCTCTGTCGATACAAGGCAACGTCGCGATTGTGGGCGCGCCGTCTAGCGACGATGTGGGAGAGAGTTCGGGGGCAGCCTACGTGTTCCGTTTCGATGGCAATCAATGGTCACAAGAGCAGAAGCTGCTGGCCTCCGATGCCAAGGAAGGTCATTACTTCGGCAATTCTGTGACGATCGATGGCGACGTCATGGTGGTAGGGGCCAGCTTGGACGACCACGCGGGAGAGAGGTCCGGATCGGCCTACGTCTTCCGATACGATGGCTCCCAATGGATTGAAGAACAGAAGCTGACGGCCTCCGATGCCGGGGACAATAAGTACTTCGGACGATCCGTGGCCACCAACACCGACATGATTCTCATAGGCGCCGACCACGGTCCATCCCATTTGAATGCGGTCTACGTTTTCCACCTGGAGAATGGGCAGTGGTCCGAGCAAGACATCCTGACCGACTATGGGAACATCGTTGATGTCGGTGGCGATACGGCTTTCATCGTCAACGGCCGTGGCACGGCCTACGAATTCCATTTCGATGGTACGACCTGGATAGCATCCGACGAATTGACGTCTCCTGACATGGATAACAATGGGTTCTTCGGTCGACGAGTCTCGGTGAGCGATGACACGGCAATCATCGCGGCCGTCTATGATAGCCACACCGAGCCTAACGCCGGAGCGGCGCATATTCTCCGAGCGGTTGCCCCGGCTTTGAACAGCAGTGTGCAAGTCGCGGCTGGCGATACGCTGACGATCACCACGCAGACCCCGGGCATGGGGGCCGGAGCGCCGGTGAATGCGTTGAATCCGAGGATCGAGTTATATGACCCCAGCGGAAATCTGGTGGCCGAGGACGACGACTCCTCGCCCGATGAAATCAACGCCGTGCTGACCTATACGGCGGCGGTCGCGGGAAACTATACGGTGCGGCTGCTCGCCGTCGAAGAAACGGGTGGCGCGTATGTCCTGAACGTCGACGGGCAGACCGGTCCGGCAACGCCGTTTCACGCCGAAGCGACCGACCCGGCCGACGGCAAGGAACTCTTGGAGGTTCTGGAGCGAGTCACGGTCGATTTCGACGGCCCTGTGTTGCTAGGTACGCTGAACACGTCCGATCTGACGGTCGACGGCGTCGCGGCCATCGGTCTGACCATAATCGATGCCGATACGGTCGAGTTCGAATTGCCGCCGATGACCGAGGGACTCCGTTCGATCGAGATTGCGGCCGGTGCCGTTCTCGATCTCCAGGGCACGCCCGTCGAAGCCTATAGCAGCACGTTCGACTACGATTTCGAAGCACCACGGGTCATTGCCTCGACCGTGCTCGAAGGGGGCATCGTTCCCACGGGCGATCTGCAATGGACCATTCAGTTCGACGACGAGCTGGACGAGGCCCACTTCGACATCGTGGGCGTGTCACTGGTCGGCGTGAATACGGGCCTCCGTCGGCCGAGTCTCTTCGATTACGATCCGGCCACGTTGACGCTGACATTGAAATTCCCGAGTCTCCCGGAGGACGATTATACGCTGACGCTCGACGACGGCCGGTTTCAGGATCCCAACGGCCGACAGCTCGACGGAGATGGGCATCCCGAAACGACGGTTCCCTCGGGCAACGGCTACGCGGGAGGCAATTTCGTTGTGCATTTCGCCGCCGACGTCCAAGAAACGCCGTATCCTCTGTTGCCCGTCCGGACGGAGATGTTGGGGTCTCTGGTTTTCGAGTCCATCCTGCCCGCGAAGATCGGAACGGCCGGCGATCTCGATCGCTTCACGATCGACTTGGAGGTGGGCCAAACCATTGCGCTGTTGATTGATTCCGGCGAGACGCTTCGTCCAACTGTCAAGCTGTTGGATCCCGGCGGTGGCGTTCTCGGCCAGGTCATGGCTCCCGAGCCGGGCACCGAAGCGTTCCTTCAAGCCGTCTCCACGACGCAGGGCGGCACGTACACGATCGAAATAGCCGGAAGCGAGGATTCCTCCGGCGAATACACACTCCGAACCATCCTGGGCGCGGCCCTGGAAGAGGAGGCTCACGGAGGGCCAAGCAACGACGAACCGGCGACCGCGGAAGACCTTCAGCGCGGCGAGATCGGCTTGCCCGGCACGACGGCGCGGCACAGTGCCGTCTTGGGTGTCCCCGGCGGATCGGACGATTGGTACCACTTCGAGCTTCAGGACGGTCAATCGGCCAGCCTCGCGTTGGACGCGTTGGAGGGGACCGGCTGGTGGACCTGGCAGATGGAACTTCACGATGCCGATTCGAACTTACTGACCAAGTGGGCTCGCGATGACAATACCGGCTCGATAATCAACAGTTACGTCGACTCGACGTCGGACGGTGTCGCCCAGACCTATTATGTGCGTCTCGTGGGCCAGCAAGAGGAATACTGCTTGTCGCTGCTTAAGGACGGAGATTTCGACAGCCGTTCGGTCGGCTATACCGATAGCGGCGCCCAAGACATTGGGCCGGGCGGAACCGTGTTCGGCTATGCCGGCCTGGGACCCTTCTCGCAACCGACCGACTCGCAACGATTGATGGCCCCTATTGGGGATATTGGAGGCGGAAGGTATGTCGCTGCCGCAGTCGACGGAGACTGGGCATTCGTAGGATCGACATCGGACTCCGTGACGTACACCTATCAATTCGACGGTAGCGAATGGCGAGAGCGGGATATTCTCCCGCAAGGGGGTGGGCCGAGTGACATTTGCGGTGACCTAGCGATAGTGGGCAGTTGGTCTCCCAGCGATGACGACTGGATCGACGGCGCCGCATACGTGTTACGGTTCGATGGAAACCAGTGGATCGAGGAGCAGAAGCTGCGGGTCTCCGGACCATCGGGATCTGTGTTTGCTCGCTCCGTGGCCATCTGTGGCAGCTGGGCAGTCGGCCAGAGCAGTGGGGGGGAAGCATTCGTCTTTCACTATGACGGAGATCAGTGGGTCCAGTGGCAAGAACTCCATTCAGTGCCCGGGGCGCATGTCTCCGTCGCTATCAATGATGATACCTTGGTTGTTGGCGGCGCCACGGCCAGTTCCTCAAGCCAAAACGTCGGAAAGGTGATGGTCTATCGTCTTCAAGGCGATCAGTGGAATCTGGAGCAAGAGTTGATCCCTTCGCAGAGCACTCGCGGGGGCTACTATGGGAAGTCGGTTTCGCTCAGTGGCGATACTATCTTTGTCGGTGCCCCAGGCTATGATATGCGCGGTGCAGCATATGTGTTCGAATTCGATGGACTTCAGTGGGTTGAAAGCCGGAAATTGGTTTCCATGGAATCTGGGCCAGTCAGCCGTGACCATTTTGGAAACTGGGTTGCCGTGGATGGTAAGACGGCTATCGTGGCAGAGTGGAGCCAAGCTTACGTTTATCATTTTGACGGAAATCGGTGGATCCTTCGGCAAGAGTTGGACCCGCTCTCGCCGTTCCTTTTCGAGACCTTTCGCACATTAGCCCTTCAGGGAGATACGGCCATCCTCGGTGGGGACCCAGACGGTTCCGGTCCTTCCGCACATGTGCTGAAATCAGTCCCACACGAGTACGACATACGGGTGAAGGCAGGCGACCCGCTAACAGTCACCACGTCCACGCCCGGCGACGATCCCCGGCTATCGATCAATAACTTGGACCCCGGAATCGAACTGTATGATCCGGACGGCGTGTTGGTGGCCTGGGACGACAATAGTGCGGCGGACGGGCGAAACGCTCGACTGACGCACACAGCCACGGTCACCGGGACTTACTCGATTCGAGTCTTGGCCCATGACGGAACCGCGGGAGAGTTCGTATTGAACGTCGACGGTACGGGAAACGAGGCCCTGCCATTTCAGGTCGTGGACACGGAGCCGAACCACATAACGTCCTCGCCCGGGGAAGTAATCGTTCATCTGAACCATGGTGTGCTGATCGAGACGGTCCAGGCAACCGATCTGACGGTGGACGGTATAGCCGCCGACAATGTTACGATCGTATCCGCCAATACACTCCGGTTCACGATACCCGACTTCGAGGCGGGGGTTCGCGAAATGACGATTTCCGAGGGAGCGTTTCAGGATATACAGGGCACTCCGATCGACGCGTTTGCCGGGCAACTAATCACCGGCGCGACCGGACCTCGCGTCATTGCCTCGTCCATTATGCCCGGCGATATCCTCGCCGATGGCACTTTCACCTATACGGCTCGGTTCAGCGAACCGATGAACCGGTGGTTCGCTCGGGTTATTGTGCTAGAAGGGCTATACAGTGGGAAGCACAGTCCGTTCCTCCTCGACTACGATCCGACCACCATGGTCCTGACGGCTCAGTTCGACGATCTACCCAACGATCGATACGAGTTGAGGCTGAACAGTTTCGACCGGTGGTTTCAGAATTCAGATGGCGTTCTGCTGGACGGCGAACTCGATCCGTCCGGGACGTTGCCCTCGGGCAATGCCGAACCGGGTGGCCACTTCGTCGTCGAGTTTCTCGTGGATGCCTCCGGGCCCATCGAGCTACCGCCAATTCACTATGTCTCCCCTCTCGGAAGCCTGATCTACGACGCATCCACGTCCGCCGTGATCGCAACGGCCCAGGATGTGGACTACCACACGATCGACCTGCAGGCCGACCAGACGCTCGTGGCGATCGTCGAACCTCTTTCCGCTTGGCGGCCGGTCTTGGAGGTGCTCGATCCCGACGGCATGCTGATCGACGGTAGCACGTCTTCGGAGGCCGGCATCGACGCTGTCTCGAAGACGATTTTCGTTACTCAAGCAGGTGTCTACACCCTGAAGGTCGGCAGCGCGGACGGAACTAGCGGCGACTACACCGTGCGAGCGCTGTTGAACTCGGTCGTGGAAAGTGAATCTCGCGGGGGAACGGACAACGGAGAAGCGGTCGTGGCCGAAGACATCGAGCCCGAGTTCATCGATCTCGCCGACGGTGCGGCCCAGCGAGCGGCCGTGTTGGGGTCGCACTCGTTCGATCCCGCCATGGAGGATGACTGGTATCGGTTCTCGCTGGAAGATGGCCAATCGACGACACTCGTACTCGCGCCGAGCAAGCTCTCGACGGTACAGCCGATTGTGTTCGATTCCGTTTGGAAATACGATCAGTTAGGCGACGACTTGGGAACGGCGTGGCGCGAAATGGATTACGACGATTCCATCTGGTCGTCGGGGGCGGGGATGCTCGGAAGGACGGATCGCACCTTGTCCCAGCCGATCCAAACGGAGCTTGAGCCGGATGGGCAGATCACCTACTACTTCCGCACCGAGTTTGAGTTCGACGGGAAGCCGGAAGACGCACGTCTGCATCTTCGCTATTGGCCGGACGATGGCGTTATCTTCTATCTCAATGGCAAGCAGTTCTACAGCCGCTTGATGCCATACGGCGAGATCGATGCCAACACACGTCCCACATCCGCTTATAGCCCCAGCAACGCAAGCGATTGGAAGTACTTCTCCCATGCTGTCCCCGTATCCGGCAGAAACGTGTTGGCGGCGGAAGTTCACCAGGCGGCCACGGACATGGACGATGTCCTTTTTGGTGCGGAGATTCAGGTCTACATGCCGCCACGAATCGAGCTATACGACGCCGACCTCTCGTTGGTAGCCACAGGCACTCCATCCGATCTGGAGCATGCTGTAATCCGCGACTTCACGGATGAAACCGGTGACGGCGAGGCCGAAACCTACTATGCCCGAGTCTCCGGTTCGGCCGCGGAGTACACGCTGCTGGTTCTGCGAGATGCAACGTTCGCGGACGGCTCTGCCCAGGATCTTACCGCTGGGGATACCGTGTTGGGAGCAATATCCCAATCGCAGGAAGTCGACCAATACCTAGTCACACTCGACTCCGGCGATGGCCTACTCCTAACGACCCACACCCCGGGCGACCGGCCCGGTTCATTCGACAACCACCTGAATCCGGCAATCGAGCTATACGATCCACAAGGCCGGCTTGTGGCCGCCAATGGGAACGGCGCGCCGGATGGGCACAACGCCCTGTTGGCAATCTCGGCCGCGACCGGCGGGGAGTACACGATCCGAGTATCGTCGGAAGGGTCGACGGGAGAATATGTCCTGACATGCGAGTCGATCGACCTCTACCCGGGCGATGCGAACCTCGACGATGTGACTGACGTTCGCGACTTCATGATCTGGAACGCCAATAAGTTCACCGGCGGCACCGATTGGATGACCGGCGACTTCAACGGCGACGGCCTAACTGACGTTCGCGATTTCATGATCTGGAACGTTCACAAGTTTACGTCGGCCCCCGATCCGGCACCCGCTCATACGCAAGCCGTCGACGACGTTCTCGGCGCTGATGCGACATCGCTGAGCGAGTTGGTATGGCTCAGTCCGTTGTTTGATTTCGGCTTGGCTTCGACCCGGGACGATGACGGCGAGAAGTCCGACGAGGTCACGGACAAAGTGCTGGCGACCTATTGGTAGGCATAGGTTCCAGGCCGTCTTTCGCCTCACCCGCGCTGGCATACGCGCTGAGGGGATCGGCGACGGCGAAAGTCCCGGAGATGAGGCTCTCGCCGGTCGAATCGAGCCGCGGGTGCTTCTCCATGCTCTCGAGACAGTCCGGTCCACTGAAGCGAACAGCAGCCCAAAAACACCTCGACCTTTAGAGACCGCCAATTCCCCTCTCCACAACGCCCAGAGACGCCGTCTGACGGCCACCGGAGCCTCAAGGCGGTCCAAACGCACGGGTGCCACTCTGTCGCGTGTAGCCACTCTGGGCCGCTCCCTATTGCGGTTTCACTTCGCGGGCAATCGGGACTCGGCCGACCAGGGCGCGGCGAGGTTCCCGTTCCTCCAGCGGAACCTTACTGCACTGGGGGAATCGCCCGACTTGCGAACCACCGACGAGATGCAGGTCGACGACGACGAAGAAGAACCGAAGCAAGACCACCTTGGATGCTGGTACTACCCATGACCCTCCCCGCCCAACTCAAACACGAGCAGATCACCGCCGTGGTCGATACCCGCGAGCAGACTCCGCTCGACCTGGATCCGCTCAAATCGGTCACCGGGACCCTGGCCACCGGGGACTATTCGGTCGTGGGGCTCGAGCATGTCATCGCCGTCGAGCGAAAGTCCCAGTCCGATCTGTTGGCCTGCGTCGGCCGCGAGCGAGAACGCTTCGATCGCGAGGTCCAGCGGCTACTGGCCTACCCGGTTCGAGCCCTGGTGGTCGAATCGACCTGGGCCCGGCTCGAAGCGGGCGACTGGCTCGGCAAGGTCACCCCCAACGCGGTCATCGGCAGTCTGATGGGATGGATTGCCAAGGGCATCCCCGTGTTGCTGCTGGACAACCACGACCAGGCCGGCCGCTACGTCGCCCGGATCCTCTTCACCGCCGCCAAACGAAGATACCGAGAGAACCGAGACTTTCTGAAAGGAGTCGCCTGATGTTGCGGAAGCCATACGTGAAACCTGAGATCAACGGGAAGTCGCTCCGGGCACTACTGGAGAAACAGCAATATCGGTGTGCATTGACCGGGGCAACACTGACGCCCGACAACGCTTCGCTGGATCATATCGTCCCAGTCTGCCGAGGCGGAGAGATCAAGGCCCTCAGTAACGTCCACATCGTCACCAAGGCCGCCAACCGCATGAAGAGCACATTGACCACGGATGAGTTGGTCCAAATGTGCTGGGCCATACTGCACTTCCAGCAAGAGAGAATCCGGCATGAGCAAATGGAAACCCGACCAGTGGACCCAATGCGTCAGGAACATGCAGGCGAGAGTCGGAACGAAGGCGTGCATGAAGAGACAGACACCGTGGGATGCGTGGTGCCAGAAGAGAGCCTCAAGCGTGAGATGCCGCCTACCACCCGCGACACGACCAAAGGCACTCGCTCGAATGACCTGGAAGACCTGCATCGACAGCATGAAGGCGACTGTGGCGACAAAGATCAAATATCGTGACCCATGGGAAAGAAAACTGGGCAGCATGCTCTACGGACTATCACACAAGATACGACGGCTAGCTTGCCTATCTTGACAGCTTAAAAAACTGAGAAACATCCGCCTCGGAAGGTTACATACCACCGATTCCGAAAGGGGTCACCCCCCCGGTCGCGGCACGGGCCTAACGCCTTGCAACACAAGGGTTTCCGACCCGAACGCCCGACCGGGCTCCAATACGCCCCCCTGTCAACTTTATTTCGCATGAATCTAGTCCTCTATACCCGCATGCGCGCGTGTGCGTTCATTCTACTTTGGGGCTATTCGCCATAGCTGGGGGCCTTGCCGATCAGGCTCGGATCAGGCTCGGATCAGGCTCGGATTAGGGCAGGATTAGGGCAGGAAGAAGGCAGGAAGAAGGCAGGAAGAAGGGTCGGCCTATCGGCCTTCCCGTTGCCTCTTATGATCGATTCACCCTACTAGGCCTGATTAGCCTTCCCGCGGAGCTCCTCGGAAGCTGTCCGAAATAGCCTACGTAGAGCGGGATATTATGGCACAATCCAGAATACTTTCCGATCCCCGTAAGGTGTTGCCCTATAGTGACATAGGCGCGTCATAGGTCAAGATCGGCCCACAATCCGATCGCGCCCCCCTTTTAATTTTCTTCGTTTGCGGGTAATGTTACTACTGTCTTGTGTATTGCTTCCAGACCACAACCACAGGATACAACAGCTTCCCTACTACCACGGCCAATAGAAACGGCCCCGCGATGGTATACGCCACCCGGGACCACGGCCCGAACCTCTATGAAAGGTCCGAACATGAACAGTCTACCTTCCCCTAGCGCTTCTCGCAAGTCTCCCGGGTGCGGATGAGAAACTGTGGTGTCCTGATCGGCTAGGCGGCGGGGGCGAAGTATTGGCTCCAGGTTTGGTTAAAAATGCCGTCGTGCCGGGCGGCGCGGAGGCGGAGGATGCCTTCGGCTCCCGGAGGGGTCCAGTTTCGCATGCCGGACTGCTTGCAGCGGCCTTCGACAAGAGTTTTGCAGAGGCCCTCGGCACGGCCGCTTCCGATCGGCAGGCCTAGTTCGCGATAGCGAGGGTATTGCATCCGGTCACGGTTACCGTCGATATACGTGGTCGTTCGATCCAAAGCATCGCGTTGCTGTTGGGTCAAGTCGTCCTTCTTTCGCTGGTGAGTGATTGCCTGCAAAGCCACACCGATACGTCCGGCCCACAACTCGGCTTTGCGACTTTCGATCCAGCGCCGGGCTTCGACCGTGCCTTGACCGAACAGAAGGGCCGCCACTTCGCAGACGTATTCCGTGACGTGATACCAATCCAGGATCAGTATCGCGTCGGGAAAATGTTCTTCCGCGATATTGCGAAGCCAGGCCGCGCCGTCGGACAGAAAACACTGAAGCGGCGCGTCGAAGAAACCGACCTCGCAGGCTCTGAGATACATGTCCATGCCCACGTCGGCGACCGACTCGAATCGAGCAAACGAGCGTGTCCGCAACACGTTCATCCGAAAATGATACCCTCGACTAGGAGCATCAGAACCAGGAGGATCGGGA